>JABLTK010127536.1_pt1 | contig 43805 bp, 42 predicted proteins | sample 7160131 | NCBI WGS metagenome assembly JABLTK01 (sample SAMN14651221, study PRJNA627086) | human gut metagenome | isolation source: feces | host: Homo sapiens
GCCGGCTTTGCGGCGGCCGCAGGACCGAAAAGGAGACACAAATGCTGATCGCAGGCTTTCGCAAAACTTCATTCATTGATTATCCGGGACAGCCGTGCGCGGTGGTCTTTACCCCGTATTGCAACATGAACTGTTCCTACTGCCATAATGAGCAGATCCTCCGGGGCGATGTGCCGCTCATCTCTGAGGATGAAGTCATGGACTATCTGGAAAAGCGCGCGGGACTGCTCAAAGCCGTTACGATCTCCGGCGGCGAACCGACATTGCAGCAGAACCTGATCCCGTTCATCGAAACGGTGAAGACGCTCGATTATGCGGTGAAGCTCGATACCAACGGCAGTAAACCCGATGTGCTGCGCGAACTTTTGCAGAAGAAATTGCTGGATTACGTTGCAATGGACATCAAGGCGTCGCCCGAACGGTACGACGAAGTGACGCGCGTGAAAAACGATCTGGACGCGATCCGCAGGAGCATCACGCTTCTGCGCAACAGCGGCGTGGAGCATGAATTCCGCACGACCTTTGCACCGGAACTGACAACGGAGGATGTTGTAAAGGCGGCAGAACTGGTCAAGGGGACGGAGCGTTTCTATCTTCAGCAGTACCGCCCGCGGCATGAGGGCGACCCGGATGCGCATGTTCCCTCCTATGTGCGCGAGACTGCGGCAGCGGTCGAGACGGCGATTGGCGTGTGTACGGTGCGCGGGCTCTGAGAAACCGCGGTCTGCGCGTATGACGGCGTGCATAAAGCATGTCGTTATTGTATACCCTGCGGAAGAAGCGCCATCCTAATAGCATGGATGCTGCAAGTTTTCAATGGCTCGACACCGTCTGCGGGCCTTACGCACTGCTTTGTCAGACGGAAGGAATGCTTCTGCCGGGCGCGGAAACCATTCTGTGCGGCGCTGTGCGCGAAACGGGTGCGCCGCTCTTGTATGCGGATGCGGCGATCCGAACGGGAAAGGACGAGCTTCCTTTATATAAGCCGGATTTTGCACCGGATACGCTGCTGCGGCAAAACTATGTCGGGAGCCCACTGTTACTCTCAAAGACACTGCTGCTGTCGCTCGGCTGCGCGCCAGAGCGCATGAATGCGGACGAGCAGTTTGCTCTGACGCTTCGAGCGATGCTGAACGCCGCACAGACGGTACATGTCCCGCATGTACTGTTTGCAGGCGGGCCGCCGCCTGCTCCGCGTTCCGTGCATCCGGTGGAGACAGCGCTGCTGCGGCTTGGCAGACGCGGTATCGCCGCACTGGGAGATGTGAACGACAGGTTTGCGATACGGTATGCCTTGGAGCGGAAGGCGCGGGTCTCCGTGATCGTCCGAAGTTACGGGGATCCGAATGCGCTGCGGCGCACGCTGGAATCCGTCGAGCTGTGCGCAGGCGAAACGGAATATGAGACGATTGTTGCAGCAGGCGGGATCATTCAAACCGCTGCGGAGCAGTATTATCGTGCGCTCGAACGGCACGGGGCGGCACGAGTCGTGCGCTGCCCGGGCGAGGAAAACGACGCAAGACTGAAAAATATCGCCGCAGGCTGTGCGAGCGGTGCCTATCTTCTTGTTATGGATGCAGGAACGGTCGCAAAGACGCCAAATACGCTGCTGCAATTCCTGCTTGAGGCGCAGAATTCGGGAGCGGGTGTGATCGCGGGCTGGGTGGAGGACGAGCGCGGCCTGCGGCATTCCAGCGAGCTTACCGTGGATGCGCAGGATATCCCGCGTCCCGTGAGGGCGGAGGAGGAGACCTTTGCAAATGCGGGTTGCACACACAATGCAACGCTCCTTGGCGGCGCGATCTTTGTGAGCGCGGAGGCCTTCGGCGCGGCGGGCGGGTTTGACGAGACCTTCGACAGCTGCTGGTGCGAGACGGCGCTGTCGCTCACGCTTGCGCAGCGCGGACGGCGAAACGTTGTCACGCCGGACGTTTGCTTTCAGAAAACGAGCGCTGTTGTCCGACCGCTTTCAAGGCGAAATCGCGAGCGGTGCGGCGATATGTTTCGTGCGCTGCGGGTGCAGGGCGATCCGATGCGCTCGCAGAATCCGGCATATCTTGCCGCAATCCGCAGCAAAACGGGGGATGCGGAGAAGGGACAAAAAATTGAAAATTATGCTTGACAGAACGGGCGGAATCCTGTAATATATTTCCCGTAGCCGCGCTCGGTTCGTCTAGTGGCCTAGGACACCGCCCTCTCACGGCGGTAACAGGGGTTCGACTCCCCTACCGGGTACCAGAAAAGCACGATGGTTTGATACAAAACTGTCGTGCTTTTTTCATACGATGCCCGGCGCGGCGGGGAAACCGCGAAAAAGGAAAGGCGCGCGGAGGAGGAAGAGCGTATGCTGGCCAGAGCAACAATGCAGGATATCCGGGATTACGGCGATTGGGCTTACAGCCTCGCGCTGGATCCGACCCGCTCCGGCTATCCGACCTATTGCGACGGCATCAAAACAAAAGCGGAGTTTTTGACTGCGGCGAAACAGGCTTTGATGAGAGAGACGGAGGAATTGCTTCTCTTTCGCATGGATGGAGCCGTAGAGGGGTGGATCTCTTTGACGTGGATCCCGGAGGATGGGTATCTGCAAGTCGACAGCTTCAATATCCGACGCGGAACACGGCGTGCACTGGAAGAACTGCTGACGCTGCTTGAACGGCACTATTCAGGATATACGGCGCATTTCGGATTTCCGGGGGAAAACCGCGACGCGATATGCTTTCTTCGCTCACAGGGGTTTCGGTGTATCGAACATGCATGGAACCATACGTTCGTCTTTCAGAACTACCGGGCGACGGCGGACGCAGAGGGGATCGAGAGGATCACACGGCAGAGCTTTGACAGGTTTTGCGCAGTATACCGCCCGGATTCCGATACATACTGGGATTGCAGCCGCATCTTTGAAACGCTGGAGGATTGGACGATATTTGTAAAGGATCAGAATGGCGCGCCCGATTCCGCGATCTTTCTGCGCGGCGGGGGCGCACGTTGCTGCGAGGTTTACGGGGCGGCGTTTGCGGACGGGGAATTCCACGAGCGCTCGTTTTGCGAACTGCTGTCCGCTGCTCTCAACGCATGCAAACGCATGGGGGCGCGGTACATGACATACCTCTGCGGAGAAGAAGAAAGAAAGCCCTGCAAGAACTCGGATTCCGATACAACGGCGAATACGTTTTGTACGCAAAATCTCTTTGATGGGGCGCGTGGAACGAACGCTCCGGACCACAGTCCGCGAACATAGGCGTGGCCGATCGCCGCACGGGGCGGACGTCCGAACCGGGCAGCGAGTGCGGATCATGGAAAAGGAAGCATACGGCCGAGCGGACGGGACGGCATGCATACGCAGACGTGAAAGCATAAAAATTCATTCAATATGGTCAAATCATTAAGAAATATTAGACAATTCGGTGGAACACATAGAACTAATACAATGGAATACTATGCAAATCTCTCTCGTTTTTTTTCGCGAAAAGGTATTGCATTCGCAGAAGAGATTTGATATATTATATGATAAATTATTCTTCGGTACAACTGTATACCGAAATGCGATATGAGATGGGTGTGTTCGAGCCGTTCGGCTCGGATGGTTCGACGGAAACGACGGCCGGAATACGGCGCCGGATTCCGGAGTGAGTGGAAAGACGGGGTGAAGAGAGTTTGAACACGAAAATGCTGATGTACATTCTCAAACGGCTGGGTCTTGCGATCCTGACGATTTGGGTTGTCATTACGGTCACATTCTTTGTGATGCACGCTGTGCCGGGCGGTCCGTTCCTCAGTGAAAAGGCGGTCTCAGAGGCGGCGCAGAAAGCGCTTGAAGCAAAGTACGGGCTGGACAAACCGTTGTTTGAACAGTATATTACCTATCTCAAGGATATCGTGACGCGGTTCGACTTCGGTCCTTCTCTGAAACTGCGCGGCCGACAGGTCGTCGACATCATCGGCGACGGCATGAAGACCTCCGCAAAGCTCGGTCTGATCGCCGCATTTTCGTCGCTCATTGTCGGCGTGGTGCTTGGGGCGGCCGCAGCGCTTCACCGGAACAAGCTGATCGATAAGGTCATCATGGTCATCACGACTGCGTTCGTGTCCATGCCTTCGTTCATTATGGGCTCGCTGCTGCTCGTGCTGTTTGCCATCACATTCTCGCTGCTGCCGGCCAACGGCACAACCCCTGCCGGGCTTGTTCTGCCGGTGATCACGCTCGCGCTGTATCCCATGGCGTATATCACGCGTCTGACCCGTTCGTCCATGCTCGACGTGCTCGGCCAGGACTACATTCGCACGGCGCGCGCCAAGGGCGTTTCCGGCATGAAGGTCATTTTCGGCCACGCACTGAAAAATGCGCTCATCCCGGTCATCACATATTTCGGACCCATGCTTGCTTATATCGTGACCGGCTCGCTCGTGGTCGAGCAGATTTTCGCGGTACCCGGCATCGGCCGCGCATTCGTGAGCAGCATCACGGGACGTGATTATCCCCTCATCATGGGTACAACGATCATACTCGCGGCGCTGATCGTCATCATGAACCTCGTGAGCGACATCCTGTACAAGGTTGTCGATCCGAGAATCAATCTGGAGTAAGGAGGCAGAAGCATATGATGAGCAAAAAACCGTTCAGCCTCCATGTCAACCTCGATGCGTTTATGCCCGCAACCGACGAGGAAAAGGCGTATATGGTGCAGATGCGTCCATCCACGACCTTCTTCCGTGACGGCATGAAACGGCTGCTGAAGAATCCTGTTGCGACGATCAGCATAATCATCATTCTGATTATCGCACTGTCGTCGATCTTCATTCCGATGATCTGGCCGTATTCCTACGACTCGATGCTCGGCGTAACGCCCGGCAAACCGGTCGATGCGTCCTATAACAACCTTGCGCCCTTCGCCTATGGCAAGACGGAGCAGAAGAAGCTCGACGCGGGGGAGACGGTGTTCCCGCACGTGTTCGGCACGGACTCCGCGGGACGCGATTACTTCATCCGTATCGTTTATGGAACGAGGATCTCGCTGGCGGTCGGTTTCTTTGCAAGCATCATCGTTTTGATCATCGGCATGACGATCGGCTCGATCGCCGGATACTGCGGCGGCAAGGTGGATCTGATCATCATGCGGATTGTGGACATCATCTATTCCCTGCCCGACATGCTGATGGTCATTCTTCTCGCATCCGTGCTGAAGCTGACGATCGGCGATGCGCTCGAGGGGACGGCGCTTGCCAAAATCGGCAGCAATATCATCAGCCTGTTCATCGTGTTCGGCGTGCTGTATTGGGTCTCGATGTCCCGTCTGATCCGCGGCCAGATTCTATCGCTGCGCGAGCAGGAATATGTGCTTGCGGCGCGCGCTGCGGGCGCAAAGGGCGGCTGGATCGTCAAAAAGCATCTGCTGCCGAACTGCATCAGCGTCGTGATCATCTCGACCGCGCTGCAGATTCCGAACGCGATTTTTACGGAGAGCTTTCTGTCCTTCCTGGGCCTCGGCGTCAACGCGCCCATGCCCTCGCTCGGCTCGCTGGCTTCCGACGCGCTGAACGGTCTGAAGTCCTATCCATTCCGGCTGATCATCCCGGCTGTGGTCATCTCACTCATCGTGCTCTCTCTGAACCTCTTTGGCGACGGGCTGCGCGACGCATTTGACCCGAAGCTGAAGGACTGAGAAAGGGGCGAGCAGAAATGGCAATGTTAGAAGTACGCGACCTGCACACCTCCTTCTTTACCCCGGCCGGCGAGGTGAAAGCGGTCAACGGGATTTCCTTCAATCTGGATCACGGCAAGGTGCTCGGCATCGTCGGCGAGTCCGGCTCGGGCAAGTCCGTGACCGCGTATTCGATCATGCAGATCCTCGCAAACACCGGAAAGATCGTGTCGGGCTCCATCAAGTTTGACGGGCAGGAGCTTGTAAACGCGGGCGAATCCGTCATGAAAACAATCCGCGGCAATAAGATCTCTATCATTTTCCAGGATCCGATGACCTCGCTGAATCCGACGTATACGATCGGACATCAGCTGATGGAAGCGATCACGCTGCATACGGGACGCAACAAGCGGCAGGCGCATGAACGGGCGATCGAGATGCTGAAGCTCGTCAACGTGAACGAACCGCTCAAGCGTATGAAGCAGTATCCCTTTGAGTTGTCCGGCGGTATGCGGCAGCGCGTTATGATTGCAATGGCGCTCGCCTGCGAACCGGACATTCTGATCGCGGACGAGCCCACGACTGCGCTCGACGTGACGATCCAGGCGCAGATCCTGGAGCTCATGCGGTCGCTGCAGGAAGAACTCGGCATGGCGATCATCATGATCACGCATGACCTCGGCGTCGTTGCGCAGATGTGCGACGAGGTCATCGTCATGTACGCCGGCTCCATCTGCGAGCAGGGTACGGCGGATGAGATTTTCTACAACCCGAAGCACGAGTACACCAAGGGTCTGATGCGCTCGATCCCGACCGCAGATACGGCCGGGCAGAAGCTGCGGCCCATCTCCGGAACGCCGATCGATCTGCTGAATCTTCCGGAGGGCTGCCCCTTCGCGCCGCGCTGTGACGCAGCGATGAAGATTTGTCTCAAACAGCGCTGCGGGCGGATGCAGATCAACGACTTTCATCAGGCGGCCTGCTGGGTGAACATCAGGGAAGGCGTCGAAAACGGCTCGATCGTGCTGGAACTCGAGCCTGCGGAGACTGCACAGGAAGGCGGTGCGAACGCATGAGTGAACGGAACAATCTGCCTTTGATCGACGTGCGCGATCTGAAACAGTATTTCAACATCAACGTCGGCATGTTCAAGACAAAGCCGCTCAAGGCGGTGGACGGCGTGTCGTTCTCGATTAAAAAGGGGGAGACGCTCGGGCTTGTCGGCGAATCGGGTTGTGGAAAGACAACGGTGGGCCGTTCCATCCTGCACTTGTACAAACCGACCTCCGGCCAGGTTTTCTACAACGGAAAAGAGATCAGTACCCCGAAGGAGATCCACGACTTCCGTAAAAAGGCCACCATGGTCTTTCAGGATCCGTACTCCTCGCTGAACCCGCGCATGACGGTATCCGATATTATCGGAGAGCCGCTGGATATCCACAAAGCCTATGCGACGAGGGCGGAGCGGCAGGCGCGCATCCTTGAGCTCATGGAGCGTGTCGGCCTCAACAGTGAACATGCGTCCCGCTATGCGCACGAGTTTTCCGGCGGACAGCGCCAGCGTATCGGCATCGCAAGAGCACTTGCTCTGAACCCGGACTTCATCGTCTGCGACGAGCCGGTCTCCGCGCTGGACGTTTCCATTCAGGCGCAGGTCATCAATATGTTCGACGAGCTGCAGGACGCGCTGGGGCTTACCTACCTGTTTATCGCGCATGACCTGCTGGTCGTCCGGCATATCAGCGATCGTATCGCGGTCATGTACCTCGGAAAGATGGTCGAGCTTGCGGATGCCGAGGAGATCTACGATCATCCGCTCCATCCGTACACAAAATCGCTCATGAGCGCCGTGCCGGTTCCGGACCCGAAGATTGCGCGCGCCAATCAGCGCATCGTGCTGTCCGGCGACATTCCGAGCCCGCTGAACGCGCCCTCCGGCTGTCCGTTCCGTACCCGCTGCGCCTATGCGGAGGCCTGCTGCGCGGAATCCATGCCGCCGTTTGAGGAGATCAGCAGTGGCCACTTTATCGCCTGCCACCGGGCGAAGGAGATCGACTGAGCCGCAGGACGCTGTGCGTGCCGAATGCGGCGCGCGCAGGGAAACGCACGATATTTGACACGGGATTCCCTGTTCCGTTCAAAGAACGAACGAAACGGTACCGCTTCAAATATAGATAGAAGGAAGGAAGGAAATCAATCATGAAGAAATTGCTTGCTTTGTTGCTTGCAGTGGCGATGGTGCTCTCTCTGGTCGCCTGCACAAAGACGCCGACAACCGAGCCGACCGCCAAGCCTACTGCTGGTGAGCCCGCAGCGGCCATGGGACCCAGCTCTATCGCCGTCTGCCTCGCATCCGAGCCCGACACCATTGACCCCGCGCTGAACTCCGCTGTTGACGGCGCAACGCTTGTCGCGCATCTGTTCTCCGGTCTCGCCAAGTGGGCCCAGGATGAAAACGGCGCGCTCGTGATCGCTCCCGACGCTGCAAAAGAACTCGTTGAGGGCGTTGTCAATGAGGACGGCACCGTGACCTATACCTACACCCTGCGCGACGGCCTCAAGTGGTCCGACGGCAAGGATGTCACCGCCGCCGATTTCGAATATGCCTGGAAGCGCGCTGCCTCCACGGCGCTCGGTGCAGACTACGGTTACATGTTCGAAGTTGTCAAGGGCTATCCGGATGAGCTCGCAGTCAAGGCACTGGACGAGAAGACCCTCGAAGTGACGCTCGCCAACAGCGTTGCGTACTGGAACGAGCTGCTTGCGTTCCCGACCTACTTCCCGGTGCGTGAAGATGTTGTTGCGAACGAAGCTTGGGCAACCGACGCTTCGACCTATGTGAGCAACGGCGCGTACAAGATGACCGGCTGGGAGCACAACAGCGTCATCACCCTCGAGAAGAACCCCGATTTTGTCGACGCAGATCAGATCACGATGGATAAGATCGAGTTCTATCTCTCCGACGACGCCAACAACATGCTGACCAACTTCGAAAACGGCAGCTGGCAGCTCATCGACGACGTTCCGACCAACGAGATCGCGAACCTTAAGGTGAACTACCCCACCGAGTTTGTCGTTGCAGGTCAGATCGGCACCTACTATGTCTGCTGGAACATCAACGAGCAGATCCTGCCCGCTTCCGGCACGCTGACCGGTGCTGAGGCAGAGGCTGCAAAGGCGGAGATCCGCAAGGCGATCAGCCTGCTGTTCGACCGTAACTACATCGTTGAAGAGATCGGCCAGGCCGGCCAGGTCCCCGCGTCCTCCTTCGTCGCCATGGGCATGACGAACCCGGACGGCTCGCAGTTCTATCAGACTGCCGGCGGCAATGACGGCTACTACGGCTACTACAACGTTTCCGCCGATGCGCTTGAGTCGAACTTTGCATCCGCTATCGAGACGCTGAAGAAGTACTACACCTTCGACGAAGCGACCCAGATGTTCACCGACTTCCCGACCCTGACCTACCTCTACAACACCTCCGAGGGTCACAAGGCGATCGGCGAGTACCTCCAGAACGCGCTTGCAACCGTCGGCATCACGATGAACCTCGAGAACCAGGAATGGAACACCTTCCTGAACACCCGTAAGAACGGCGATTACTCCATCGCGCGTAACGGCTGGCTCGCGGACTACAACGATCCGATCTGCTTCCTCGACATGTGGACGACGAGCTCCGGCAACAACGACGTCCAGTTCGGCAAGGGCGATCACGAGACCGTCGCGATCTACAACCTGGATCTGACCGCGCTTGGTTATGACGTCAAAGTCGAGAACGGCACCTGGGCACAGACCTATGACGTGCTGATCTCCCTGATCAAGGGCTGCACGGACAATGAGGTCCGCTACCAGCTCATGCACATCGCTGAGGATCTGCTCATGTCCACCGGCTGCATCTGCCCTCTGTACTTCTACACGGACATCTACATGCTGGATGACAGCGTCCACGGCTTCTTCTCCAACCCGCTCGGCTACAAGTACTTCATGTACTGCACGATCGAGAAATAATCGGGCGCGAAACGAACCGAAGGAACCGTCCCATTGGGACGGTTCCTTTTTGTATTCGGATATGCTGGGCGCAGCCCGAAGAGCGGTATGCCGAGGGACGAATTGCAACGGCGCAGGGATTCTGCTATACTGAAATCGAAAAGAGATCAGAACAATTGCACTTCTGAAAGAATCATGCGGAGGGATACCGATGGCAAAGTATATCATGGCGCTCGATTCCGGCACGACGAGCAATCGCTGCATTCTGTTCAACCGCAGGGGCGAGATCTGCAGCGTCGCACAGAAGGAATTTGCGCAGTCCTATCCGAAGCCCGGCTGGGTGGAGCACGATCCCGTAGAGATTTGGAATACGCAGCTGAGCGTTGCGCAGGAAGCCATGAGAAAGGTCGGCGCGCGGGCGGAGGACATCGAGGGCATCGGCATCACGAACCAACGCGAAACGACCGTCGTCTGGGATAAGCGGAACGGCGAGCCCGTCTATCCTGCCATTGTCTGGCAATGCAGAAGGACGGCGGAATACTGCGACGAGCTGCGCGGACGCGGCCTGTCCGAGCGGATTAGGGAGAAAACCGGGCTCATCATCGACGCGTATTTTTCCGGCACGAAGCTGCGCTGGATCCTTGAAAACGTTCCGGGTGCGCGGCAGAGGGCGGAGCGCGGTGAGCTGCTGTTCGGCACGATCGACACATGGCTCATCTGGAAGCTGACGGGCGGCCGCGTGCATGTGACGGATCCCTCCAACGCGTCCCGCACGATGCTCTACAATATTCGCGAGCTGCAATGGGATGCTGCGATACTGAAGGAGCTGAATATCCCGGCGTGCATGCTGCCCGAGGTCAGACCGTCAAGCTGCGTTTACGGCGAAACGGAGGCGTCGCTCTTTGGCGCGCCGATCCCGATCGCGGGCGCTGCGGGCGACCAGCAGGCGGCGTTGTTCGGGCAGACCTGCTTTTCACCGGGCGAGGCGAAAAACACCTACGGCACCGGGTGTTTTCTTCTGATGAATACCGGCGAGACCCCGAAGGACTCCAAAAACGGCCTTGTCACAACGATCGCGTGGGGGCTGGACGGCAAGGTCGAATATGCGCTCGAGGGCTCGGTCTTTGTGGCGGGCGCGGCGATCCAATGGCTGCGCGACGAAGTACGGCTCGTCGAATCCGCGTCCGACACGGAGTACTTTGCGGCGAAGGTGTCGGATACAAACGGCTGCTATGTCGTACCGGCATTCGTCGGTCTCGGCGCGCCGTATTGGGATCAGTATGCGCGCGGCTGCATCGTAGGCCTGACGCGCGGCGTGAACCAGGCGCACCTGATCCGCGCAACGCTGGAGTCGCTTGCATACCAGACAAACGACGTGCTGCACGCCATGGAACAGGATGCAGACATTCGCCTCGCCGCACTGCGCGTGGACGGCGGCGCGAGCGCCAACAACTTCCTCATGCAGTTTCAGGCCGACATCAGCGACGCGCCTGTGCAGCGGCCTGCGTGCGTGGAGACTACGGCCATGGGCGCGGCATACCTTGCGGGACTTGCCGTCGGATACTGGGAAAACAAGGAACAGGTGCGCAGCAATGCTGCGATCTCCCGCGTATTCACGCCCGACATGGGGGAAGAGCGGAGGGAAATGCTCTTGAAAGGCTGGCGCCGCGCAGTGAATTGCGCGCGCGGCTGGGCGAAGGACTGAGCCCGCTTTCGGACGTGAGAAAAGGAAGTTCACATTTGAAGTGGAGCAGAGACTTTGACAGTATTTGTCGGACTGTGCTATACTTCATTTGATATGCATGAATACACGCGCGGCTGTACATGGAATAGCCGCCGAAAGGACGCAGAGAAACCATGAATCTCCGCTATCGCCTGCTTGGCGCAGTCACTCTGTCAATGACGCTTGCCGGTCTGTTCACCGGCTGCTCGCTGCTCGGCGGTCCCGAGGCGTCCCCGACGCCGGAACCAACGCCGGAAATCACGCCGGAACCGCAGCAGGTCGTGTTCTCGGCGGTCGCGACGCCCATGCCTGCGGCGATCACGCCGACGCCGACGCCGGAACCCACGGCAACGCCTATTCCGTTCTCGCAGTATGCGCCGACGGTCAACATGACCTATGAGGAGCTTGTCGGGAGCACGGACGACATGAGCAAGAAGGGAAGCGAGCTGCTCAAGGATGGGTATCCCGATCCCAAGACCTACTATATCATCGTAGATAAGCAATGGCAGGTCGTGCTTGTGTACAAGCGCATTGACGACGGTACGAAGTGGGGCCAGCCCGACTATGACCAGCCCGTGCGCTACATGCTTTGCTCGACCGGCAACCCGGACTCGGAGCATGGGCATGAAACGACGAGCGGCAAGTGGGCGATCGAAAAGCCGAAAGAACGGTTTTATCAGTTTGTAAACCTTGAGGCGGCGCAGTATCTCACGCTCATTCACAGCCGCACCTATTTCCATTCGATTCTGTACGATAAGGCGCGCGACCTCAGCACGCTCATTCGTTCCTCCTACGACGATCTCGGGAAGAAGGCATCCCATGCCTGTATCCGGCTGACCGTCCCGGACGCCCGCTGGATCTGGTACAACATCGGCTACGGTACGACCTGCGAGATCCGCGACGGAAGCATTGACGACGCGGTAACGCAGAACATCCGTGCGCAGCTGAAGCTCCCGCCCTCCGAGAAGGATATTCGTCTGAAAGCGGGGACTGCGCCTTGGACGGATAATTGGTCCATTGCGGACGTTGAGCATGTGCTTCCCTACAAGTATGAGAAAGCGCCGCTGCCGGATCTTGGCGACGGAAAGGATGAGGACGCTTCCTCGACCCCGTCTACGGGCGGCGGTTCTACGGGCGGCGACGTGCTTGTAACGCCCGACCCGGCAGTCGGCGGCATTACGCTGCCGGATCAGGGATAACGGGCGCAGCCGCAGCGGCGACAAGTGAAGAACAAAAGAGAAATGAACGAAAACGGACGGTCATATTTGTCCCGACATTGCGCCGCAAGGAGCGGTCTTTGAACAAATATGGCCGTTTCGCGTTCGAACAAAGCGGATATGAATGCAGAGGACACAAAGGAGGCACGAAAGAATGGAGGCAAAGCCCAAACGGAGACTGCCGCTCGTACTGCGGCTGCTGATCACGATCGTACTCGCCGTCATCCTACTGGCAACTGCGCTCATTGCCTATCTCACGGCTGTGGAGTTCCGCCCGGATGCGGAGCAGCCGGCAGAGACGGTGGCTGCGCGGGGCGCGGATCTTGAAAGCGCGGTGCCTGCAACGCCGTATACCCTTCTCTCGTTCAATACGGGGTACGCGGGCCTTGGCGAAGAATCCGATTTTTTCATGGACGGCGGCAAACAGACCGCGCCGCGTGATCCCGCCATTGTTGAAAAGAACCTTGCAGGCATTCGTGCCATCCTTGAAGCGCAGAAGTGCGACTTTCTGTTCTTGCAGGAGGTCGATCGGAATGCAAAGCGCAGCCGGCGCATCGATGAGGCGGAAATGCTCGCATCCGTCGGCGCTTACAGCGCAGCGTTTGCGCCGAATTATGTTTGCGCCTATGTGCCATACCCGATTCCGGATACCATCGGCAGGGTCGAATCGGGATTGCTGACGCTTTCCGCCATACAGCCGGCAGAACAGACGCGCGTTGCGCTTCCGGTGCCGTTCTCGTGGCCGCTCCGCATCGCAAATCTCAAACGCTGTCTGCTCGTGAGCAGAGTGCCGGTCGCGGACAGTGAAAAGGAACTGGTGCTCATCAATCTGCACCTGGAGGCCTACGATGACGGCGCGGGAAAGATCGCGCAGACAAAGCAGCTCACGGCGCTGCTTGAGACGGAGTACGGAAAAGGCAACTATGTGATCGCGGGCGGCGACTTTAACCAGACGTTTCCGGGGATTGACTCCGTGCGATATGCCATGCATGACCCTGAGGATTGGACGCCGGGTGTGATCGAGGCGGATATGCTGCCGAGCGGATGGAAGATTTTAGCGGATGATCGCACGCCCACCTGCCGCCTGCTCGACCGGCCGTTCGACAGGGAGGAGCCCGATTCTATGCAGTACTATGTGATCGACGGGTTCCTTTGCTCGCCAAACGTAACGGTGCTGTCACTGGAAACGCTGGACGCGGGGTTCCGCTATTCCGATCACAATCCCGTGCTTCTCCAATTTGAACTGCAAAAATAAAACATTCGCATATGCGCTCCCTCCTGCGGCATACCTTTGTTGCAGGAGGGTGTTTTTATGGCGCAGGATCATTTTTCCATGGAACCGTTTGTGACGGACGGATATACGGAAAGCCAGCCCGCCGCGCCGGCACGCAGCCGGATGCAGCGGAAGAACAAGCGGCAGAGAGAGGGCGGGATGCTCGTTCAGACGGTGATCTGTATCGCAGCGTTGCTGCTGTTCATCGGTCTGGAGCTGTTTGTGTTTAAAAAGACGGAGGCTGCGGAGCCGGTCAACGCGTCCCCCCGGGAGCAAAAGCAGGGAACGGAGAGCGGATCGGGTGAGGATGAGGAGACCCTCGGCAGATTGCAGTTCGTGAACGGCAGAGTGTACAGCGTGTTTCCGAAGAGCCCGCGTTGGGCGCTGCCGCTTAAGTCCGATTCCGTCGAAAGCCTGGAAGAGGAACGGCTTTTGAAGCTCACGGCGGAACCCGGCGAAAGCATCCGCGTTTCTGCCGCGGGACAGGTGCGAAAGGTCGGAGAGGATCCGAATTACGGAAGCTTTGTGCTTGTGAGCCACGGAAACGAACTGGAAAGCGTCTACTATCATCTGGACGGGATCTGCGTAGAAGAAGGGCAGCCGCTTCGCGCAGACGATACGCTGGGCAGCGTAGGAGCGGACGGCTATCTCTATGTCGCGGTGCTGGAAGAGGGAACGCTTCAGCGCGTGTTCCAATACTATACGGCGCCCGCGGGGACTTAATATGCGGTTCGGACTGCTCGGGGGAACGGAGCTTCGCGTGCACCCGCTGCTTCTACCGGTACTTGCGGCAGCTTGCGTGCTCGGGAAGCTCAACGCGCTGCTCGCCGCACTGCTGGCGATCGTACTGCATGAAACGAGCCATGCAATCCTATGCTATGCCTTCGGCGTGCGTGTGTACGCATTGGAACTTATGCCGTTCGGCGCAGTGGCGCGGGTGGACAGGCAGGGCATGATGGGTCAGGCGGAACTGTGTATCGCGGCTGCGGGACCTGTCACAAGTCTTGTTATCGCGGGCTGTACGGCGATGTGCGCCGATCTGTTCCCGCGGACGATGCCGCTGCTTAGAACCTTTATGACCTACAATATCGTGCTTGCGGCGGTCAATCTATTGCCTGCGCTCCCGCTCGACGGCGGACGGGTGCTGCGCGCGCTTTTGCAAAAACGCATGACGCTGCATACGTCGAGCGTGCTGCTCTCCGGACTCGGCATTTTGTTCGGCACAGGTTTTTTGACGCTTACGGTCTGTTGCGCGCTGCGGGAGATCTATAATCTCACGTTTCCGACGATGGGACTGTTTCTGATCGTGGCAGGGATCCGCGAACTGCGGTTGCTGCCGGAGACGGAGGTTCGGGCATACGTTCGGCGGCTTGACGCCCTGCAGCGCGGGGCAGGCTGTCAGGTGCGACTGCTGCTCGCCCATGCTTCTATGCCCGCATCGGAAGCGGTGCGCCTGCTGGAACGCGACAGTTTCAATGTGCTTCGCGTCGTGGACGAGAAAATGCGGCTGCTCGGAGAGCTGGATGAAAGCGCGCTCCTTCGCGGCGTTGCAGTCTATGGCGGGGAGCGCAGCGTGGGGGAACTGCTCACATTTGACCGGGAAGGTTGAGTATGTTATGATATAAAAGGAAGTTTATGGAGGTAAGCATGCTCAATCAGGAAACGTTGGACAAGCTGTATGCAGCGGTAGAAAAGCCGGCGCGCTATCTTGGCGGCGAATGGAACGAGATCGTGAAGGACGAGGCGGCTTTGCGCTTTGCCATGTGCTTTCCGGATGTGTATGAGATCGGCATGTCGCATCTGGGGTCGCGCATCCTTTACCATGTGCTGAACGAACAGCCGGAGATCGCCTGTGAGCGCGTGTACGCGCCTTGGACGGACATGGAACAGCAGCTCCGCGCCGAAAAGCTGCCCGTGTTTTCGCTCGAAACAAAACGGGGACTGCGCGAGTTCGACGTCGTAGGCTTTTCGCTGCTGTATGAGATGTGCTATACCAACATCCTGACCATGCTGGATCTTTCCGGCATACCGTTCCGCGCGGCGGATCGCGGCGAAGACATGCCGCTCATCGTTTGCGGCGGTCCCTGCTGCTGCAATCCGGAGCCGATCGCGCCGTTCATGGATGCGATCATGGTGGGCGACGGCGAAGAGGTGATCGTTGAGCTTGCAAAGACCGTGGAACATGCAAAAGAAGCGGGCGAGGATCGAAAAACGCTTCTGAAGCGTCTCTCAAAGATCGAGGGATTGTATATCCCGTCACTGTATACAGTGACCGAACACGGAACGCTCCCCCTGGAGGAAGACGTTCCCGCCACGGTCACGCGCCGCACGGTCAAAGACCTTGACAGCACGCCGTTCCTCGGCAAGCCGGTCGTCCCGTATATGAACATCGTTCATGACCGCGTTTCACTCGAGGTCATGCGCGGCTGCACCCGCGGATGCCGGTTTTGCCAGGCCGGCTATATCTATCGCCCTGTGCGCGAACGAAAAAAGGAGACGCTGCTGCGCCAGGCGCAGGAGCTCGTGGACTGCACGGGCTACGACGAGGTTTCGCTGCTCAGTCTCAGCACGGGCGATTACTCCGAGGTGCATTCGCTCGTACCGGAGATCATCGACAGCATGGAATCGCAGAGGGTCTCGGTCTCACTGCCATCGCTCCGGCTGGATTCTTTCCTGAAAGAGGATCTCGAAAAAATGCAGTCCATCCGAAAGGCAGGTTTGACCTTTGCACCGGAGGCCGGGACGCAGCGCCTGCGCGACGTGATCAACAAGAACGTCACGGAGGAGGATCTGCTCCGCGCGACGACGGACGCGTTTTCCTGTGGCTGGACGGGCGTGAAGCTGTATTTCATGCTGGGGCTTCCGGAGGAGACAGACGAGGATATTCTCGGCATTGCCGACCTTGCGAAAAAGGTCAGCGACGCATTCTACCGTCTGCCCAAGGAACAGCGCGGCAAGGCGCTGCGCCTGACGGTCAGCGCATCGACTTTCGTGCCGAAACCCTTTACGGCGTTCCAGTGGTTCCCGCAGGTGCCGCTCGACGAGATCCGCCGCAGACAGGCCATCCTGCGCGACGCGCTGCGCGGCATTCGCGGCGTACAGTTCCAGTGCCACCTTTCCGATCTGTCCGTGCTGGAAGCGGCATTCTCCCGCGGAGACCGCAAGCTTGCGGATGTTTTGGAAACGGCATATGAACGGGGCTGTCGGTTCGACTCCTGGTCGGAGCATTACCGCCCGGACGCGTGGCGGGAAGCGTTTGCAGCACACGGCTGCACGATCGAGGATTACGCGCAATGGGCGCCGTCGCTCGACGAGACGCTGCCGTGGTCGCATATCGACATGCTGGTCACGGAAGACTACCTGAAACGGGAATACAAGAAAGCCATGCAGGGCGTCACAACGCGTGACTGCCGGCAGGGCTGCAACGGTTGCTTTGGAGGTCGCCATGCGGATGCTTGCAGTCTATCATAAAACGGAAAGCGCACGTTATATCTCTCATCTCGATGTGCAGCGCACCTTGCAGCGTGCATTTCGCCGCGCCAAGCTTCCGCTGCGCTTCTCCGAGGGATTCAACCCGCATCCGGAGCTTTCCTTTGCCTCTGCGCTCGCAACGGGAACGACGAGCGATGCGGAGTGGTTTGATGTGGAGCTGACGGAGCGCATGCAGCCGGAGACGTTTCTTGCACAGGTCAACGCCGTGCTGCCGCAGGGCATCCGGCTTTCGGACGCGCGGGAGCTGCCCGCGGGCATCAAGACGCTTTCGACTCTGACACGGGCCGCGGAATACGAGGTACAGACAACATTTGCGCGCACGATGACGTGCGAAAAAGCCGAAGCGGCGTTAGAATCGCTGCTTTCCGGCGACATTATAGTGAATAAGCGGACCAAGGGCGGGATCAAACCCGTGAATATCCGTCCGCAGATCATAAGGGCGTTCGTGGAAGACGTTGAGGGGAATGCGATGACCCTCCGCGTTCTGGGCAAATTGCAAGCCGATGGCGGACTGCGCGTCGAATTGATGATGGGCGCGCTGTTCGATTGTTTGGATGCACAGGGCACGCTGCGGATCCACCGCGCGGCCATGTATTTTGACGCAGATGGCGTTTTGCCGCGCATTCCCTTAGAGTAAAAGAAGGGAAGAGTATGAACAAAGAAATATTGGTGGATGCAAACGGGTTTTCGACCCGCGTTGCGGTCGTGGAAAACGGCGCGCCGGTCGAACTGTACGTCGAACAGGAGAGTTCGCAGCGCCTTGTCGGCAACATCTACAACGGCAGAGTGCAGAATGTTCTGCCGGGCATGCAGGCGGCGTTTGTCGACATTGGCCTTGAGCGCAATGCGTTCCTGTATGCGGGCGACATTGTGCTGCCCGACGACTCGGATGACGAGGTGGAAACGCCGAAGGAAACGAAGAGTATTCGGGACCTGCTCAAGCCCGGCCAGACCATCATGGTACAGGTCGCAAAGGATCCCGTCGGGACAAAGGGCGCGCGCGTGACGACGCACATCACGCTCGCGGGCCGCTCGCTCGTGCTCATGCCGACGATGGATTATGTCGGCATCTCCCGCCGCATCGAGCGGGATGAAGAGAGGTCGAGACTGCGCAAGATCCTGAATGAGATCAAGCCCGACGGCATGGGCGTGATCGTTCGCACGGCTTCGGCGGGCAAAAGCAGGGAGGCGTTCAAGGAGGATCTTGACGGCATCGTCAACCTGTACAGGGAGATCGAAAAGCGCGCAAAGAACAAAAAGGCCCCGGCGCTGCTGCACGAGGAACAGTCCCTGCTGTTTCGAACGGTGCGCGATCTGCTGATGAAGGATGTTGACCGCGTGTTCGTGAACGAGACGGGGACGTTCGAACAGCTCAAGGAGATCGCAGACATGATGGCGCCGAAGCTCAAACCGCGCATCCTGCTCAAGGAGAGCGAGGCGCTCTTTGAACGCTATGAGACGGAGAGCAAGATCGATAAAGCGCTTGCCCGCAAGGTTTGGCTGAAGAACGGCAGCTACGTCATTATCGACCGCACGGAGGCGCTGACCTGCATCGACGTCAACACGGGAAAATTCGTCGGAAAAGACGATCTCGAAAAGACGATCACCGCGACCAACTGCGAGGCGGCGGTCGAGATCGCGCGGCAGCTGCGGCTCCGTGACATTGGCGGCATCATTATTATCGACTTCATTGATATGGAGCGTGAGAGCAACCGCACCATGGTGCTGAACACGCTGAAAAATGCGCTGAAGGACGACCATACGCGCTCGCATGTATTCGGCTTCACGCACCTGGGTCTTGTCGAGATGACGCGCAAAAAGACGGGGCGCAGCCTCGGAGATACGCTACAAATCGTCTGCCCCTATTGCAGCGGCGATGCGCATGTGCTTGCTCCGGAGACCGTGATGGGCAAGGTCAAGAAGCAGACCATGCAGGTGCTCAAGGGCAGCAACAACAAGCGAATGCTCATCGAGGTACATCCGGATGTGCTCGCGGCGATGGAGTTCGCGGAGAAGAAGCATGGCCGCGTGTTCCCGGAGGACGCGGGCGGCAGTTATTATGTGCGCGCAAACCCGCAGCTGCATATCGAGAAGTTTTCGGTACGGCCGCTTGCGGAAAAACGGCTTGCGGAAGCGAAAAAAGAGTGCAAAATCATCCGCTGACGGGCATTGACAGCGGTACCTGGCTGTGATATGATTTATCGGTAAGCCGCACTGGGACGGTCGAAGTATGCAGTTTTGCATCACCGCGCTCGGGCGAGTCTGGTAAGAGGAGGTGCAGCACTGTGTATGCAATCATTCAAACCGGTGGAAAGCAGTACAAGGTCGAAGCCGGCGACGAGATTCTCGTCGAAAAGCTGGATGCAGAGGTGAACGCTGAAGTCGAATTCGACGTTCTGCTCGTGGCAGACGACGCCGGCGTCAAGATCGGTACGCCCGTTCTGGACGGCGTGAAGGCCAAGGCGAAGGTTGTGGAGCACGGCAAGGGCAAGAAGGTCATCGTCTTCAAGTACAAGCCGAAGAAGAACATCCGCACGAAGCGCGGTCATCGTCAGCCGTACACCAAGGTCGAGATCCTTTCGATCGGGTAAGGCGAGATGATCCGAATCGTGATGCTCCGGCGAAACGGTGCGACGCTCGGATTCGAGTGCAGCGGTCACGCCGGATATGCGGAAGCGGGAAGCGACATCGTGTGCAGCGCGGTCTCCGCGCTCACGGCGGCAGCGGCGAACGGACTGACCGAGGCGGCGAAGATCAAAGCCTCTGTCACGGACGACGGCAAAACGCTTCGATGTGTCCTGCCGGAAACGGTGGGGGAGCGGCAGGCGCAGGACGCGCAGCTGCTGTTCGACACATTGGAGATGGCGCTGTCCGGCATCCGCAAAGACTATGGAAAGTATTTGAAAATTTCTGACAGGGAGGTGTAACAGATGTTGCAAATGAATCTGCAGCGTTTTGCGCATAAGAAGGGCGTCGGCTCCTCGCGCAACGGCCGTGACAGCGAAAGCAAGCGTCTCGGACCCAAGCGTGCGGACGGTCAGTTCGTGCTCGCGGGAAACATCCTCGTCCGTCAGCGCGGTACGCATTTCCATCCCGGCAATAACGTCGGTATCGGAAAGGACGACACCCTGTTTGCAAAGATCGACGGCGTGGTCCGCTTTGAGACCAGGCACGGCGGCAAGAAGCAGGTCAGCGTATACGACGAGGCGGTCGGCGAGTAAGCCGAAAACGGAATTTATTGCAGACAATGCGCTTTTGTGGGCAACCATGAGAGCGCATTTTTTTGTACCGAACTGCGCCTTCTGCTGACCGCATACAGTCAACTCACCGGTGACATCATGCAGACCAACATCGAGGCATCGGATGTACCCATGGTGCAGGTGTCGGAGCACTGGGGAGCGCGTGAGAGCCATGCGCTGTGGCAGGGGAAGATCTTCACGGTCGAGCAGTTTAAGGCTGTATGCGGCTATGGTGAGCCGTCAAACCCGGATCACATTTATTCCTACAACTGCCGCCATACGCACTACCCATACTGGCCCGGGATCTCCGAGCCGATTGAGCACCAGCGCGAGCCGGGGCCGTTCACCGTCAATGGGCGGCAGTACACCTACTACGAGGCCACGCAGAAGCAGCGGGCCATGGAGCGGCAGATTCGAGCCTTAAAGCGTGAGGTGAACGCGGGCGGTGACAAGGCGACCTTGGGCAGTGAAATCCGACAGCGGACACGGGAGTACAAGGCGTTTTCGGATTCTTGCGGTATCCGAGAAAAACTTGAAAGATTGTACGTTTTAGGGTATGATAGGAGTACGGTAGCGAGGGTTCAGAAAGCCGTAAAAATCGAGGATATCAGGAAGCTGATTAAATCCGATGCGGTTACAAAGAAAGTGAACGTTCAGAAACAGAACCGACACATTCTTGAGTCCCCCGGATATATCGAAGGACGGAGTCATATCTACGGAGATGTGGAGACCGCGCAGGCTCTTGTTGATCGATATCACGGGACAGGAACGCCTGTTCTTTCGAAAAAGCAAAAATGGGCTAACAAGGAAGTCGTTGAAACAAATAGCGTCATTGGGCGTGTTGTTGATCCGAGTTCTGGAGAAATCAGCGGGAGCAATCGAATCATGATCCACTACAGCTTGACGGGTACGCACGTCGTTCCTACTAAGAGGGGGTAAGTATGAGTTTTCAAAATTACTTGGGTAAAAGAGCCCGAATTACAGACGTTGACGGGGAGGTTTTCGTCGGTACTATAGTAGTTGTTACCCCTGCAATCGATAACGAGGAAAACGAAGCCAGCCTTTGCATTAACTCTATGGGGCTGTGGATCGAGTTCTTTGAATCTGAAATTGATTCTTTCGAGATTCTTGAGGAGTAGCGATGGGCAACTTCAAGGCCGTTTACCGCATCCTGCCCGCATTGGAAAAGGCAATGGACCTGCCGGGGTTCGACGTGCAGCAGATCGGGCATGAGGCGCTCGGTGTTACGCAGGAGCGCTGGTGCCGGTACATGGAGATGATGGCAGACGTCGGGTACATCACGGGCGTGGAGATTCAGCGGTTCATCACCGGCGAGACCTCGGTGGACGCGCGGGATATAATCGGTGTGTGTATAGATGGGGGAACCGGAGAGGCCGTCGAGACCAATCGTTTCACAATACATTACGGAGGCACAGGAACGCATGTCGTTCCAGCAACCCCAGAAAGGAGCAGATAAACGTGGAGCTGTGGCGATATAACGGAAAAAAGGTTCGACTTACCGACATCAATGGTAAGGTATGGATTGGATTTGCCTACGACTATACATCTGCTTTGGACAACCCCGATGGTGTTCCCTGCATCTCGATCCGGTCGGTCGAGTTTGAGGAAGGAGATATTTCGACCATAGAGGTCCTTGAGGAGTAGCGATGGGCAACTTCAAGGCCGTTTACCGTCAATGGGCGGCGGTACACCTACTACGAAGCCACGCAGAAGCAGCGGGCCATGGAGCGGCAAATTCGCGCCTTGAAGCGTGAGGTGAACGCGGGCGGTGACAAGGCGACCTTGGGCAGCGAAATCCGACAGCGGACGCGGGAATACAAGGCGTTTTCGGATGCTTGCGGTATCCGCCCGAAGCTGGAGCGGCTACGGGTTGTTGGGAACGGCGAATTGATGTCACCCGCCGACCTGATACAAAAAGCACAGATGTATGTGGACAAGACGTTTGACGATTTCTCGCCGCTGGACCTCTCAAAGCAGGAGCGTGCCGCCCTGGAAAAGCTCCACAAGCTGTGCCAAGCCGATGGATACGAGAGCGCCATTAAGATTGTCAACGGTGAAGTTGGGGAGGTTGTAACAAGCGGAGCGGTCGGATGGGTCAAAACGAGCGACAATCCGCCGGGGACGACGTTGCTGCACTCTCATACGAATGACACTCCGTTTTCAGCGCCAGATTTGCGGCATTTAACGAATAAAAACGTTGAAAAGATCGGCGTAGTATCGTACAATGGAGATGCGTGGATGGCCTATGTAGGCGGGGGGGCACGTCCCGATGGGAGAAGAGTTCGATAGTGTCGTGACGAGCATCCGTAGGGAAGTCGAGATGGACGTTTACGCCAATTACGGCGTGGGCGAGGTTTCCAAGAACGACTTGATATACATGGCAATTCGCGAGCAATTTTTCAGAGTATGCCGGCACTTTAAATGGACAGCGGAAGGAGGCTACCTGTATGAGTAAAGAAAAAGACCTATGGACTGATAACATGACGGTCAGAACTGCTACCGCGCTGTTTATTCACATATTGGCTGTCACGCCGATGGAAGAGCGGCAAGAGCTACTTGATAGATTCGCAAAACGGCGCGAGGAACTGTACCAGTACGAATTAACCGAGCTCGCGGGTTGTTTGACCTAACCTGCGCAACCGCCTACCCGGCGGTTTTTTTGTACCAACAAATGAAAGCAACGAGTACCGTTGCTTTTTTATTTGCGTCGGCGGACGTAAAGCGCGGAATCTTGGCGAGAAAACGCCGTAATAAAATCGTATAGGAGGATAAAAACATGAAACGCGAAGAGATCAAGACCATTCTGGGTGAGGGCGCCACGGATGAAGTAGTAACCAAGCTGCTGGACGCTTTACATGCAGAGATCGAGCCGCACAAGACGGCGGCGAAAACGGGGATCGCAAAGCAGCTTGAAAAGGCGAACGCTCTGCTGATCGCGGCGGTTCCGTGCAAATATCGCCGAGGTATGAACGAGCTGTAACGATTCCGTGAATTGCGGGGCAATTTTCTTGCGATTTTTGCCCGTGACAGCTACACTTTGAATGGAATCCTGTTGCGTATAAAGGGGAAATGACGTTATGAAACGTAAAGCGCTCTGTCTGCTTTTGATCCTTGGCCTAGTGCTGTCCGGGCTGCCGCTCGACGGGAGCCATGCGGCCTCCTATGAGACGGGCGTGATCAACGCGGACGGCGTTGCATTCCGAAAGGGCGCTTCCTCGGACAGCGGCCGCATCCGAAGACTTCAAAAGGGGACGGTCGTCGAGATCCTTGCAACGAATGTGAATGCGGAGTGGCATAAGGTCAAGTACAAGAGCGAGACGGGCTATGTGAACCGCATGTATGTGGATCTGAAAAAGGCGGAAGACGCGGACGCAAGCTATCGCGGAACGGTCGTCAACTGCAAAGAAAACGTCAACGTCCGGGCAAGCGCGAACAAAGACGCCGAATTGATGGGACTCGCTGACAAGGGCGCGACGTTCCGCGTCACGCGGGCGAATCTGGCGGGCGGCTGGCACGAGATCAGCTATAACGGAAAAACGGGGTATATCTCCGCCGATTATCTCGATCTGTCGCGGGAAGGCGCGAGCGGACAGCTCCTCTCGCTGAGCGTCAGCGGCGGGACGATGTCGCCGGCCTTTTCGCCGGATGTGTACGGTTATGTGATCGATGCGACGAGCGGCGATGTTCGGATCAGCGCCGAGGGCGCGAAGGGCGCAAAGGTCAAGATCGGCGATTCCGGCAAAAGCACCGTTACGGTTTCCATGCCGAGGCACGGGAGCAAGACCGTGCGCATCTCCGTTGACGGAAAGGTGAAATACAGCCTGTACATCGTGCGCGGCGCGATCACGGTGGGGACATGGAACATCAAGCGCGGCAACGGAAAGCTCACGGAGATGGGCTGCCTCGTACAGGCGCAGCAGCCCGATCTCATGGGTGTGCAGGAGGTCTATCGCTGCAAGAGCAAGACGGTCGTTGATAACCTGCTCTCCCTGCGCACGAAGGAGATGCAGAACACGAGCTTTGCCAAGACCGTTTCCTACGCGAGCGGCGGCGAATACGGCATCGGCCTCCTGTCGGCATATAAGATTGAGTCTGCGGAGACAAAAACTCTCTCAAGCGACGGGAACGAGCAGCGCGTGCTGCAAAAGATCGTTGTCAAGATCGACGGACATCGGGTCTCCGTATATAACACGCACTTTTCTTACGAATCCGCGGCGACCCGCTCCAAGCAGTTTGCCGAGGTCAAGAAATGGCTGGACGCGGACACAAACAAGTATAAGATCCTCTTTGGAGACTTTAATGCGAAGGCTTCCGAGTTTTCGCGGCTCGGGAAGGGATATACCGCGCTGAACGCCGCAGATACAAGGTTTTATGACTATGGCGCGGGGCTCATGTCAAAGAGCGAGATCGACAATATTGTGGTCACAGATAATATTACAGTTTTGAATATACGAATGATCGATGAGCTGCTGTCAGATCACAGACCGATCTTTGCGTACCTGACGCTGGACTGATCGAGAGAAGCGAATGCGCTGCTGAAACAAAAAGCGGCGCATTTTTCATACGCCGCATCTCCGCAGTTTCCCCCTGCCGTTTTGCTGTTCTGCGGAGAAACCGTTTGCTTCTGGAATCTATTTTAGCGCAGGAACTTAAAAAAGCAAGGCGGGCAATTTAGCGGAAAATGTCGATGATATATGATCTTGATCGAAGCCGCGCAAAAAAAAGAACCCGCATCCTTTGGAGAATGCGGGTTGATGTTGTCAAGGGTGATACGGATCAGAGCGCATTGGCCGCTTTGCCGTCGCAGCCGAGCACGTCCACGATCTTGTGCGCGACCATTTCCTTGATCGCCTGACGGGCGGGCTTGAGGTACTGGCGCGGGTCGAAGTGGGACGGGTTTTCCGCGAAATACTTGCGGATCGTTGCGGTCATGGCAAGACGCAGGTCGCTGTCGATATTGATCTTGCAAACGGCCATTCTTGCAGCTTCGCGCAGCATGTCCTCGGGAACACCGATGGCATCGGGCATTGCGCCGCCGTATTTATTGATCTCTTCAACAAACTTCGGGATAACGCTCGATGCGCCGTGGAGCACGATCGGGAAGCCGGGCAGACGGTTCTCGACCTCTTTGAGAATGTCGAAGCGGAGCTGCGGCTTCGTGCCGGGCTTGAACTTGTAAGCACCGTGGCTCGTGCCGATGGCGATGGCCAGAGAGTCAACGCCCGTGCGGGTCACGAAATCCTGTACCTGATCGGGATCGGTGTAGGAACCGTCGCCGATGGCGACCTTGACGTCATCCTCGACGCCTTCCAGACGGCCGAGTTCACCCTCGACGACAACGCCGTGGTCATGCGCATACTCGACGACCTGACGGGTCAGCTTGACGTTGTCCTCATAGGCGTGATGCGAACCGTCGATCATGACGGAGGAGAAGCCGCCGTCGATGCAGCTCTTGCACAGTTCAAAGGTATCGCCGTGGTCGAGATGGACGCAGATCGGCAGATCCGTTTCGATGCAGGCAGCCTCAATGAGCTTCATGAGGTAGGTGTGGTTTGCGTACTTACGCGCGCCGGAGCTGACCTGAAGGATCAGGGGGGAGTTCAGATCTTTCGCGGCCTCGGTGATGCCTTGAATGATCTCCATGTTGTTGACGTTGAATGCGCCGATGGCATAGCCGTTCTTGTACGCATCCTGGAACATCTTGGTACTGGTGACGATAGGCATGGCATCTTCTCTCCTTTGGATGTATTTTATCGCGGATATTATACCCCAAAGGTCGAAAAATTGCAACGCAGACGAAATTTGGTTATAATGAAAAAAGATTCAGTAGGAGGTGACCAGGATGAAAGAGAAGAGCCTTTCCCTCATTGTCCCGGTTTATAATGAGGAAGAAGTGCTTCGGGCATCCTATGAGAGAATGAAGGCGGCCATGGAGACGACGGGGTATCCCTTCGAGATCCTGTATGTGAACGATGGCAGCCGCGACCGATCGCTGGATATTCTGCGAGAGATCGCGGCGCAGGATCTTCGGGTAAAGGTGCTGTCGTTTTCAAGAAACTTCGGGCATCAGACCGCCGTGACCTGCGGCATGGACGCTGCAAAAGGAGACGCGCTCATCATCATCGATGTGGATTTGCAGGATCCGCCGGAGCTCATCCCCGAAATGGTGCGGCGCTGGGAGCAGGGCGGCGAGATCATCTACGGCAAGCGACTGAAGCGCGAGGGCGAGACGCTGTTTAAAAAACTTACCGCGGCGGCATACTATCGCCTGCTTGCTTGGATGAGCGCGTACCCCATTCCGCTGGATACGGGCGATTTCCGCCTGATCGACCGGAAGGTCGCGGACGTGTTCCTGCAAATGCGGGAGCATAACCGCTTTTTGCGCGGCATGTCGGCCTGGATGGGATTTCGATCCGAGCCGATCGAGTATGAGCGGCATGAACGCTTTGCGGGCAGCACAAAATATACGCTGAAAAAGATGCTCCGGCTCGCCATGGACGGCATCACGGGCTTTTCCGATAAACCGCTGACACTGCCCGGCATTCTTGGGATCGGCATTTGCGTGACCGCAGGATTGGGATTGATCGCGCTGATCGTGTGCGCCTGCACCTGCGGCGCTGCGCCGTGGCTTTGGGCGCTGGACGGCGTTGTGCTGCTGCAGGGGCTGACGCTCTGCTGCATGGGCTTGCAGGGCATGTACTTCGGAAGGATGTACGACGAGCTCAAGGGCAGGCCGCTGTACATCGTGTCGGAAAAGATCAATGTCGATTAAACAATCATTTTTTATCGAAAGAAAAAAGATTTAGCTTGCACTTCCCGCGGGAATGTTGTAAGATACCAGAGGCTTATAGGTTTAAAAGAAGGATTATTTAGAAGGAGGCTATTCTTTATGGCTATCAAAGTTGGTATCAATGGCTTTGGCCGTATCGGCCGTCTCGTGTTCCGCGCTGCGGTCAACAACCCCGAGATCGAGATCGTCGGCATCAACGACCTGATCACTCCGGATTACATGGCGTACATGCTCAAGTATGATACGATCCATGGCCGCTTCGAGGGTACGGTCGATTACACCGAGAACTCCCTGATCGTGAACGGCAAGTCCATCCGCGTCACCGCGGAGAAGGATCCTGCGAACCTGAAGTGGAACGAAGTCGGCGCAGAGTACGTCGTCGAGTCCACCGGCCTGTTCCTCACGAAGGAGAAGGCGGCAGGCCACATTGCGGCAGGCGCAAAGCATGTCGTCATGTCCGCACCGTCCAAGGATGACACCCCGATGTTCGTCATGGGCGTCAACAACGAGTCCTACACCTCCGACATGCAGTTTGTTTCCAACGCATCCTGCACCACGAACTGCCTCGCACCGATCGCGAAGGTTCTGCACGACAACTTCGGCATCACCGACGGCCTCATGACCACGGTGCATTCCATCACGGCGACCCAGAAGACCGTTGACGGCGTTTCCATGAAGGATTGGCGCGGCGGCCGCGGCGCTTCCTACAACATCATCCCGTCCTCCACCGGCGCAGCCAAGGCAGTCGGCAAGGTCATCCCGTCCCTGAACGGCAAGCTGACCGGTATGTCCATGCGTGTTCCGACGCTGGATGTTTCCGTCGTTGACCTGACCGTCAACCTCGCAAAGCCCGCCAAGTATGACGAGATCTGCGCAGCAATGAAGAAGGCTTCCGAGAACGAGCTCAAGGGCATCCTGGGCTACACCGAGGATCCGGTCGTTTCTTCCGACTTCATCGGCGATCCGCACACCTCCATCTTCGACGCCAAGGCCGGTATCGCCCTGACCGATACATTCGTGAAGGTCGTGTCCTGGTATGACAACGAGTGGGGCTATTCCAACAAGGTGCTCGACCTCATTACCTACATGGCAAAGGTCGACCACAAATAAGACGCTCTGCCGAAGGGGGTCTGGCCATAGGAAAACAACGGCCCCCGCACGCGCAGCGTTCACAGAACGGACAACAGCCGCAGCAGCCTTTCTGCTGCGGTTGTTTTTTTGCGGAATGACGTTTCCCGTGTTATCATGTCAATATCGAGCATATCGGTCGAACCCCGACGGGCTGGCGTCCTCCGGTTCTTTCTCTACGGAGCGCAGAAACCGTGTCGCTTCGCCGTATTCTACGCTGCATGGGTGTGAAGCCGCCGTATTTCATGGGATAATTCAGGAGAAGGGGAGGCGAATAAATGGATCAAATCAAAAACGGGAGATTCATTGCCGATGAGAGAAAAAGAAAGGAATATACCCAGAAACAGCTTTCCGAACGATTGGGGATCAGCGACAAGACGATTTCAAAATGGGAACGGGGCAACGGGTTTCCGGAGGTATCCCTGCTGCTGCCCCTGTGCGCTGCGCTGGAGATAACGGTGAATGAGCTGTTGTCCGGCGAAAGGGTATCCGAAGAAGAATATCGCAGAAAAGCGGAGGAAAACATGGTAAATCTGGTCAAAGAAGCGCAGGAAAGCAAAAAGAAAATCATCCTATCAGCAATGGTTGCCGGGCTTACGCTGATTGCAGCCATTCGTTGTTTCTTCTGGCGGGAGCGCTCGCCCTGGAAACGTGGCTGCGGATTCTGCTGATCGTTACAGGAGCGGTTGTGGTGTTCGGCGGGATTGCGATCGCGTGCATTCTGGATATAGAGGCAGGTGCATATGCGTGCCCCGAATGTCACCATCGGTTTGTACCGGATATGAAGTCCTATCTTATGGGGCCGCACACGATCACCAAACGAAAGCTGGTCTGTCCATATTGCGGGGCGCGCAGGTACTGCAAAAAGGTCCTGACAAAGTAAGGGGTTATACGATCCGGCCAATGGCGCCCCGATTACGGAGATCGGCGGCGCCCCTTTGCTGTGGAGGGCGAGCCGCCCGGCCCGAACCTCGCTGCGCGGGGCGAAGTTCAAAATGCGTCCGTAAGAATATGATCGAAGTATTCGCCGGTTTTCGGGTCGGCAAAACGCTTGTCCAGAAAGGGCGAGTAGGTATAGGTCTCGATGCTTCGCGCGATGGGGTCAAAGCGCAGCAGACGCAGATAGCCGTATTCATTCCGCCTGCCCTGCGGATTGAACATAAGAGAATAGACGGTGCGATCGGGCGTACCGTCTTCTTCGTCGTCGAATTCGTCGGTACGCATACTGTCGCCGCGGCTGTGACCGCAAAGCACGAGCCGCACGTTCGGGTTTTTGGCAACGATGCGCTCCTGCTCTTCGCGGCTTTTCACAAAGACCTCGCCGGAATCGTTGAGATAGCGGTGAAACAGCACGATGCCGACGCGGTCCCGATGCGCGGAAAGCGCGTCGTTGATCCAATCATATGCGCCCTTGAACCGCCGGGCAGCGTCAAAGCTTACGCCGAGCACGATAAAATCCGTTCCGCCCGCGGAAAACAGGTCATAATAGATGAGTCCGTCCGCAAAGGTTTTGTCTGCGGGAAGATCATTTAAAAAATCACACTGGAGGTAGCCCTCGTAGCTTTTGGCCCGCACGCCGATGTCGTGATTCCCCGCGACGGGATAGAAGGGGACCATGCCGCGGAATTTATCGAGCGCAAGATTAAAATTGTCCCACTGGTAAAGCTTGAACCCGTTGTCCACCAGATCGCCCGTGTGAAAAACGCAAAGAATGTTCTCCCGCTCAAGATTATCCCGAATATAACAGCCCATGCTGTCCAGCGCTTCCGGCGAAAAACAGCTCATGGCTTGCGTATCGGTCATCCAGACGATGGAAAACGGCGTCGGGATTGGCGTAGGAGAGGGCGTCGGGATCGGCGTCGGCGCGGGCGTTGCGCTTTGCACAGGCGAAGGAACAAAAGAGTTCTCCGCGGTCTGTTCCGAAAAAGCGGCGCTTGTGCAGCCGGCAGCAAGACCGGCAAGCAGAAAAAGGAGAAACAGATAGCGGATATGTTTATTCATCGTGTGACTGCTCACTTCCGTCAAGACTTGTCAAAAGCATACCATGGATTTCCCGGAAAATCAAACAAGGCCGGAGGCTGCGGCGCAGACGGCGCGGGCGATTCTTGCAATTTGACGCGGCTTAGGGTATCATAGATAAGGTCTATTATGGGGAATTCTGAATTGAGAACGCTTGGAGGAACAACGCTATGGCCTACCCGCGGGAACTGATCCGCAATTTCTGCATCATCGCGCACATCGATCACGGCAAATCCACGCTTGCGGACCGCATGATGGAGCTGACCGATACGGTCGCGGCGCGCGACATGGAGGAGCAGCTGCTCGATTCCATGGATATTGAGCGGGAGCGCGGCATCACCATCAAGGCAACGGCTGTGCGCATGTTCTATACCCACAGCGACGGCAAGCGATACATGTTCAATCTCATCGACACGCCGGGCCACGTAGACTTTACCTATGAAGTCAGCCGTGCGCTTGCCGCCTGCGAGGGCGCCGTGCTCGTCGTGGACGCGACGCAAGGCATCGAGGCGCAGACGCTTGCAAACGTGTACCTTGCCGTGGACAACGGCCTCGAGATCATGCCTGTGATCAACAAGATCGACCTGCCGTCCGCACAGCCGGAGCACGTCGTGACGGAGATCGAGGATGTGATCGGGATCCCGGCAGAACACGCGCCGAAGATCTCGGCAAAAAGCGGACAAAACGTTGCGGAAGTGCTTGCACAGATCGTGGATCTCGTGCCGCCGCCCAAGGGAGACCCCGCCGCGCCGCTCACGGCGCTTATCTTTGACTGCGTGTACGACAACTATAAGGGGGCGCTGTCCTTTGTGCGCATCGTGGACGGCGTTGTGCGGCCGGGCGACCGCATTCGTTCCATGGCGACGGGACGCGAGTTCGATGTGACGGAGGTCGGCGTGTTTACGCCGCAGCTCACGCCGACGGACGAGCTGACCGCAGGCGAGGTGGGATACATTTCCGCCTCCATCAAGAGCGTTGCGGAAACGAAGGTCGGCGATACCATCACCTCTGCCGCGAACCCTGCAAAAGCGCCGCTGCCGGGATACAAACAGGTCAACCCGATGGTGTTCTGCGGCATTTATCCTGCGGACGGTGCGCATTACGATGATCTGCGGGACGCGCTCGACAAGCTGAAGCTGAACGATGCGTCGCTGTCCTTTGAACCGGAGACGTCCGTGGCGCTCGGATACGGCTTCCGCTGCGGCTTCCTCGGACTGCTGCACATGGAGATCATCCAGGAGCGGCTCGAACGCGAGTTCGACCTTGATCTTGTAACGACTTCACCCTCGGTCATCTATCGCGTTCGCATGATGAACGGCGAAGAACGTATGATCGACAATCCCTCGAACCTGCCGCCCGTGACGGAGATCGAATATATGGAAGAGCCCATGGTGAACGCCAACATCATGACGCCTTCCCAGTATGTCGGCACGATCATGGAGCTCTGCCAGGACAAGCGCGGCATCTTCCAGGACATGGATTACATCGAGGAAACGCGCGTGTCCATGCACTATATCCTGCCGCTCAACGAGATCATCTACGACTTCTTCGATCAGCTGAAGTCGAGGAGCCGTGGCTATGCGTCCTTTGATTATGAGCTGCGCGAATACATGCGCTCGGATCTTGTGAAGCTCGATTTCCTGCTCAACGGCGATACCTGCGATGCACTCTCGACCATCGTACACCGCGATAAAGCGTATGCGAAGGGGCGCGCCGTTGCCGAAAAGCTCAAGGAGGTCATTCCGCGTCAACAGTTTGAGATCCCGATCCAGGCCGCGATCGGCGGGAAGATCATCGCGCGGGAGACCGTCAGCGCCGTTCGCAAGGACGTGCTTGCAAAGTGCTACGGCGGCGACATCACGCGAAAGAAGAAGCTGCTTGAAAAGCAGAAAGAGGGCAAGAAGCGTATGCGCCAGGTCGGTACCGTGCAGGTGCCGAGCGAAGCCTTCATGAGCGTGCTCAGGATCAACTGATGGAACCCGCTGGCATTTATCTGCATATCCCATACTGCGTAAGAAAGTGCGCCTATTGCGACTTCGTGTCCTTCCCGGAACCGGGTGGGGTGCCGGAGCCGTATGTCGGCGCACTTTTGCGGGAGATCCGTCTTGTTGCGGAGCAGACGCCGAAAAGACGGTATGCGAGCGTGTTTTTCGGCGGCGGCACACCATCGCTGCTCAGCGGCGAACAGCTGCGACGCATTCTTGAAACGCTCGGAGAAGCATTTGACATTCTGCCGGATGCAGAGATCAGCATGGAGTGCAATCCCGGCACGGCGACGGAGAAAACGCTTTGCGCCTATCGCGCGGCGGGCGTGAACCGGCTTTCCGTCGGGCTTCAGTCCGCAGACGACGCGCTGCTTGCCCGTATTGGCCGCATCCATGACTATGCCGCATTCTGCCGCACTGCAGCATGGGCAAAGCGCGCGGGCTTTGAGAATTTCAATGTGGACGTCATGCACGGCCTGCCGGGGCAGACGGCGGCGCAGTATCTCGATACGATCCGCCGCGCGGCGGAGAGCGGGGCGACGCACGTTTCCGCCTACGGTTTGATTCTCGAAGAAGGAACGCCGCTGCATCGCGCCGTGCTCGCGGGACGCGAAACGCTGCCGGATGAGGATGCGGTCGCGGATATGCAGGATGCAGGCATTGCGCTGCTGGAGAAGCTTGGCTTTGCACGCTATGAGATCTCCAATTTTGCCCGAAACGGCTATATGTGCCGCCACAATTTGAACTACTGGCGCAACGGCGAATACTTGGGCTTCGGCATTGCGGCGCACGGCTGCATGCGGCTGGACGGGAAGTGGACGCGCTTTTCTAACACGGAGAGCCTTCGCACATATGATGCAAAGCTGCAAAAAGGCTGTCTGCCGCGAAACGAGACACTGTGCTTGCCGCCCATCGAGGAGATGTTCGAGACGGTGATGCTGGGGCTCCGCACGCTTTCGGGCGTGTCCCTGCGCGAATTTTTCAGACGCTTTGACGTGCGCCTGGAGGAAATCTATGCAGAACCGGTGGCGCAGCTGAGACGTGCGGGATGGCTCAATGAAACCGCGTATTCTTCGGGCTTTTTGGCGCTCAATGGAAAGGGACTTGACCTTCAGAATGCGGCGCTGCAATTCTTTCTTTCCTGAATTCACCGGATTGTCACATTTTTGTTCAGTCCCTTGCTTGACTTTACTGCCGGGGAGTGCTATTTTTTTGCCTAGAGATTAGCACTCGACACAAATGAGTGCTAACAAAACGGAAGGGCGGTGACTGGCGTGAAGCTCGATGCAAGAAAGCTGAGGATATTGCAGGCGATCATTGACGAGTATATTCTCTCGGCAGCGCCGGTGGGCTCGCGGTCGATCAGCCGCACGGCGGGGTTCAACCTTTCCAGCGCGACCATCCGCAATGAGATGGCTGACCTTGAGGAAATGGGTTTCCTCGAACAGCCGCATACCTCCGCGGGACGCATCCCGTCCGACAAGGCGTATCGGTTGTATGTGGATAATATCATGAACCGTGCGGCGCTCAGCGAGGACGAGATCAAATACATCCGCTCTCATTTTACCGGGAAGGTGGACGAGGTCGAATCCGCGCTCAAGCAGACCGCGCAGGCATTGTCGGATATTACGCAGTACACGGCGATGGTGCTCCCCCCCGAGCTGGACAACGACCGGCTGCGGCACATCCAGCTTGTACCGCTCATCGAGGGCAAAGCGCTCATCGTGGTCGTAACGGACACGGGGTTTGCAAGGGATGCGATCATCCGTGTGGATGAGCATATGACGCCGCTCGAGCTTGAGCAGATCTCGCATCTGCTGACAGATCGGTTGCACGGGTGCCGCATGGATGCGGTCGGGGATCGGATCCAGCAGGTGCTGTCCGAGGAACTGTCGGGCAAGCGGGCGTTTCTTACGAGCGTTGTGGATGCGATCTCGAGAAAGATCGCACCGAAACCGCACGATGTGGAGTTGTCCGGCACGGTGAACATGCTGCACTATCCGGAGTACAGCGACCTCAACAAAGCGCGTAACTTCCTGACCGCAGTGGAAGGCCGCGAGGCGCTCTACGGAATGCTGAAGAAAGCCAGTTCTCTCGAGTTTACGATCACGATCGGGCAGGAGAACGAGCATGAACCGCTCAAGGACTGCAGCGTTGTGACCGCGACGTACCGCATGGGCGATACTCCGATGGGAACGCTCGGCATCATCGGCCCGACGAGAATGAATTACAGCAAGGTCATCTCGGTACTGGAGTACATGAGACGGAGTCTCGGCGAGGTCCTGACCAACTACATTGAGGAGGACAAATAACCTTGTCAAAGCATAAGAAAGAAGAAGCGGTGCAGACGGCGCAGGAAAGCGTCGAAACACCGGAAGTACCGGAAACGGCGCAAACGGACGCAGAGCAGACGGAAACGAAAACGGCCGAAGAGGCCGCGGAGCCCGAAAGCTACACGCTGACCGCGGAGGAGTTCAAAACCGTGCAGATGCACATTCAACAGCTCCAAAAGGAAAAGGACGAAACGGTCGCGTTGTTGCAGCGTAATCAGGCGGATTTTGACAACTATCGCCGCCGCAATGCGTCGATCCGCTCGGACAGTCTTGAAGAAGGGCGCAGAGAGTGCATCAAGGAACTGCTGCCCGTGCTTGACAACTTTGATCGGGCAATGGCCGCGGACAGCGGCGACGAGGGCTGGCGCGAGGGCATCGTGCTCGTGCAGCGGCAGCTCATGGATACGCTCGGAAAGCTCGGTCTCAGCGAGATCGATGCGACCGGCACATTCGATCCCAATTTCCACGAAGCCGTCATGCAGGAAAAGGCAGAAGGACGGCAAAGCGGCGAAATCCTCGCGGTGTTCCAAAAGGGATATCGCGTTGGCGACAAGATCGTGCGTCATAGCATGGTCAAAGTCGCAGAATAATAAAGAAAAGCTTGAAAGAAAGAAACAGGAGGATACAGTTATGGGTAAAATTATCGGCATTGATTTGGGTACTACCAATTCCTGCGTTGCTATTTTGGAAGGCGGCCAGCCCGTCGTGATCCCAAACTCGGAGGGTTCCCGCACCACACCGTCCGTCGTCGCGTTTAAGGACGGCGAGCGCATGGTCGGCACGCTTGCAAAGCGTCAGGCGATCACGAACCCGGAGCGCACGATCTCGTCGATCAAGCGCGACATGGGTTCCGACCGCAAAGTACATATTGACGGCAAGGACTACACACCGCAGGAGATCTCGGCCATGATCCTGCAAAAGCTCAAGCAGGAAGCGGAGAGCTATCTCGGCGAACCGGTCACGCAGGCGGTCATCACGGTGCCGGCATACTTCACCGACAGCCAGCGTCAGGCGACGAAGGATGCGGGCCGCATCGCGGGTCTCGAGGTGCTCCGTATCATCAACGAGCCGACGGCTGCCGCACTTGCATACGGCATGGATAAAGAAAAGAACCAAAAGATCCTCGTGTACGACCTTGGTGGCGGCACGTTCGATGTTTCCATTCTTGAGATCGGCGACGGCGTGTTCGAGGTTCTTGCAACGGCGGGCAACAACCGCTTGGGCGGCGACGACTTCGACCAACGCCTCATGGACTACATCGCGGATGAGTTCAAGAAGAGCAACGGCATCGATCTGCGCTCCGACAAAATGGCGATGCAGCGTCTGAAGGAAGCTGCCGAAAAGGCGAAGATCGATCTCTCCGGCGTGGCGCAGACGAACATCAATCTGCCGTTTATCACGATGGACGCTTCCGGCCCGAAGCACCTCGACATGACGATCAGCCGTGCGAAGTTCAATGATCTGATCAGCGACCTGATCGACAAGACCCGTATCTGCGTCGAGAAGGCAATGACCGACGCAGGCCTCACGACCGCGCAGATCGACAAGGTCATTCTCGTCGGCGGTTCTTCCCGTATTCCCGCTGTGCAGGAGATGGTCAAGAAGATCACCGGAAAAGAGCCCTTCAAGGGCATCAACCCGGATGAGTGCGTCGCTATCGGCGCGGCCATTCAGGGCGGCGTTCTCGGCGGCGAGGTCAAGGACATTCTGCTGCTCGACGTTACGCCTCTGTCCCTTGGCATCGAGACCGTGGGCGGCGTGTTCACGCGCCTGATCGACCGCAACACGACCATCCCGACGAAGAAGAGCCAGATCTTCTCCACCGCCGCAGACGGCCAGACGAGCGTCGAAGTGCATGTGCTGCAGGGTGAGCGTGAAATGGCGCAGTATAACAAGACTCTCGGCCGCTTCCAGCTTGCAGGAATCGCACCCGCACCGCGCGGCGTACCGCAGATTGAGGTCACATTTGATATCGACGCGAACGGCATTGTTCACGTTTCGGCAAAGGATCTCGGCACGGGCAACGAGCAGCAGGTGACCATCACGGCCTCCAGCAATCTCTCCGAGGAGGAGATCAAGCGCGCGGTCGACGAGGCGGAGCAGTTCGCAGGCGAAGACAAGAAGCGCAAGGAGGAGGTCGAGGTTCGCAACCAGGCTGACCAGCTTGTGTATACCACCGAGAAGAGCATGAAGGAAATGGCCGACAAGCTCGATGCAAACGACAAGGAGTCTATCGAAAAGGCACTTGCAGACCTGAAGAAGACGCTGGAAGGCAGCGACATCGAGATGATCAAGACTGCGACCGAGCATCTGACGGAGGTCAGCTACAATGCATTCGGCAAGGTGTATCAGCAGCAGGCCGCACAACAGCAGGCCGGTCAGCAGGCCGGCGGCGCGAACTACGGCGCGCAGCAGGGCGGTGCAAGCGAGCCACACGACGACAATGTGGTCGACGCAGACTACGAGGTCGTGGACGACAACAAATAAACCCGCCGAAACGAACGGCGGCAAATGCAGACGGACGGAGGGCGCACACCGTGCGCCCTCTGCCTGAAGGGGTGAGGGGCTTTGGCAGAGAAACGAGATTATTATGAGGTGCTCGGCGTACCAAAGACGGCGACCGAGGCCGAGATCAAGAGCGCATTTCGCAAGCAGGCAAAAACCTGCCATCCGGATCTGCATCCGGGCGATAAGGAAGCGGAAGCGCGCTTCAAGGAACTGAACGAGGCTGCGGAGGTGCTGTCCGATCCGGATAAGCGCGCAAAATACGATCAGTTCGGCCATGCGGCATTTGATCCGACGGCGGGCGGGCAAAACCCCTTTGAGGGCGGGTTCGGCTTCGGCGGATTTTCCGATATTTTCGACACCATGTTCGGCGGCGGCTTCGGCGGTTCGTCTCGCTCACATAACGGCCCCGTCCCGGGGAACGATTTGCGCTATAATTTGACGCTGACGTTTGAAGAAGCGGCGTTCGGCGCGAAAAAAGAGATTCTGATCCCGCGCGAGGAAAGCTGCGAGGCCTGCGGCGGCACGGGCGCGAAGCCCGGCACGGAGACCGTTCGCTGCACGACCTGCGGCGGCACGGGGACGGTGCGTACACAGCAGTCCACGATCCTTGGCTCGTTCACCTCGACGCGTCCCTGCTCGGCGTGCAACGGTACGGGTAAGATCATTAAGGAACCCTGCTCGGAGTGCCGCGGAACGGGTCGCGTCCGCAAGAATAAACGCATCGCAGTGAACGTTCCGGCGGGCATTGACAACGGACAGACGATCAGCCTACGCGGCGAAGGCGAAGCGGGGCAGCGCGGTGGCCCGCGCGGCAATCTCTACGTGACGATCAACGTGCGCCCGCATAAGCTGTTTCGGAGAAAGGGGTACGACCTGTTCTGCGAAATGCCGATCAGCTACACGACTGCGGCGCTCGGCGGCTCCATCGTTGTTCCGACGCTTTCGGGCAGCGTAAAATATACCGTGCCTGCGGGAACGCAGTCCGGCGCGACGTTCCGCCTGCGGGAGCAGGGCGTACAGCGGCTCCAGAGCAGCGGCAAGGGAGATCTGTTCGTAACGGTCGTTGTGGACGTGCCGAAGCACTTGACGGACGAGCAGAAAGAATTGCTCGAAAAGCTCGCGGAAAGCTTTGGCGACGCACAGCTGCGTCCGACGCGGCGGAGCATTTTCAACAAGAAAAAATAAGAGCTGATAAAAACAACAAAGGACTGCGGAGTATGCGCCGCAGTCCTTTTCTGCTGTGAAGCCAAACCGTTCTGCTAATTGCGGAACAAACGATACAGCGCATCAAGTTCCCGCTGATTCTTAATGATCTGTACCTTGTCCGGATACCGCGCCGCAACGAGTCGAAAGGATTCCATGCGCGCAGGGGCGCAGCCGTCCAGGAGGATCCAGCGGAGAAAGGCGAAATCGAGCCGTTCCGAACAGCCGGGCGCGACGCTTTCCCGCACCCGCCCGTGATAGCGGATTCTGCGGCGGATCAGGCGGAACAGACGACTGAGTCGTGGAAAGAGCAGGATAATGATGCGGTCGGAGGCTTCGAGCCGTTCCGCAAAGGAATACATTTGATAGTTTCCGTCAATCACCCAGCCGTCCGGATGCGCAGAAAGAAACACCGCGACTGTTGCAGCGGCGTCCGCATCGGAGCGCTCGATCCAGTTTTCCGAAAAATGCACCTGATCCAGATAGAGCAACGGAAGATGCAGACGATCGCTGAGATATTTTGCAAGCGTTGACTTTCCGCTGCCGCTCAAACCGAGAATTGAAACTTTCATAGTTTATCGATGCAGCTCATAGAGATCCAGATAAAGCTGCTTTCCATGTTTGGAGCACACATCCTCGTGCGCGATCTTTTGCGCGTTCAGCCCCTCAATGAGGCGGACGCTCGCGGCGTTTCGCATGTCCGTTTCATAGTGGAATCGGTGATAGCCCCGTTGCACAAGAAACTCGACGAGCAGCAGGAGCGCTTCCCGGCCATATCCCTGCCCGCGGCAGGACGTTGTAAGCCAAAGCCCAAGGTCGACCGTCTGCCCCCAAAGGCCGCGCGCCTCGACGCTGCCCATAAACGAGCCGTCTTTGGACACGATGAGCCGCACAAAGCCCATGCGCGCCTGTTCGTGCAGATAACAGTCGTGAAAGTATTCCGCGGCGTCCCGAATGTGCGGAAACGTCTCCGCAAACTGATAGCGCGCGGCTTCCGCGTCAAAGCCGTTCAGATAGTCCCGAAGATAGGCCGCACGGAGCGGGATGAGCGTCAAACGCTGTCCTTCGATACGGTCGGTCGTCAAAATCCAGTCGTTCAGTGGGATGTTTCCTCCAGAGTAAAGAATGCCTGCTTGCCGCGGCTGTCCATGAGCTGCAAAACAAGCGGTGCGTCGGTGGGAACGGTATAGGACTTCGGCAGGTTCGGCACGCAGTCCGTTAAAACGGGCAAAAACCGTTCGCCTTGCGCCGTGCCGATCGCAAGATAGATGACGGGATGCGTTCCGTCCAGCGACGCAGCGGAAACAGAGACACAGCAGCCGTGCCTTGACGGCTCGGATGTGTACGAAAGCAAGTGCGCCTTACCCTCCGGCGCTTCCATCGCGGCGTTATATTGGATTGACAGCGCGGCCTGCGTTTCCGCATCTCCGTTTTCCGGAGAAAGCAGCGTGGAAACTCCGCCGCGGCGGAGCTGACGCAAACGCAGACAGTACAGCGCAAAGGGCGAAGCGTCTGCCGCGACGAATCTGCGGCCGAGTTTGCTTGCCGCCGCCGCGGTCGTACCGCTGCCGGAAAAGAGATCCATAACAAGGTCGCCCTCTTTCGAGGACGCGCGGATGATCCGCTCCAGCAGAGCTTCGGGCTTTTGCGTGGCGTAGCCCACGCGCTCGCGATCCTTCTGCTGCAAGTGCTCGATGTCTGCCCAAACGTCTGTCGGGTAGATCGGCGTGTCCTCATAATAGGTATAGAGCTTGCCGCCGGAGCGAATGGAAAAACAGACGCGCCCATTCTCGTCTACATAGCGCTTCATGTGATTACGCTTCTGTGCGCCGCGCGCCTTGCCGACGGAGCGGATGTCGAAATATACTTTACTGCTCTTTCGGTAAAAGAGAATATTGTCGTGTTTTCTCGGGTAATAGCGCGTGCTGCGCCCGCCGGTCTTATAGCTCCAAATGATCTCGTTCATGAAGTTGCGGCGGCCGAAAATCTCGTCCAGCAGCAGCCGGAGCACAGCGCTCATACGGTAGTCGATGTGCAGATACAGCGCGCCCGTTGGCGCAAGCATCTCGTGACAGCCGCGCAGGATTATTCGCATCCAATCGAGGTATGTTTCTTCCGAAAGCGTATCCGAAAACGCGGGGAGCGTCAGCGTTTTTTTGCCGCGCCCGAGCTTCAGGCGGAAGGAGTCGCCCGTGCCGAAGGGCGGGTCAAGGTAGATGAGCTGGATCTTTCCGCGGTAAGCGTCAACGAGCGACGGCAGCGCATCCTCGGCGCGCGACAAAACAAACCGCCCCGGACCGCCGTAGCGGTGCAGTTCTTCCGTGCATTGGATACGCATATCAATACCTCCGACGAATTCAGCGATTGTCGGTCACATGCTCTGCTGCGTTGATGTGCGTTTGGGCACAGCGCTTCGCGCGTTCCGCGTCGTGGGCTTTGAGCGCTTCATAGATCTCACGGTGCTCGCCGAGGGATACCGGCGCGCGGCCTTCGACGGTCAGAGAATTCATGCGCTTTGTGCGGATGATCTGATGCAGGTTTGTCAATAAATTCCGTATGGCATTGCTGCGGCAGGCGTCGTAGATGATTTCGTGAAACGAGGTGTCCAGCCGCACGAGATGCTCGACGTTATTCTTTCTTGTATAGAGATCCATAAGCTCCAGGATCTCATCCATGCGTTCGAGCTGTTTCTCCGTGATACGCTCGGCCGCCCAGTAAGCGGCCTGTCCTTCGAGCAGCGCGCGGATGGTGTAGATATCGGACAGGTCCTCATCCGTCACGCCGCGCACCATGACGCCGCGGTTGGGCAGAGAAACGACGAGATCCTCACGTTCGAGCTGCTTGAGCGCTTCACGCACCGGAGTGCGGCTCACGCCCAGCTCTTCTGCGATTTTCATCTCGATGAGCAGATCGCCGGAATGATACCGTCCGTCTGTAATAGCCTCATATAGATGGTGATATACCATATCGGAAAGCGAAGAAAACTCCTTCGCATCATACAGCATTGTCATGTTCCGTACTCCTTCTATAGTATCTTACATTGTTGCGCAGAAAAAAACAAGACATGACAAAAACGCAGAGCAAATTACGATTCTGTCGGCTTCTGTCAACGCGATGATTGCAAGTCTGTTTGTCCTGAGGAACACATATAGTGTTGCAAACGGGAGGGACATGCAGCATGGAACAGCAAGGCTGGCGGCGGGTGCTGCCCTATCTTTCGGATCGGGTCGCGGCGCTGCTGTCCGAGGTGCCGGACACATTGCCGATTGAGGAACTGCGCCTGCGCGCGGGACAACCGCTCGAACTGTGCTATGCCGGAAGAGACCGGCTCTTGTATGCGCCGGGCGGCAGGCCGGGCGCGACGGCACAGGACTGCGAGGAAACACTGCGTCGTATCACGGAAAACTCGCTCTATGCATGGGAAGAGGAATTGCGGCGGGGGTTTCTGACGCTGCCGGGTGGATGCCGCGTCGGTTTGGCGGGCCGCGCGGTGCAGGAGAAGCAGGGCGTTTCCCGCTTGGTGGACGTTACGGGACTGTGCATTCGGATCGCGCGCGCAGTAAGGGGCGCTGCGGAGCGGGCTGCGCCGTATTTGCTGGACGGGCAGGGCGGGCTGTGTTCTACGCTGATCGTTTCCGCGCCGGGAGCGGGAAAAACGACGCTGCTGCGCGACCTTGTACGGATCGCTTCCAGCGGCGATCAGGGGCTGCGTCCCGCCCGCGTCTCCGTTGTAGATACGCGCTATGAGCTTGCGGGAGCGGTACGCGGGGAGCCGCAGTTCGATCTCGGGCCGCGAACGGACGTGCTGTCCGGCTGCGGCAAGGCGGAGGGTGCGCGCATGATGATCGCAGCCATGTCGCCGGAGATTATCGTGGTGGACGAACTCGCGGCGCCGGATGAGATCGCCGCCATGACCGAGGCTGCTGCTTGCGGCGTGCGCGTTCTTGCAAGCACGCACAGCGGGAACGCCGCGCTGCTGCGAAAACGAACATCGCTCAGACTGCTGCTTGCTTCCGGACTGTTCGAACGCATCGTGCTGCTGAGCCGTCGCCGCGGTCCCGGGACCGTGGAAGCGGTGCTGGACGCAGACTGGAATGAAATCACTACGGAGGAATTGCCATGCAGAAGATCTTTGCCATCCTGATCGTCTTTTTCGCCTGTACGGCATTTGGCGCAAGGAGCGCCGCAAGACTGCGGCAGAGAGCCACCTTTCTCGCCGCGTTGGAAACGGCGCTGCGAAGATTTTTGCTCGCTATGGAATATGAAAAGAAACCGCTGGAACGTCTTGCGTCGAAACGGGTCTACGGCGAAGCACAACCGCTGTTTGACGCGTTTGCGGAAGCGCTGTCCGCGGGGGCACGGCCGGAAGCGGCGATGCGGCAGGCTGTGCAGGGGACAAAGGACGGTGCGCGCGCATGGCTGCCGCTCGGTGATGCAGAGGCGGCGCTGCTTTCGGAATTTGCCGCGATCGTCGGTACGCCGAGCGCAGGAAGATATGCGGAGGGCGCGGAGCCGGTGCTGCAGCGTCTGCACACGGCCGTTGAAGCGGCCGGCGCGGAGGAACGCGGGAAAGGACGTGCATACCGCGCGACGGGGATGCTCTCCGGCGCCGCGATCGCGATCCTTATGCTTTAACGGAGGGGGAAGGCATGGACGTGGAGATCCTCTTCAAAATCGCCGGCGTCGGCATCATTACGGCCGTTGTGGTCCAGCTTCTCAAGCAATCCGGAAGGGACGAGATGTCTATGGTCGCAACGATCGCCGGACTGATTATCGGCTTGCTGATGGTGCTCGGCATGATCGACGAGCTGTTCACGAGCGTGCGGCAGGTGTTCAAGCTGTATTGAGGAGCGGTGATGCAGGTGTTTACGATCGTATCCATCGGCGTGCTCGGCGCGATCCTTGCGCTTACGGTGCGCCAGTTTCGCCCGGAGGCAGGGCTTTTCATCGGCATTGCGACGGGCACGCTCGTATTGCTGCTAACAATGGCGGAGCTCACAGGCGTTTTGGATGCGCTGCGGGCGCTTGCGGCCGATTACAGCATTCCCACAGAATATGTCGGCGTGCTCGTGAAGATCATCGGCATGGCGTACCTCGTTCAATTCGGCGCGGAGATTTGTAGGGACGCAGGCGAAAGCGCCATAGGCTCGCGCGTGGAGCTGGGCGGCCGGGTGCTGATCCTGTCGCTGACACTTCCGGAGCATACCAGTTATGAAAGCTGCTATCTGACCTATCAGCCAATGCC
>JABLTK010004892.1_pt1 | contig 43800 bp, 34 predicted proteins | sample 7160131 | NCBI WGS metagenome assembly JABLTK01 (sample SAMN14651221, study PRJNA627086) | human gut metagenome | isolation source: feces | host: Homo sapiens
AATACGCAAAAACTCTGCAATAATTTTACTTATTGCAGAGTTTTACAATTATCGCAAACATAAAAAGTTCGGATAATATTGCTATGGTGAGCCATCGGAGATTCGAACCCCGGACAACTTGATTAAAAGTCAAGTGCTCTGCCAACTGAGCTAATGGCCCTGGCAGGGATAGCAGGACTCGAACCTACGAAATGCCAGAATCAAAATCTGGTGCCTTACCAACTTGGCTATATCCCCAAATTTTTCAAAAACTCAATGGGGTGGATAGTGGGACTCGAACCCACGACATTCAGTGCCACAAACTGACGCTCTAACCAACTGAACTATATCCACCATATTAATTAGGGCATCCTTTCGGACTGCTCCCGCCATTTCATTTTCCATTCCGGTGTAAACAGTTCGTTCCCACCTTATTAAGTTTAGTCCATAAGGACTTGGCGCGACTGAAGGGATTCGAACCCCTGGCCCACTGCTTAGAAGGCAGTTGCTCTATCCGACTGAGCTACAGTCGCATTGCTTTTGCTTGGCTTGCCCTAAGACGTGCCAGACAAAAAATGGAGCGGGTGATGGGAATCGAACCCACACGACCAGCTTGGAAGGCTGGGATTCTACCATTGAACTACACCCGCATATATATCATCATCAACCGACTTAAAAATTATAGCAAAAACCAAGTCATTTGTCAACACTTTTTTTAAAAAAAAATTATTATTTTATAAAAAATATGTATGGGATAGAAAATCTATCCCGTTTTTTTGACCTTCCAGATTGCATCCGAGGCCTTTTCTACATCTTTTATACAGTTAAACGCTCCGAATGAAATTCGAACCGCTCCGATTTTTTTCGTTCCCAGCGCTCTATGTGCCAGCGGCGCGCAATGGTATCCCGCACGCACTGCTATTTCTCCCGAAAGCAGCTGTGCAGTATCTGCACTCGCTTTGCCTGCTATATTAAACGCAGTCGTTCCTATCCTTCTTTCTCTGCCGTACACGATTATTCCTCCCATATTCAGAAGGTTTTCTTCCATTTTATGCGCAAGATACGCTTCTTTTTCGCTTATTTCCTCCACTCCTCTGCGGCGTATATACCTCACACCTGCCGCAAGCGCTTTTAACGCCGGAGTATTAACTGTTCCGCTTTGCAGCATATCGGGCATAAAATCCGGCTGTACAAGGCTTTCGGATCGGCTTCCCGTTCCTCCGGTTATTACCGGCTCAAGCGTATGCGGATTTTTTACATACACTCCGCCCGTTCCGAGAGGCCCCATAAGTCCCTTATGCCCCGAAAACACCAAAAAATCCGCCCCAATGTTCTCCGCGTCCGTTTCAAGACAGCCGCCGGTCTGCGCCGCATCCACAAGATACAGCACACCTTTCTTCCTGGCAATACTGCCTATTTCCTCCACCGGCTGAATTGTTCCGCACACATTTGACGCGTGCGTACACACCACAAGCTTTGTATCGGGCATTATAGCCTTTTCCACATCCTCCGCGCTTACATAACCGCTCTCATCTGCCTTTACAACCGTATAATTCCCCAGGCGGTATGCCGGTCTTAAAACACTGTTATGCTCCATTTCCGTTACCACCACGTGTCCTCCGTCAAACAGCACGCCGAGCATCACCATATTCAGCGCATACGTAGCATTGAGCGTGAACGCAATGTTTTGCGGATTATCAATATTAAAAAGCGCTGCCGTTTCGTCCTGCGCTTCTATAATCCCCTCTGTTCCCTTTATGCTCATCAGATGTCCGCCGCGGCCGGCATTTACGCTACCGAACACCGTGTTCCACATCATTGACGCATACACGCCGAAAGGCTTTTTCAGCGTGGTTGAAGCATTATCAAGGTACAGCATTGAAAACACGCTCCCCCTCGGCAAATTCCTCCGTATAAATATTTTTTATCCCTATGCCGTATTCTTCGCTCAAAGGTCTTACCAGAGGCGCCAGCCTGTTATCCGCGCGCACCGAATAAGAACAGCCGCCGGTTTCGTTTATCGCTGCCGGCGTGTGCACGAGATATGCCGGATATCCGGCTCTTTTTTCGATAAGCTTTTTAAGACGTGTTGCCGAGGTTATTGAACCAACCGTTATATACAAAAAAATCACTCCTTTCCCGGGTTTACCCGGAAATATTATCTCTTACTGATATAATATTCCGAAAGAAGTGATTTGTGAATTAATATACATCAAAGACGCTCCGGCGTTTATTATGGTATGCCACGCTGAGCACCAGTCCGATTGCAATCATATTTGTTACCATCGAGGTTCCGCCGTAGCTCACAAACGGCAGCGGAATACCTGTTACGGGCATAAGTCCTATGCACATTCCCATATTTTCAAACGAATGGAACAGCAGCATAGACGCCGTACCGACGCATATATAGCGTCCGAACAGATTGGACGAGAGCTGTGCGGTTTTAAAGCACCGCCAGATTATGAAAAACAGCGCCAGCGCAACCAATGCCGCACCGATAAAACCAAATTCCTCGGAAATAACCGAGAAAATGAAGTCGGTATATTTAGTCGGGAGATAGCCGAGCTGATTTTGAGTTCCCTGCAAGTAGCCCTTTCCCCACAGCTGTCCCGACCCAACTGCTATTTTAGACTGAATTACGTTATAACCGCGGTTTAAAGGGTCAAGATCCGGATTGAAGAACACCTGAATACGCTTTTGCTGATACTCATTCAGGACATACTTATATATAAACGGCAGTGAAATCACGCCGCCCAAAGCCACAGGCACGATATATTTCCACGAAAGCCTTGCCGCAAACAGCATACATGCGAACATAAACAAAAACACAAGCATACTGCCCAAGTCCGGCTGACACATAATCAACAGCACGGGTACGGACAGATGAAGTATCAGTCCGAATATGACAAGAGGTTTGTTTATATCCTCCTCCACCATGGAAAGGTGGTAGGAAAAGGTTATTATAAAGCAGATTTTTGCAAATTCCGACGGCTGTATGCCGATTGAACCTATTCGTATCCAGCTGCGTGCGCCCCAGTCGCCGGTTATACCGAATATCAGCACCGCGACAAGCATCAGAACGCTGATTATATAAATAGGCTTTATCATATTTTTGAACTGCTCATAATCAAATCTTTGCAGCAATACAAGCAATCCGATCCCGATTGCAAACGAAATGCTCTGCACTATCACATTTGTATTCGTATCGAGTGTTCTTGTCGCGGAATAGATTACGATAATTCCGAAAACCGACAGGCACATGGTTACGATTATGAGCGGCCAGTCCGTTTTCTTTTCAGTAACGGAGCGTTCAAGCGGTATTCTGTTCTGCAATGTCATCTACCCCCGTAAGTCCTTATTTTAAGCGTCTGTGCTTTTCCGTATTTTGTGAACACGGTTTTTCCGTTTATTTCGGATTTTTGCCAAACACCGCTGACAACCTCCGCATTTCCGTCAACAGTTACCTGCATCATTCCGTCATCAAGAAATTTTACGGTGTAACCGTCCTTTTCTGATTTGATTTTTGCCGGAATATTTACCGCCGTTATATGCGGCTGTGTGCTTTTTGAGCGTTCAATCACCGTTTCATTATCAAGAGAAACATACACACCGTGATTATCCGCGCGCCATACGGACGCATCGGAGCTGTAATCAAGCACATTACCGCTGCCGAACGTCACCTTTACACCCGTACAAGCGGCATAGCTGCTGTCATAGAGCGGCAGCTTTTTATCAATCGTTTCCGCTTTCAAAACTATCCTGTCACCGTCACGTCTTGCATAAACCCTTGTATTAAGCGCCGCGGCGGCGGATTTCGCAAGCTGATTTTCACCGACAAAGCAATATCCGTTATCCTTAACGCGTTCATCGACCTTTTTCACCTGATTTTCCTGGTCATCATATTTTTCGTAAATATAATCGCAATGATTATAAAACAGCAGCGGCAGCTCATATTTTGTGGTAATATCCGAATATTTGTCCTCGCCGTAGGGCGTATTTGACGGCTGGAGCATGAGCATTTTCCCGAACAGATAGAACGGCACGGAAATTGAATTCTCCGCACTTATCTGCGGTACGGCGTCGCTTGACGGCGTTTGTGAACCGCTGTTCCATAAAAGCCCCGACGCATATTGACTGCGGTATGTTCCGTCATAACCTTGTTTGTTGTCGTAATTGCCGTCATAGCCGCGCTCACTTGTGAACCATGTATGCTGATTTGCGCCCTTTCCGTCCCATTTCAAGCCGTAGCTTTCGAAGGCTTTTTTGTGCATATCAAGCTCGGAAAGCTCCTGTTCGTAATCGGCGTGCTTTTGCGTGAGTGAATGTATTCCTACATATATATTGTTTTCGCTGAAATAGTCAAGCTGTTTTTGCAGATTTTCGCGGCACGGGAAATACGGACTGTCGATGGGATATGCCATGCCGTATTCAAGCTGTCCGGCGGCAAGCTCCTTTTTTCCGTCTCCGTTAACGTCATAAAACCGCGGCACGCAGTTCTCGCCGAATTTCAGATGATTATTTCCGTTATAATTTTTTTTGACGCTGTCAAGGTACGAATCAAAAACAAACGTATCGCCTGTGTTTTTGAATTTCATTATATAGCCTTCGCCTGTTCCGGCATAGAGCGTGCTTTCATCGATACACGGCGCACATTGTCTGCCGTCGGTTTCGACCGTGATATATTTAACGAATTTTATGCCGTACTGTGATTTTTCGCCGTAATACACACGCATTTCGCCCGTGCGCGAACCAACCGCAAGATCGATAAGTCCGTCGCCGTTCAAGTCTCCGGTATCAATCATGGAATCCGTAAGTCCTGTATCGAGAATTTCGCCCTGTACCTCAAATGCACAGCCTCTTATCGGTTTAAAGCAATAAATTTTTCCGCTTTCACTTCCGCTCAAAAGCTCGTCTATTCCGTCCGCATCAATATCGGCAAACGCAGGCGAAGAATATGCTCTGACACCGATTGCGTTGCCCTCACTATCGGTCAGAAGGGTTTTTACGCCGAATTCATAGTTGTCTTTTTCGCCCTGTCCGCTGTAAAAATACAGTCCGCCGTCTGCACTTCCGCAAATCATATCGGTTTTTCCGTCTTTGTCAAAATCGGTAAAGCACGGATATGCGCGTTTTGTATAACGTCCGTCGTAGGAAAAATAGCTTTCCGTATTTTGATAAGCGTCAAGCTGAATCCACTTTTTTGCCGACACAAAATGCCGCCCCGACGAATACGCATTTTCATAGCTGTACGGCTCATATGAACCGTTTTCACCGTTAAGATACGTTACGCTTTCGGCGCGTTCAAACCATGTATACGGATTGCGCGCAAGCGTATATGACGGAAACTGCCCGTAACTGCGGCACAGCTCGGCGAATTTTACCGCGCTTTCGTTTTCTATTCCGGTTATATCCTCATAGTGCAGTTCCCACGACGCCGGCTTTGTGCCGAACGAACCGAACGTCCGCCATACCGCATAACCGTATTTTTTAATTGAAACAAATTCAGCTATCAAGCTTTTTAACAGAATATTCGCCCCGACTGTCGTATCGGACAAGTATTCGCCCTCGCTGTCGGGCGTTAAGTCATTAACCGAAAAAATGTTAGGCAAAAGCGGATTTGTGAAAAACACATAGCCGCTGCCGTATTTATTAAGCGTATAGAGCGCAGCGCCGTCCGAATCGGCAATGCTTTCGGCGCTTGACGGCACAACGGCATAGCCGTAGTCCATTTGCGAAAGCGTATCGTAGTTTTTATAGTCCTTGTACAGATTGATAAAATCGCACAAAAGCTCCTGGATTTTCTTTATATCCCCGCCGTTGTCGGGACAGTCAAGCTCTGTCGGGCATTTATTGATTTTTTTAAATTCCGCTGCGCCGATAAAATCTTTGTCAAACCGATCGTAAAGCGAATTTGCAAGAACCGCCGTTCCGCCGTTTCTGACGTATTCGCTGATTTTTTGAACGTCAAACGCATTTTCCTTTACGGAATTATCGTCAAGAAAAATAATGTCGTATTTAGATAAATCCGCTTTTTCGGGCGGAATTATTTCAGCCTCAAGCGTGGCTATCATTGAGTTTTTAAGCTGGCTGTACGTGCTGCCCTCACCCGTCATAACGCCTGCCGTCAGACGGTCGTAATTTTCCGTGTTTCTGTTTTTGCCGCTGCACGAGCATAGCAGCAGTACGGACAGTATTACCCAAAATATCCGTTTCATAGCTTCCTCCGATTAAAATCCCTCATATATAAATGTGCCGTTTCCGGTAAAGAAAATACACACCAGTATAAACATTATAAGATACAGCACAAATGTAAGCGCCGATTTCAGAAATTTCATGTTAATCCTCCGTTCTGCCGAAAATACGGCAGCGCACCCAATGTATTTTAAGTTGAAGTGTCTTACTTTTACATAGCCCGCCGCGCCTGTCAAAGCCATTCGTCGAGCTTTTTTGTAAATTGCGGTGAGCCAATGTCATAATTGAGATGACCGGTGTCGTAGAACCACTCCTCCGGACATTCGTCCTCCAAATCCAGTATGTCAATTTGGTACTTTTTAACAGCATCATTCGCCGCATTTTTTACATCTTTAAGCAGCTGCGGCTTTTCGTATCTGCCGTTCCACGGCATCCACACAATCCTCACGAGGATATCATGCTTTTGGCAGTATTCTATAACCTCGGTCAGCGCGGCGATATTCTTCGAGAATTTTTCAAGCGGCTGATTGAAATACTCCGTTTCATATTCTTTGAGCTTGTCACGCATGGCACTTTCGTCCACTCTGCCGTGATAAACGCTTTTCGATTGCGGCAGATATTTATACGGCATCGGATTTTCGCCGTTAATAAGCTTATCAAAGCCGTTTGTGATAAGCGGATAAAATCTGTCACGCTCAAAATACGCATACGGCTGATATGGTTTTTTGTGCCATATGTAGGTCGGGTTTGTATCAAATTCATCATACAGCGTAAGATAGTTAAGCCCGATTACAAGCTCCGAGCCGATATTTATTTCATTTTTCTTTATCATATCGCGCAAATCCGTTACAACGCCGTAATCCAGTCCGAGATTGATATACCCCGAATTGCTCCTGTCCTCCATAAATGCGGAAATCACAACGGAGTTGCCGAAAAACACCCTGTTCCAGACTTTTTCGGGGTGATTGCACTGCGTTATTTCAAAATCATTTTTCACAAAATAGTCACTGTCGGCAATAAGCCTGCTGTGCGTTAAGGCAAAATCCCCGACGCACACCGCAAGCACGGCAGCTGACAGCGCCGCAACACTCTTTTTCATATTCTGACAAATCCTTTTATAATCTCAAAAAACTGCTCCGGCGTTACCGTAAACATAAGCGTGTTGAAAGCAAACGCAAAATTCACAATAAAGCAGCGCAGTATGTAGATTGGTTTTTTCATTTTTCGTTTGTCGGCGGTAGTAAGTCCGAAAAGATTTTCCAGACCCAGGCACAAGCCGTTGTAAACTCCGCCCACAACATAAGTGAGCGTAAAGCCATGCCACATCTCCATAACAAACATCGTTGCAAATCCGACAAGTGCGGAGGGGATGCGCTTTAAACGTTTTCCGTTTAAGACAACGAATATATGCTCTCTGACCCAGTCGGAAAGAGTGATGTGCCAATTACGCCAGAACTGCGTAAATGACGCCGCCGCCCAGGGTTTGCGGAAGTTTTCGGGAACGGTATACCCCATGACGCTGCCTGTTGCTATGGCGATGTCACTGTAACCGGAGAGGTCGAAAAACAGCGTCAGATAGCTTAAAACAACTATCGAAAAGCTTATTAATATATTCTTTTCCATGCCGACAAAATGCGCAAAAAGCGTCTGCACAAAATACAGGACAACCATCTTTTTGAACATTCCCTTTATAAACCGCTTTACGCACATAATAAACCTGTCCCACGTAAGCGGCACGGGTTTTGCAAACACGCGCATAAAATCCCTGTACCGAAAAATCGGTCCTGATGTGAACACCGGAAAGAACAGCATATAGTTTGCATATGTGAGAAACGGTATTTTCATATCCGCATAATACACAAAATACAGTGCATCAACAGCTTTAAGCATATGATACGCTATTCCGGTAAACGTAATAAGCGCTGGCACAGACGGAAAAAATTCCGATATTCGTCCATAGAAAAACGGTACGGTACATAAAAGCGAAAAAAACACGAAAACAAAGCGTCTGCCCTTTTTGACGTGCTTTAATATGCAGACAAACGCATACGTTATCAGCATATATCCAACGCTTATTGCCGCAAGCTTTTCGGACACATACAAAAGCGTTGCCAAATCCGCTGCTATAAGCGCCTTCGGGCCTAAATCTTTTTTGAAAATCAAGCGCGTAAGACCCGAAAACACTATCATAAATCCGCATGCGGCAAGCAGGCGCAAAAGTATATCCGACTGTAAATACCACATATTATCCTATTTTGCTTTCTACAACTTCGGCGATTTCGTTTACGGTATTCATCGGGTAGAGAGTTATGTCGCGCTGTGTGATTTCGATGCCGTACTCCTCCTCGATGAAATGAATTATCTCCACCGCACCGAACGAATCGACAAAGCCCTCATTGAAAAGATGAACGTCGTTATTGAAATCGGGATCGTCACCGATGTCGAATTTGTCTATTATAAACTCACTTATTTTTTCCTGAACTGTCATTTTTTTTATTCCTTTCAAAATTAAAAATATTCTTTTTTAAGTCTCTGACGATCGATTTTTCCGCTTGGAGTATGCGGGAATTTTTCGAGAGTTATTATTTTTGAAGGCGCCATATATGACGGCACATACTGCTTTAACGCAAGATTGAACTTCCTCGGAACTATCTTTTCGGAGGTTTCCAAAAACAGCGCTATTTCCTGTTTTTCGCCGTCAAACAGCGCACAGCAGCTTGCCACACCGTCTATCGCCGATGCTGCGCTTTCCAAATCGCCCAGCTCTATGCGGTTTCCGCGGAGCTTTATCTGACTGTCTGCACGTCCGACAAAAATTATATTGCCCTCATCGTTTTTATAAACAAGGTCGCCGGTGCGGTACAGCCGTTCGTGATACTTGGTATTGAGCGGATTCTGAATAAACGCTTTTTCGCTGATTTCGGGACTGTTCCAGTAGCCGGACGCGATTCCCGTTCCGCCTATGCACAGCTCGCCCTGCTCATTTACGCCGCACGGGGCGTTGTTTTCATTCAGAATAACCGCTTTCATATTTGCACACGGTATTCCTATCGGCAGAGTTTCGTGATTTTCGTATTCACGGTCAACAATATAATATGTTACAATATCGGTCGCCTCGGTCGGGCCGTACATATTTACATACATACAATCCGGCAGACATCTGCGCCAATAGTTAAGCTGCGTATTCGGCATCACCTCGCCGGCAAAAAGAATCAGTTTCAGCTTGTCCAATCCGGCATTTTCAAGCGCACGGGCATTTGCGGCGCTTATCATTACGGTAGGAACCCAAAAAATAACCGATATTTCAGATTGTTTCATGTAATCCATAAGCTTTTCGGGATACACAAAGAGTATTTCGGGAATTATCATTGTTTTTGCGCCGGTGTAAAGCGCAGCATACATATCAAACACCGAATTGTCAAAGTGAAACGCCGACTGCATTCCGATAATGCTCTCACCCGTAATCGGAAATGTTGAAATAAGCCACTCCGTATAATCAATAACGCCCCTGTGCGTTACCGTGACGCCTTTCGGTGTTCCCGTTGAACCGGACGTATACATTATATACGCACAGTCAAGATCGCACACCTTAAAAAGTGCAGCGTCAACCGCAGTATCATTCGGCTCGGTTTTAATTATTTCATCAAAAATCAGAATATGCGCATCTGTTTTTATTTCTTTGAGCCTGTCCGTACCCTCCGAATCGGTTATGATTGCGGCAGGGTTCAGATTTTCGATTGTTTTTTCCATTCGTGCCATGGGTATTGCATAATCAACCGGAACATACGGACTTCCGGCATACATAATACCCATAAAGCTTATTATTGATCTTATGCTTTTTGGCAGATACACGATTACGGGATTCATTCTTCCCGTTTCGCAGCCGTTTAAAAGCGCTGTTCCTATGCGCCTTGCCTCGGTACGAAGCTCAAAAAAGCTTATTTTGCCGTCCTTATCCTCAAATGCGGTTTTTGCACCGTAGATTTCGGACGCACGCTCCAAAAGACACACGCAGCTGTTCATCAGTTTTTTCATAATTTATCCTTTCGCTTATACGGCTGTATTGGCTTTTTTCTTTAACGTTACTCTGTCTATCTTATCATTTGCCGTATGCGGAAATTTATCCATGACGACAAGCTTGCCCGGCAGCATATAATTAGGAATATACTTTTTTAATTCAAGATTTACCTTACGCAGCTTTAAATCCGCCTTTGACTCGACAAACAGCACGATTTTCTGCTCGTTTTCGTCCACAACCGCACACGCGCCCAAAACTTCGTCCACGCACATCGCAGCATTTTCGATTTCACCCAGCTCTATGCGGTTTCCCTTTATTTTCACCTGGTTATCGCGTCTGCCGACATACATAATCAGTCCGTCGTCATTTATATACGCCAAATCGCCCGTGCGATAAATTCTTTCCTCATAATACGGGTTTAAAGGATTTTGCATAAATGCCTTGGCGGTTATTTCGGGATTGTTCCAATATCCGAGCGACACACCAGTTCCGATTACGCACATTTCGCCCTGTTCGTTTACCTTAGCCTGCTTATTATCCTCATTTAAGATTATAATGCGCATATTTTCGCACGCTTTGCCTATCGGCAGAGGGTCGCTGTCGTTAAACGGACGGTCTACAATATAATATGTGCAAACATCGCTTATTTCTGTCGGGCCGTAAAGATTTGCATACAAACAATCCTTATGATAACGCCGCCATATATTAAGCTGCGTATTCGGCATTACCTCGCCGCAGAATGCCGCGGTTTTAAGCGTCGGCATCTCAATTTCGCTAAGCACGCCCGAATTTGCCACGTTTATCATTACGGTAGGAACCCAGAAAATAGTCGTTATATTGTTATCGCGGATAAATTCCGGCAGCTTTGACGGAAACATAAAAAGCTTTTCGGGTATGATTATCATTTCCGCTCCGCTTAAAAGCATGGAATATATATCAAAAATTGAATTATCAAAATAAAACGGAGCCTGGTTGCCCAAAATCGTGCTTTCGCTAATTTCAAAGGTTTTGCCGACCCACATCGCATAATCAATAACACCCCTGTGAGGTACGGTTACGCCCTTTGGCGCACCTGTCGAACCCGACGTGAACATAATATAAATCGGATCTGTGTCGCACACTGCTCCGACTGCCTTTTCCACAGCTTTTTCGTCTGTTTCGGACGACAGCATATCCTCATAAATATGGATAGGCAGCGGCGGATTTATTTCCTTTAACCGCTCCGCGCCGTCAGCGTCCGTTATTATATGCCCCGCACCGTCAAGGCTTTCGATGATTTTTTCTATTCTGTTAAGCGGCATATCGTACGCCGCCGGAACATACGGATTTCCCGAATACATCGCACCCATAAACGAAACGATGCATTTAAGGCTTTTGGGAAGATAGACCATTACAGGCTCCGTTCCGTCCGTTTCGGAGGAATTTATCAGAACCGTTCCCACTCTTTTTCCGTATTCGCACAAATCCGCATAGGTTATTTCTCCCCATTCGTCACGGACTGCCGTTTTTTCGGGGCGTATCAGAACTGCTTCGTCAAGCAGTCTTACCGCACTGTTGTACTGTATCATTAATAATCTCCTCAAATCTGATATGCAAAAGCATATAATTATACATTGTCATTATAACACCATGCCGTCAAAGTGTCAACCTTTGTAAAGCAACCGTTACTTTGGTGCAATATTCGTAAAATTAAAGCCCGAAAATCCCTGAATTAACTGCTGCCGCACCTGCCGCAAGGCTTATCAGATCGCCTATAACCGCACACAAAATCACTTTTTTCGTATCGGTCACGCTTGTTTTGGCGAAATATATACACAAGCAGTAAAATGTGGTTTCGGTTGAACCCATTATCACCGACGCAAGCTTTCCGGCAGCGCTGTCCGCACCGCAGCTGTTTAAAATATCCGACAAAATCCCCAGCGAGCCGCTCCCCGAAACGGGGCGGATAAGAATAAGCGGCACAACCTCGCCGGGGATATTGAAAAAGCTTGTCAGCGGAGACAGCGCACCGGTTATCATATCCACCGCACCGGACGCACGCAGCATCTGAGCCGCCGTAACTACCGCAAGCAGGGAGGGGAAAATCCGTGCCGCAATTTTCATTCCGTCCGCCGCACCGTCGGTGAAGGCTTCATAGGCGGCTGTATGAGTTTTCATGGCAAAAATTATTACAAGTGTTATAATGGACGGCAGCACGTATTTCATCGGCGGCACACCGCCTTTGTTATAACCGCCGTCAGCGTCACGGCGGTAAGCGATGCAATCCATATCGGAACTATGACCGCCGCCGGATTTGCCGAACCGGCGGCGGTCCGCAGAGAAATAACCGTTGACGGAATCAGCTGAAACGATGTCGTATTAAGCGCAACAAGCATACACATCGCCGCCGAGGCGGTTTTGTTTTTTTTGTTTTCCTCATCAAGACATTCCATCGCCTTTATACCCATCGGCGTTGCGGCATTACCCATTCCGAGAATGTTTGCGGACAAATTCATCGCAATATATCCGCGTGCCTTTTCGCCGGCAGAGGGAAAAAGCTTTTTTATCAGCGGCAACAAAAGCTTTTCAAGCTTTCCCGACGCGCCTGATTTTTCGGCAATTTTCAAAATTCCCGTCCAGAAGCACATCGCTCCGGCAAAAGACAGCAAAACCGTTACGGACGATGCCGCGCCCTCAAACACCGCCGCCGCAGTTTCCTCCACGCGCCCGTTTACCGCCGCCGCCGCAAACGAAACGAGAATCATTGCGCACCATATATAATCCATTTAACCGCCCCTTTCCGAAAATAATTTGAATTTACTCTTTAAATTTATGAAAAAGTATGATATAATATGTAAAAGAAATATATAAAGGAAAAATGTCATGTACGGATATCTAACTTTTCACGACAGAATAATGAATACGCTTATAGAAAGCGTACATAACGGTACGTCCTCGCACGCTTATATATTCGAGGGTCAGACGGGACTTTTCACACACAGCTGCGCGGACTTGTTCAGTGCGGCGCTTACGTGCGATAATCAGAGCGTTTCGCCCTGCGGCAGCTGCCGCTCGTGCATTGAAACAAAGGCAGGAACAAACCCCGACATTATGCACATCGTGAGAGAAAAGGAAAACGGAAAGCTAAAAAAAACACTCGGCATAGAACCGATACGCAGCGCCGTTAAGGACGCGCAGATACGCCCGTTCAATTCGCCCAGAAAGGTCTATATCATCGACGAGGGCGACCTTATGACGGCAGAGGCACAGAATGCGTTTTTAAAAACGCTCGAAGAACCGCCCGAATACGCTGTGTTTATCATAATAGCGCAAAGCGCCGAGTCGCTTTTGCAGACGGTGCTTTCACGTGCCGTATTGATACATTTTCCGCCGGTATCAGACGATGCCGTAAAAAAATATATAACCGAAAAATATCCCGGCGAGGAATACAGAATAGATTTTCTCGTAAAATACTGCGCCGGAGCGCCGGGGGAGGCAGACGCCGTTATCGGTAACGAGGATTTTGAGGAGTTAAGAGCAAAGTCGCTTGAAGCGCTGCCGCTGCTTTTATCGGACAAAACCTCCGACGCTTTCGCCGTGCAGGAGCTTTTTTCGCAAAATGGCGAAAATACGGATATGATTTTCGATTTCTGGGTTTCGTATCTTAGGGATATAGCCGTGATGCAGTGCGGCAATTTCTCAAATACGATAAATTCCGATAAATCGGACGCACTGCGCCGCATCGCAGCACGTACGGACGAACGCCTTGTAATAAAGGCAGTGAATGAAATTTTAAAGACAAAGGATATGTTAAGCCGATCCGTAAAGCAGAGCGCCGCCGTTTTAAGATGTGCTTTATCGACAAAAATATAGGTTTTTCTTCGTTTTTTTAGCTTGTTCACAATTTTTTTACAATTATTTTCAATTTATATATTGACAATATTTAAACCAAATGCTATAATATATAATAATGGTTGAGGTTCACCAAAGAGAGGGGAGATTAATCGTGAGAGCAACAGGTATGTCACGTAAAATTGATGAAATGGGAAGAATTGTTATCCCTATCGAGATCAGAAGATGTTTCGATATGAATTGCAACGATTCGATTGATATTTATATTGAAAACAATAATATCATTCTCAGAAAACACGATTCTGTGGGTATGTCGCGCAAAATCGATGAAATGGGAAGAATTGTTATCCCTATCGAAATCAGAAGAAAGTTTAATCTTAACTTTAATGATGAGATTGACATTTACACAAATGAAGATTCAATTCTTTTAAAGCGTTATGAGCCGTTCTGTGTTTTCTGCGGCAAAACGGATGCTTTGGAGACATTTATGGAAAAGAAGATTTGTCAGTCATGTGTGGCTGAGATTGCAAAATTATTAAAAAAATAATTGCAAGTGTTTTTTTAGGAGAGGAGTATGTCCTCTCTTTTTTTTGTAAAATTTTAAAAATATCTTCCGTTTTCGGCAAAAATGTGATATACTTTATTTGAGGTGATTTTATGCTGAAAAATAAAACAGTTGTTATAGGAGTGAGCGGCGGAATTGCCGCATATAAAATTCCGAATCTTGCGCGCGCACTGATTAAGCTCGGCGCGGACGTACAGGTTATAATGACGCAGAACGCAGCCAATTTTATAACGCCGTACACCTTTGAAACTCTGACAAAAAACAAGTGTCTTGTCGATACGTTTGACAGGAATTTTCAATATAGTGTTGAACACATAGCGATAGCGAAAAGGGCGGATATTATTCTGATTGCTCCGGCAACCGCAAATGTAATAGGCAAAATCGCAAACGGTATCGCCGATGATATGCTCACAACCACGGTTATGGCATGCACGTGCAAAAAGCTGATTGCTCCGGCAATGAACCACAATATGCTGCATAACCCGATTGTGCGTGATAATATAAAAAAGCTTTCCGGTTATGGGTATGAAATAATCGAACCGGAACACGGTATGCTTGCAAACGGTGACATGGGCGACGGCAGAATGCCGGAATGCGGTGTGCTACTCGAATATATTTTAAAGGAAATTGAATTTGAAAAGGATTTATCGGGGAAAAAGGTTCTCGTAACTGCGGGCGCAACTCATGAGGCGATAGACCCAGTGAGGTATATCACGAACCGTTCTACCGGCAAAATGGGTTATGCCGCTGCAAGGGCGGCAATGCTGCGTGGCGCGGACGTAACGCTCATAAGCGGCAAAACGAGCCTGAAAAAGGTTCCGTTTGTGAATACTATTGACGTTGAGAGCGCCGAGGATATGTATAATGCGGTCATGCGTGAGGCAAAGAATGCCGATATTATAATAAAAGCCGCGGCGGTTGCGGACTACCGCCCCGTCAGCACGGCAAAAGAAAAAATTAAAAAATCAGATGCTGCCGCTTCTCTTGAGCTTGAGAGGACAAAGGATATATTAAAGGCTCTCGGCGAACAAAAAAGACCGAAACAGATATTATGCGGATTTTCTATGGAAACGGAAAATCTGATAGAAAATTCGAGAAAAAAGCTTGAATCAAAAAACGCCGATATGATTGCGGCAAACAGCCTTAAAACCGAGGGTGCGGGCTTTGGCACGGACACAAACGTCATAACGGTTATCACAAAGAACGGAATTTATCCGCTTGAAAAAATGTCCAAGGACGCCGCCGCACACCGTATACTTGACTTTGCAAAGGATATGCTAAACAGCTGAAAAAACAGGAATAAAGGGGCTGTTCAAAAAGTCACAGCCCCTTCAATACTATTTAATTACTTCAACTTCCATAATCTCGCCCGATGTGCTGCAATACTGCGTATATAAATCAATGTAACGTCCTACCGAAAGCTCGGTCGAATCGTCAAGAATATATCCTTCCTCGGATTCCTTTCCGTCCGCTTCGATTGTTACATAACAGGTATATCTTTCGGGAACGTCCGCTTCCACTATCTTTCCGTTTGCGGTAGTTACCATGTCCTTTGTCGGTTCAACCTTTACATCGGTAACTCGGCCCAAAACCTTTGTTGATTTCTTATCTGTCAGATTTCCTTTTTTCTGCAATGCGTCCGCCGTATATTCTCTTACGGAGCTTACTTTCATAACGTATCTGAACGTTTCGTGCGACTTTACGGACGCAGTTATTCTGCTGCCGTATCTTACGCCTATTCCGGCAGCAAGCGCTATAACCAGAAGAATTGCCGCAAGGTCTATTATATTCAGCTTTCCGCCGATTTTGCCGTTTTTATCCATAATCTTAATCCTCCATTAGTCCATACTGATTATATATCCGTTAGCGGCATAGCCCTTCCCTCTTACCGGAATTTGCTTGCCTACCTTAATATCCGTTGAACCCGTCATAGCGGCGGTATCGGTGATATTGCAGTCAGCCTCGATTGTTACGTAAATATCTTCTTTGTTCTCAATGTTAATATAATCATAGCTGCCGTCGATACTGTTATATGTCAGTCTTTTTGACGGTTCTGCCTTTACTGCCGTAACAGTTCCGCTGTCACGCTCTGTAAGGCTTAATATAACCTTATCGCCCTCATTCATTGCCGCTGCAACTTCCTCGTCCTTTTCGGCAATCATTACGGTGAACGTTACTTTTTTCTTTTCACTGATGCCCGACGGCTTTAACACATATGCTCCGGCAGCAAGTACAGCCGCAGCAACAAGCACAATAACCGTATCTATCCATGTCCATTTTGCCTTAACCTTTTCCATAACCGTATACTTCCTTTCCGTTTAAAACTGACGTATATAAGTTTTCAGTGTTCCGCGTCATTGCCGCTGCGGTGAAGGTTTCCTTAAAAATCTCCCTCGAACCGTCAGACAGCTTTTTATAAAGCACATCATCGTTCAACAGCTTTTTCAGCGCAGCGGCAAGCTGCTCCGAATTTTTCTTGGGAACAACAAACCCGTTAACCCCGTCCTTTATAACGCCCGGATTTCCGCCGAAATCCGAAACAACAGCCGGTATGCCGATGCTCATTCCCTCCAAAAGCGCAAGGCTCGTCGCCTCCGTTCCGTAGGAAGCGTTCGCCTGCACGTCCGTTATGCTCATAAGCTTGTCAACGTCGCTTATAAATCCCGTCATAATAACCTTATCTTCAAGCCCGAGACGCTCAATCTGCGCCTTTATTTCGTTTTCATAAGAGCCTGTTCCGGCAATAAAGAATTTTGCGTTTATACCGCTTTTTAAAATCTCATCCGCCGCTTCGACAAAATATTTATGACCCTTTATATCTTCAAGTCTTGCAACAATCGAAACGGCTTTTTCGCCCTCATTAACTCCGAAACGCTTGCGAAGCTGTGTTTTTTCCGCTTCATCGGCGTCTTTAAGTCCCTCGACACCGTTCAATATAACTGTTATTTTCTTTGCGTCAACTCCCGTATCGGTCAGATTTTCCTTTGCCGCCTCGGCAACGGCTATTATGCCGTCGGAAAGAAAATTGTTAACGAAACCGTTTATTTTTTTGCCTATGCCGTGCGAAATTTTCGCCGGCGGCGGAAAAACGCTGTGACGCGTGTACACTATTTTTGCTCCGGCAAGCTTTGCGGCAATTCTTGCCGACATACTTGCATGAGTATGAACAATATCCGGTTTTTCACGCTTAAAAATTCTTTTAAGCGCGCCCACCGCCGATATATCGAGCGATTTGTCCGCTATGCCGCAGACCTCTATGACCTCAATGCCCATTTTATCAATATGCGGCTTTAAAAGGCTGTTTTCCGGCAAAATCACCTTAACTTCAAATTTATCGTAGTCGAAATTTTCCAAAAGCGTAAGCAGGCATTTTCCGGCTCCGCCAATGTTGGTATCGGAGGAAACCTCAATAACCTTTATTTTCAATATGCTTCCTCCTCTCCGAATTTTATGCTTTTAAGCGCCGTTCCCATGGCAAGTACCATGAAGAATATCGCCATTACTCTGTAATTGTAGAAAGTATAGTCAAACAGGCTCTGTATCAGAAAGCCTATAACTCCGCAGCCCATAGCAAGTGCGGCTATGCTGTCGCGGCACTTTTTATCATCTGCTCTGTATACTGAGTGCATATTCTTTAAAAATACAATCTGCATTACGAGGAATACCAGAAGTCCGCTGATACCCGACTCCACAAGCAGCTGCAAAAACGTGTTATGCGAATGAGGTGCGATTACCGCATTATACATGAACAGCGGATACACATGATTAAATGCTGCTTCGCCCATACCTATGCCGCCGGGCCAGTAATGCTTTAACATTCCGAATGTCGCAAACCATATATAAACTCTATATGATGTGGAGGAATCCTCCATATTTCCAACGCTTGAGATTCTTTCCACTATGGTGTCCGGAACAATAATCGGCAATATGAGCAGCACAAGCGGAAGAAGTCCCCACAGCCTGCCTTCATAAAATGTGACGAAAATTACAGCCGCCGCCATAAAGCCTATCCAGCAGCCGCGCGATTGCGTGAGGATAAGACACAGACCCAAAAGTCCGAATATGCCTATATATACCCATTTTGACAGGCGCCTGCATTTATCGCTCAGCATAAACACCGCCGCCATAGGCAGCGCAAGCAGCAGATATTCTCCCAGAACGTTCGGATTTGCGAGCGTTGAATACACACGCATGGTGTCGTTTTCAAACATTGTTTCGTCAATCCACGCATTGGCGGTTGTCCAGCCGAACACATACTGCAAAACCCCGTAAAGCGCAACAAGCGCACCCGATATCGCGAACACCCTCATAAGGCTGTAAAGCTGAGCTTTCGTCTTTACCGTATTGGTAAGAATAAAGTAAAATCCGGCAAACACAAAGTACATAATCCAAACCTTTATACTTCCCGACGGTGCAAACGACAGCACAGACGAAACGAAAAGCACAGCAAGGAATATAAATATGTTAAGTCCCAGTCCGGTGAATTTCCATTTAAAATCCTTGCTTAAAAGTGAATTTATCACAGCGGAAAGTCCCGTCCACAAACACACTCCGGCAAGAACCATTGTCGGAACGATAGGCGCAAGAAATACCGCCGCAAAAATTCCCGTTATCGGGTACATCATAACCAAAAGCGCGCCGAACGCCGCAAACGGCACAGCCGCGCCGTAAATAAGCTTAACGCTCATAACCGCGCCCGTAAGCGCACCAATCACCGCACCGCAGACAAGACGTCTCCCGCCCTTGGTGTATTCCTCGTCAAAGAACGAAAAATCCAGCTGCCGGAATCCTGCCGCACTCTTTATAAAGTCAACAAGCTTTGATGTATTGAGAAAATTCATCGCATTGTAATTCATAATCAGAAGAATTGCTCCGACAGCCGCCGCTGCAAGAGCAAGCTTTGATATTCTGCCGCTCGAAAGCATATGCAGCGGCAGATATGCCGCAGACATTGCAATAAGCATGATTCCGAAAAACCGAGTATTCAAAGCCATAAAGTTCTGTACATACAGCCTTGCTGTGCGGCATATGACGCTCTTTGAAACCGCTTTTTCCAATGCCGGATAAATCCTGTCCCTAAGCTTTTCCGCCGCCGTGAACGGCAGCCGGCACAGCCGCCGCACCGCACTTGATGCTACCGTACCTCGTTTCGGCTCTTTTTCAACCGTATTCACGATTTTACCCGACCGCCATGCTCTTGAAAATGCCGCATATATACGGTCTATTACCGAATACAGCGCACTGTTTTTAAACAGCTTGGGCAGCGACCTGAAAAACGCCGCTATTGAAGTCAAAATAAAACTGTTCATATTTGTTCCTTTCTGTTATTTCTTAACGAGCGCACGGATTTCATCAACCTTTAAAATCCACACAAGCGCACCGTAAACAACCACTCCCGATATTCCGCACGCGGCTATCGTGAATATGTTTTTCATTGTTTTTCCGCTAAAAATCGGATTTGCCCATCTGTACACCGCCAATACCGATGCTGACATGACCGCCGCCGCAAAAATTATTTTTATAATCGTTATAAAATCCTTTTTATTAAGCGCTCCGGGGCATTTTTTTGCCATGACTATACCGTTTAAAACGGCATTGCATATACTTCCTGCCGCAGCGGCAAGCGCAAGCCCGTTGACGTGCAGAAAATTAAACAGAATGTACGCCGCAACGATATTGAATACCATGCTTATTATCGAATTTACCATAGGCGTTTTGCTGTCCTGCATGGAGAAGAACGCTTTTGAAAGTATTTCGTTTACGGCAAGTCCTATCATTCCTGCCGAATAACAGCCCAAAGCCTGTGCAACCACCGAAACACGGCTTTCGTTAAACTCGCCGTGTTCGTATATAAGGCTTGTTATCGGTGCGGATAAAATCATAAATCCCGCCATAAGCGGAATGATAATTATTGCAATCGCTTTTAGGGAGGTTGTGACAAGCTTTTGTGCCTCCTTGCGGTTTTCGCTTGCATTCGCCCGCGAAAGCTTGGGGAATATCAGATTTGTCACCACAAACGAAAACACTCCCGTTACTATCAGATAAAGCCTGTTTGCGTATTCAAGCGAAGAATACGCCCCGTCTATTCCCGACGCAAGTCTTGAATTTATAATTGTATACAGCGGCTGCACCCATGTGCTTATGAGCATCGGCCCGGCAAGGAGTATAGCCTGTTTTATGTGCGGATCTGCCAGACGGAAATCCGGCTTATATACAAATTTAAATTTTATAAGCGACGGTATCTGCACCGCCACTTGCAGCGACCATGCAACAAGCATCGTAACCGCCAGCCCCTGCACACCGAATTTTTTTCCGAACAGCACAAAATATATTATGATTGCTAAATTTGACACAAGGCTTATAACCGAGGGAATATTGTACTCACCGAACGACTGCAAAAGTCCCACAAACGAAAACGCAAGTCCCGTGAAAATTATCATCGGAAACATTATTGACGTAAGCTGAACGGTAAGCTCATGCTTTTCCCCCGTATAGTTCGGGGCAATCATGTTTACCAGAGGGTCTGCAAAAACAATGCCTATAAGCGATATAAGTACCGTAATCATCAGTATCATGGTAATAAACTTATTCGCAAATTTCACTGCGCTGTTTTTGTTTTCTTTCGTTATTATATCGTTAAACACAGGAATGAACGTTGCGCTTATAACACCGCCGATTACCATATCAAACAGCGTAGTCGGCAGCTTTGACGCCGCCATAAACGCGTCCGCCTGCATACCCGTCGCAAAAAATGCCGCTATGAGCGAATCACGGATCAGTCCGAGCACCTTCGCCACAAGTGTCGCCGCCGCCATAAAGCCTGCGGTCAAAAGCATTTTTTTGCCGGAGTTTTCTTCACTCAAATACGTTTCCTCCTTTAATCCTTTTCGTAAAGCTCAACGGCAAGCCGACCGTTTTTATCTGCCATTTCGCGCAAATACACGCAATGATTCTTTAAATCCTTTGACATATCCTCGTATTTATCCATACATTCGTCAACCATGCGGCACAGTTCTTTTTCTTTAAGCTCATGCACGTTTATATACAAATTCTGATGCGTATACGCCATAAAGCTGACTATCTTCGGGTCATACGCAAGACCTATGAGCGGCACGCCTGCCGCCGCACTGTATATAAGGCTGTGAAGTCTCATTCCGATGCACATATCAAGGCAGCCGAAAATGCTCATAATATCCTCAACGCTGCGTCTGCCGCTTATCGCTGAGGCTTTCGTTTTCATAAGGCGGATAATGCTCTGCGAAACAGGCATATCCTTTTCCGGCTGCATGGGAATAAACACCGGATACATACCGTATTTTTCAGACGCATAGTCGCACGCAGCAGCAACCGCTTTTTCAAAATCACGGCCGCTGTCCTGCCAGCGTCTTACCGACACTCCGAGAATACGCTTTCCTTTCGGTACTCCCGATTCCTCCAAAAGCCTTTTGCCGCGCTCCTTGTCGGCGCAGTCAAGTCCGAAAACGGGGTCTGCCGTTACAAGAGTTTCCGGAACGGTAACGCCTATTTCTCTAAGCGTTTTATACGACGCCTCATCTCTTAATGTTATGAGATTAACCTTATTTAGCGTCTTTGCCGTCTGTTTTGCGTTTGAAGCTTTATTCAAAGGCCCTATGCCGTTTGAATAAAGCATGACCTTTAAGCCGTTTTTTAAGGCAAGCCGGATTACCGAAAGATAATACCACAGCGATTTCGTGCTTGTACCGTCCTGAACAAGCGTTCCGCCGCCCGAAATAAGCATTTCCGCTTTTTTCATATGCCGCATTATGCCTGTTAAATTGAAACGGTTTATCGCCTTTACACGGTAGCTGCGCGCGGTTTCGTTCGGATTTGCGCTCAGAACCACAATATTCGGACTTTCCTTGTATTTCTTCAAATCCGCGATAATCGCTTTTAAAAGCGCGTCATCGCCGCTGTTGTTAAAGCCGTAATAACCGGACACCAGGATTTCCTTATTTTTTTCAAGCGCCCAGTCGTAAACCTTTACGCTGTCGTCAGCCATGCGCGATACGGAATATTCGCGCTTTATAAGCTCACGTCCGTATGCGCCGAGTGCAAGCTGCTCATCTTTGCTCATTTTGACAAACTTCATTATATCGTCAAAGATAAGCTTTGACGACGATTCCTCACAGCCGCGGCAGCAGAAGTTTGTATCTATTCCTACGCCGAGCTTTTCTTCGCTGAAAAGTCCTATATAACCTTCGTTTCCGGCAATAATTACAGGCTTTTTCGCCGCCATTGCTTCAAGTGCGGCACGGCTCACGCCTACAAACAAATCGCATACCGCCGCAAATTTGTTTATATCCGTCCTCGCACCGGCAAGTGCAATCACCTCGCGCCCTGCGGCGTCGTTTACTCTTTTTGTCATTGCCTTTACCGTTTCAAAATCATCGCCGCTGCCCACGATTACAACTTTCAGCGACGGTATCTTGTCCAAAAGCTGCGGTACGGCTTCAATAAGCTGTTTTGCGGCAAGGCTTCTCGATTCGTCCATTCTGCTGACGTATGAAATTACAAATTCATCGTCCTTTATGTTAAATTCCCTCTTTATATCCTCACAATCGGTATCGGGGGAAAATTTATTCGTGTCAATGCCGTTTATCGTAACGCGTATATCGCCCTCGGGGATTTTATAGTTGTCCATCAGATACGTCTTTATATCCTCCGATACGGCAACGGTTTTTTCACCCCAATTGGTTATATATTTAAGACCGTATTTTGTGGTGAAAACCCAGTGCGCAGTCGTAACAAACGGAAACTTCATTTTTCTGTGAAGTTTGCCGAGAATGAACGCCGGTATGCGCGCGTGCGCATGGACAATATCTATTTTTTCTTCCTTTATTATGTTTTCAAGCAAACGCTTTGCCTTTATGACGTTAAGCGGATTTTTGTTCTGGAGCGGCACAATATAATGCTTTATGCCGGCATCTTCAAGTTCCTTTACATACACTCCGCCGTTTGACGTTACAACAACGTTAAAGCCTCTGCTTTTAAGCTCCTTTGCCAGCTCCACAACGTGCGTTTCCGCGCCGCCGATATTGAGCTGCATAAGCGACAGGAGAATATTCGTTCCTTTTTTCAAGCAATTCACCCTTTTCCGTATTAAATAGGTACACATAATTGTATTATAATAAAATTTATTAGAAATATCAAGCAATACACACTTTTTTATTATATTTGTAACATTGTGTATTAATCTCTGTAATAGATACACTCCGAAATATACTGCTCCACACCCGTCCACATATCAAGTCTGCCGAGCTTTATTTCGTAATCTATTTCCGGTATGCGCACGTTCATTCTGATAAGCGCCTTTTCGGAAAATGCGCGCGCACCCTCGGCATATTTTCCGGCGATAAACGGCGCACAGCCTAATTTTTCGGCTACGGCACGTATATTTTCGCCCTCCATGGTTTTGGCTTTGAGCATCTTCTCCACCGTTGCGCCGATAAGATACAGAATTGCAAGAGCGCTCTGGCTGGAACTCCTCAGTCCGCCCACAACCTCCATGGCGGTGTTTGCATCGTGCTTCATTATAGCGTCCGTCAAGTCAAACACCTGAACCTCCAGCGACTTTGAAACTACCGTATCAACGTCATTTTTGGTTATTTCGCCGTCGTCGCAGTATTCGAGAAGCTTGTTAAATTCGCTTTGCAGAGTGTTAAGACCTCTGCCGCATACATTTATAAAATAATACGCCGTATCCTTTGACATTTTTACTTTCGCATTTAGCGACTGCTTGTTAACCCATGCGACAAGGTCGGAATCGCCCAGAAAATCAAATTCCACCGCCGTCCCGTTTTTTGCAAGAGCCTTATACGTCACCGAACGCTTGTCAACCTTTGTTTCATCAAAAATTACAACCATATCCTCGCTTGTGTGCTTGAATTTTTCCTGCCAGAAGTTTTTTTGTTCCTCATTGGGACGATTGAAAATTCCGCTGTCCTTTATAATAATAAGCTTTTTTTCCGCCATCATCGGAAAGCTTTCCCATGCGTCGTCATAATCGTTAAGCTCGTTATCGGGACCTTCAAACTTAAAGCGGTTGAAATCCGGAAACCCTCCGTCCGGAACAAGCTCCTTGATTTTTTCCTCATAAAGCTCCTTTAAGTAGCTTTCCTCGCCGAAAAACAGATACAGCGGCTCTGTTTTTCCGTCTTTAAGCATTTTTTTCAGTTTTATAAGCGTATCATTGCTTTTTTTGTATGCCATTTTATTCTCCGTTCCGCGCATCGCGCAAAGTATCTATTCTGCGTATTCCGTTTTTGTCCGCTCTGATTCGTATATCTCCGCATTCGTCCGTGCGGAGAATCTGCGCTCCCTTTAAGCCGTCTGCCGTCTCCTGTGACGGGAAATTATAAACGTTATCCTCGCCCAGGCTTATCACTGCATACTGCGGTGACACCGTATCGAAAAATTTCTCCGACGCAGAAGACCGTGAACCGTGGTGAGGTACTTTCAAAACCTCCGATTGCGGTACTTTTCCTTTCCTCATTAGATTTTTCTCTGCCGTTACCGTCATATCTCCCGTAAAAAGACAGTTAAATTCACCGTAGGACACGTTTATCAAAAGCGACATATCGTTTTCGTCGCCTGTTTGCAGGGTTTCGGTATCGGGTACGGTTATCTGCACCGAAAGTCCGCTGTTAAATTTCAGCGTGGTGTTTCTGTCTATATAGTGAAGATTAGCGCCGTTTCTTTGCGCTGCGCTTTCAAGGCGTTCGCGCCATTCTCCGTCCGCATATGACGGCAGAAACAGATTTTTTACCTTTATATTTTCAATTGCAGCTTCTATTCCTTCCGCATGATCTTTGTGATAATGGCTCACGAATGCCGCATCTGCGCTCGTTATGCCTTTCTTTATAAGATACGGCAGATATACCTCCTCTCCGATGTTGTAGTCGGAATACTCAGCGCCTCCGCCGCCGTCAATAAGAATCGTACCGCCCATAGGCACGCTCACAACCGCGCCGTCGCCTTGTCCGACATTTACAAAGTCAAATTCGGCGGTATTGAAATTGATGATTTTTACCCCCAAAATACCGACAAAAATTACCGCCGCCAGTGCAAAAAAGCCTTTGGCGTAATTTGTTTTCTTTCTTATTAAATAGGCCGCACCCGTTAAAAGCAAAAAGTATGCCGCAATAAACCACACCGACGGGCGCGGCAGCGGTATCAGCGAAAACGGCAGCTTATCAAGAACATACGGCATGGTAATCAGTCCGCTTATCATTGCCGTCATGAACTGACCTATAACCGGTGCAGCGCCGGTGAGCGCCGTAAGCAGCAAAAATGCCGGTGCGGCAAGAAGTATACACGTCACAAATGTCATTGAAACAATCGTTATAATCGCCGAATATGCCGAAACACCCTCAAAATAATACGCACATAGCGGCATAATGCCTGCTATTGCTGTTACGTGCATGATAAGCACTCTCGAAATACGGTTTTCGCAGATTTTCGGAAATCTTTTCTTTTCATACGGATAGAATGTCTTTATTATCAGCGCTCCCGACAGCGACATCAAAAATCCTGCGTCATAAAACATCAGAGGATTGAAAAGTCCCGTCACAAGCACCGTAAAGGCAATAATATCGGGATAGCGTCGCTTTTTCAGAAATCTTCCCGAAAGCATGGTAAACCCGAGATACATAAATGCGCGTACAAACGACGCATGAGCGGTATTGAAAAGAGCATATACAATAAGAAGTATTCCCAAAATCACATCTCTGTATTTCTTTTTTACAAGCGGCGTGAAAATTCCGGCAAACATAAGTATAATCAGTGCGTGTATATATGACGGATAAAATATTCCCGCCGTTGCGGTGCGGTAGAGCAGCGCTTTAAATTCGCCCGAAAAATTCTTCGTATCTCCTGTCAAAACGGCCTTTGCCGCAGCCGCCGCATTTTGAGTGTAATATTTATCGATAATTTTGTCAATACTATTTCTGATTTTGTTGGATATGAAGAAAATCGACGTACCCGGAATTTCCGTATCGGTTTTATGAGCGTCTTTCGCCGTCAGACGTGCGGAAATTCCGCGACGAAGATAATATCGTTCGCTGTCAAAGCCGCTTTCGTTCATTTTGCGCGGAACGGATTTAAGCTTTCCGGTAAATTCGGCAGTATCGCCGAAGTCAAAGCTTTTATCGGAATATATGCAGATATTTTCCTTTATGCTTTCGCCGTTAATGTCACGCACATCGACGGTATAGCTCATAATATCGCCCGTTTTGTGCGGCACGTCGCATATGCGCCCCGTAACGGTTATGTCGGAGCCGATATAGGCGGAGCTTTTGTAAAACTCCGGCAGCATCATGAATTTATACGCCGCCGCTCCGGTAAAAAACGCACAGAACGCAAGCGCAGCAATAAACGCACTGCGCTGTTTTAAACACAGACGTATACCTGTTACCAAAAGCCCCGACATACATACAAGCATTATATTGCCGAATCCGGCAATATCGGCAAGATAAACTCCTGCTGCAAAAGCCGCCGCAATAATAACCATAATGCACCCCGTTCTGCCGTAATAGGCTATAATCATAACATAAAAATTACCTTTGTTACGCTGCAAAAAGCAGCATAAGCACGGAAAAGACGCAATCAGGCTGCCTTGAAAAGAGGTAAGCCGCACAGCGTATTTTTCATATTCCTACTATAAATTATAGCAAATAAACTGTTACGTTTCAATGTACAAATTGGCGTCGGCGTAACATATGTGTAACAGTAAACGGGATTTCAAATAAATTTTTTCGATTTTCTGCGAAATATCTATGTAACATTTGATATTACAAACTTTTTTAATTTTGTGGAAATACTATACATATTTTCCAATTATACCATAATTAAATGTACAATATGCTCGACAAATGACCGCTTTTTGTAACAAATATGCAGAAATATTACTGTAATATTACAAAAGCAATACAAATTTTTCAAAAAAACATTTGACATTTAAGGAAAATAGGTGTATAATGCTTCTTGTAATGAATTTGAAACATTTCAGTAAAAGGGGTGTAATTCAGTAACGGCACTGAAATAAAAAGAAACGATACGCCCGTTCAGGAGGTTTTACTTTATGAGAAATTTAAGACATTCGATTGCCGCGGTAACGGCAGTTGCAATGATCGGCTCGCTGGCTGCGGTGCAGTCTGCGTATACAAAGAGTTCAAAATATATTGCGCTCGGAATAAATTCGGGAGCGTCAAGCAGCAGCATAAGCATACAGCCGGAAAATAACGAAAACAACAGTGCGGAAGAACAGATAGAACAAAATCCGGAAGCTGCGGCAAAGGCTAATCCCGACAAGGCTTACGTATCGCTTTCAAGCGGCACGCTTAACGTAAGACAAAGTCCGTCAACGGACGCCGAGGTTTCGGATCAGCTTGATGCCTGCGAGGAGGTTTCGGTTCTCGGCAGCTCCGAGGGCTGGTGCGAAATTTCATACGACAACGGCAAAAGCGGTTATGTAAGCGCAGAATCACTTACGCTTGACAAGTCGGACGCGGAATACAACGCAAAAAATTATGATAACTATAAAAAAGCGCTTGTCCAGACATTCGGTTCAACCTTGAATGTGCGTTCAAGTGCAAGCAAAGAAGCAAGCGTAATAACAGAGCTTGGGGACAACACTCCGGTGGTTGCTTTGTGGTCGGAGGGCGATTTCATAAAGGTTGCATACGGCGACAACTACGATGAGGGTTACGTAATAAACACAGGCGTTGACCTTACGGGTGAATGGATTCCGAAGTCAACCGTTTCGGACAAGCAGGAACAGGTTGCAGAGGAAAAGGCGGCTGCCGAAAGAGCACGCGTAAGAGCAATAGAGGCTGCCGATGCACAGTCGAGACGTTCTTCATCAACTTCTGCTCCGGCGGCGTCAAGCACACCTGCCGCGTCTGCTCCGGCTTCATCAAAGGGACAGGCTATCGTAAATACCGCAATGAAGTATCTCGGAGTTCCGTACGTATGGGGCGGAACATCTCCGTCGGGATTTGATTGCAGCGGTCTTGTTCAGTACGTATGCAGAAAGAACGGAATAAGCGTAAACCGTGTTGCGGCAGATCAGATAAGCTGCGGAACACGCGTAAGCAAGAGCAATCTTCAGCCGGGTGATTTGGTGTTCTTCGGACCGCGCTCAATTCACCACGTAGGAATTTACATCGGCAACGGAAACATGATTCATGCACCGCAGACCGGCGATGTCGTTAAGATTTCGTCAATCAATTCGTCATACTACACTTCACAGTATGCCGGTGCAGCAAGAGTTTATTAATAAAAGCAAAAGGGACTGTTTAAAAAGGCACAGTCCCTTTTTTTGTCTCTTTTTATGCCCCTTTTATACCCTTTTTCCGTCTTGCCGGAAAAGTTTTTAAAAAATCTATTGATTTTTGCGCTGAAAAGTGTTATAGTATATAATTGATGTTATTATCTGTATTTATGTTACAGAACAAAAGAAGGGAGAATACTTAATGAATAATCACTCAAAAAGACCAAAGAGCGGTGCGGATAAAATGTTCGATTTAATCATGGTTCTTGTTATACTTATAGTTACGGGACTCGGCGCATACACCGTTTACGGCAAAATCAGCTCAAATGTGGAGAAAAAGGCTATTGAATCGGGTACGGCAGAGCAGAACGTAAAATATGCCGCAGACCAGAAGGGCATGACGGTTGATGAATTTTTAGCAGAATACGGTCTTGCAGACTCGGACGTAAAGGCAAAAACAAGCGTGAGCGATATGCTCAACAAAATGACCGTTGAAAACTACGCAAAGTACAACGACAAGGAATTGGATGCGTTCCTGGACGAAAAAGGTCTTAAAGACAAGGTTGACAAGGATACAAAGTGGGAAGATGCCGAAAAGCAGATTCCGCTTGGAAAATACGTAGGCGGAGACGATGCCTTTGCACAGATGAAAGAAGCTTATGAGCTTGACGACTCTATCACGGCTGAAACACCGTGGGGTGAGGCAAAGGATAAGGTAATGGAGGCTGCAAAGAAGTATCAGGAAAAGATGCAAAACGCTACTCCGGCGCCGTCAGCTGAAGCAACCGCCGCTCCGGCAGAGGAATCTCCGGCAGCAGAGGCTGACAAGAGTGCGGAATAATCTTGAAAGGACAGTGTAATTATGAGCGAAGAAAATAAGTTTGAAAACGAAAACAATGCGGAAGAAACCATAGAAAATACTGTAGATAATTCGGCAGATGTAACGGAGGAAACAACCGTTTCTCCCGAAACTGCAAACGAAGCGGCAGATTCAGATGATGCGGAAACGGTTGAGTTGACAGACGGTGCAGATTCAGATGATGCAGAGACCGTTGAGTTGACAGACGGCGCAGAGTCCGGTGATGCAGAGAACACTGAGCCGGCAGATGCCGCAGAAACCGTTGAGTCGGCTGACGATGCGGAAACAGTCACACAGGTAATTCCCGACGGCGAGGCTGACGGAGAAATTCCCGCTAAAAAGAGCAAAGCGCCCGTAATAGTTGCCATTGTGGCTGCCGTTGTAATTATTGCCGCTGCAATCATCGTTGTTGCAACAGGCAAATTCGGCGAGTGGACAAATAAATACAATAGAGGTTATGTCGATACAACCGGCAGAACCGTTGCGGAGGTTGCCGAACAGATAGGTATGACATACGAGGAATTTTTGGAGGAATACGGACTCCCTAAGGATATGCCGAAAAACACCTATGAAGCGGTAGCATTCTACACAATGCCGGCAAAGAAAGCGGCAGAGGTTTACGGTATTTCGTTTGACCAGATAAAGCAGATGCTCGGACTTCCCGAAGACACGGACGAAAACAAGCCTTGGGGCGAAGTTGAGGGCGAGGTAAAGCTCGGAACATACCTCGGCGGAGCTGATTATGTGGATACTTTTAAGGAACAGTATGGCTTGGGCGATGAGGTTACGGCGGATACTCTCTGGAAAGAGGTAAGACCGATTGTTGATGCAAAGACCAAGGAACAAAGAGAAGAGCAGGAAAAGCTTGCTGCACAGAGCAGTGCAGAGCCTGCTGACGGCGAAGATAACAGCACAGCATCAAGCGATGCACCGGAGGAAACACCGGCTGCCGAAAAGGCGGAATAAATTTTGTAATCTTTCTTTCTAAATAAACGGGCACAGCGTTTTAAAAGGCGCTGTGCCTGTTTTGAATTTACGGTACTGCATTTCGTAGTTCATGCCACCGATTGCGCTATCCGTATTTTTAATTTATTGTTCGGAACGCATACGCTTGTATTCCGTAGGGGATAACAGATTTATTTTTCTGAAAGTCTCCGTAAAATACGATGCGGAGGAAAATCCCGTTTCAAATGCCGTTTCGGTAATCGTTTTTTCCGTTGAGCAGAGCAACTGCTCCGCGTGACGAATTTTTATATAATTCAAATAGTTTATAAACGATGTTTTTACCGCTTTTTTAAACAGTCGGCAAAAATAACTTTTATCCATATGCAAAAGTTCGCTCATTTCATCTAAGGTTATTTGCTTTGAATAATTGTTGTTTATATAATGAAGTACGGGCAATATCCTCAAAACCGCCTTTTCATCATACAGCTTATCGGGAGTAACCAATATATCATTCCTATGCAGACACGACAAAATCAGAAAAACATATGCCTGAATGTACATATTACTGCACTTGCTCTGTTCGCGGTATTCTCTGCCTATTTTTTCAAAACATTCTCTAAGCTCCCGATTTACCGCCGAATCCGCACGAAAAACACAAACAGGCTTTTCTTTGCTTTTTAAAAACTCAAATAAATATTTATCAACAACATTTTCACCTCCTCCGAAATCATCGTCAAATTGTATCAAAAAATTGCCCGAACCTGAAAACGTCTCGGTTTTATGCGGTATTCTCCTGTTTACAAAGATAATATCACCCTTTTGCAATTCAATTACTCGATTATCCAGACGAAATATTTTTTTTCCGTCATATAAAAGAAACAATTCATATTCATTATGAAAATGCCAGTCAACAAAACCGTCGGTTTCGGCATTTCCTCTAAAAATCCTTATATGCGTATTTAAAACCGACGGGGTTATAATTTCATTTATCATATCCAATCTCCATGTCAATATTGTTATAACTTAAACGAATATTCTTATAGTTTTTTACATTATTGTCATATATAATATTATCATAGTCCAACAGAATTTTCAATAAAAAAGTGAGGTTAAAATTATGACGGATTTATCTAAAAATTATGAAGTTTCAAGAAGTCTTGCCGCAGAGGGAATGGTTTTGTTAAAAAATGAATACAATACGCTTCCTTTAAAAGGCAAAAGAGTTGGTATTTTAGGCAGCGAATGTCTGAATTTGATAAGAGGCGGAGGCGGTTCTGCCGAGGTGAAATGCGAATATGTAAAATCGCTCACGGACGGCTTTCGCGAAAAGCAGAGTAAAATTACATTATCCGAAAAATCGGTAAATGACGACTGTACCGTTGAAGAGCTTAATGAATTTTCAAAAGACTTCGATATTGCAGTTGTGACACTGAAAAGATACGGCAGCGAGGGCTGCGACCGAAATGTGTCTGTCAGCGGCATTGATGAAACAAACGATACCGATTGCTTTAATCAGTCAAAGAAAGAGCTTGAATTTTTCGGAAAAATAGAAAAATCCGAAATAGAGAGCGTTGTGCTTATTTTAAATATTTCATCAATCGTGAATATTTCATTTATTGAGCAATTTCCGAAAATCAAGGCTGTGCTTTTGACATTTCTGCCAGGAATGGAGGCAGGACGCTGTATTGCGGATGTTTTATGCGGTGATGTTAACCCGTGCGGCAAGCTTACCGATACAATCGCATACAGATATGAGGATTACCCGTCAGCCGCTTGTTTTGACAATGACGCGGATATAACGGAATATAAAGAGGATATTTTCGTGGGTTACCGCTATTTTGAAACATTCGCACCCGAAAAGGTAATGTTTCCGTTCGGATTTGGTCTTTCCTATACGACCTTTGAATTTTCAAACTGCTCCTGTGTTGTTTCGGACGAAAAAATCAAGGTAACGGCAGATGTTAAAAATACGGGTAAACTTGCCGGAAAAGAGGTTGTTCAGGTATATTCGCAGTCTCCGTCCGGGGCGCTGAAAAAGCCGGTTACGGAGCTTAGAGGATTTACCAAAACAAAACTTTTAAAACCCGGCGAAACCGAAAAAACAACCGTTGAATTTGATATTAAAAATATGGCGTCCTTTGACGCGGACGGCGTGACGGGGAATAAAGCGGCATGGGTGCTTGAAAAGGGCGATTATATCATTCGTGTCGGTAATTCGGTGAGAAACACGCACAAATGCGGTACATATACGGTTAACGCTAACACGGTAACGGAACAGCTATCGCTGCGCTTTGACGGTTCGGAATACAAGCCTTGCATTAAGGACGATTTTAAGGGCGATATACACACAAAAATATCCCTTTACGATGTTGCGGAGAACAAATCAAGCATATATGATTTCATAAAACAGCTTTCCGCCGATGAGCTTATTTCTCTGGCACAGGGTCAGCCGCCGGCATTTCCGCTTGGAACGGCAGGCGTGGGAAACCTTAAAAAATACGATGTTCCCAATCCCCAGACGGCAGACGGCCCGGCAGGAGTCCGCCGTTCGATAAATACAACCTGTTTCCCGTGCGGAACGCTGATTGCCTGCTCATGGGATAAGGATTTGCAGTTCAGAATGGGGGAGGTATTGGGCATTGAGGGACTGGCGGCGAATGTCGATATATTGCTTGCTCCGTCGATGAATATTCACCGAAACCCGTTATGCGGCAGAAATTTTGAATACTTATCCGAAGACCCTCTCGTTTCCGGCAAAACGGCAGCTGCAATCGTAAGGGGTATTCAGAGTACCGGATTGCGTGCAACGATCAAGCATTTTGCGGCAAACAACCGTGAGGGATTCAGAACAACCAACAGCAGCGAGGTAAGCGAACGGGCTTTAAGGGAAATATACTTAAAAGGCTTTGAAACGGCAATAAAAGAGAGTAATCCGGCATTTGTTATGACCTCATATAACAAGATAAACGGAACGTACACAGCGGCTCATTCGCAGCTGTTAAGGGGCGTATTGCGTGATGAGTGGGGATATGAGGGCGCTGTTATGACCGACTGGCGCACCTGCTCGTCTTTAAAGGACGAAATTAACGCAGGCAATAATATAAAAATGCCATTCGGTTATCCCGACCAGGCAGAAATTGCGCGTAAGGGCTATGAAAACGGCGAACTGACATTGGAAACGCTTAGAGAAAACGCGTTTTATATTTTGAATGCCGTTATGAAAACGAATCGCTTTATAACAAGAGATTTCGGCAAAATACACACGTTCAATAACGGAATAGCCGAAATTCCCGCGGTTGAAACAGCCGGAATATCGGCTACAAGCGTACTGCAAAGCGTGAGAGATGATAACACTCCGTATCTTTATCATTTAAAACTTGATGTAAGAGCACAAAGAACCTTTATATATTATTATATCGACGTTCCCGAGGACGGGGAATATCATATCTCGGCGGAGCTTTCAACAAACTGTACCGAAACGCAGCTTTGGTATTACAACGAAAACGAAGAAAAAATCGGAACAGCATTCTGCCGCGATGCGGCTGACGAGAACAAATGGTACGATGTTGAAAACAAAATAAGGCTGCATAAGGGTACGAATACGTTAAAGGTAATTATCGCCTGCGAGCCTTATACCGAGCATGAATATGAGCTTCTATGGGGCAAATTCCCGAAAGAAGACGTTAAGCTTGCCAAATTGACAATAACGTTATAAATTAATACTCTCCGAAATTTTATAAAACATTAAAAATTTTGCTTGAAATAAAATTTTATTATGTTATAATGTTAAATATTACGGAGGATATTGCGATGAAATATATATGCGACTGGGTACGTACCCATAAATACTGTCTTGTAATGCTTTACTGTTTATTTTATATACCGGCATTTTTTACACTGGAAAGGGTTTCCGTGCCGATATTTGAAGCCCAATGCGCGCTGGACAGAGCAATACCGTTTATTCCGGTATTTGTTTTTCCGTATTTTACATGGCATCTGATGTTTCCCGGGCTGCTTATATATTTTATGTTTAAAAGCAGAAACGATTTTATGCATCTCAGTATAAATATGTTTACGGGAATGACAATCGCGCTGCTTATATATGCTGTTTTTCCGAGCGGCATTGATTTGCGGCCGGCAGTATTGGGAAATTCCATTTCCGAAAAAATATGCGCCGTGCTCTACGCCATGGACACACCCACCAATGTATTGCCGTCAATACACGTATCGAGCACGGTAAGCATCATACTTGCTGTGCGCGTATCGGAATCGCTTAAAAACAGGCGTGCTGTTAAAACAGTTATTTATATTGTGTCGGCGCTGATAATTCTTTCAACGATGTTTATAAAGCAGCATTCGATTTACGATGTTGTGTCGGGCGCTGCATTAAGCATTGTTTTGTGGTACATTATTCCCGACAGACTTTATCTTAAAAGCAGTTCAAAAGGTATGGGGCTAAATAGATAGCAGCAGACGGCATTGCCGTCTGCTGCTATCTATTTGCGTATCATAGCCACTGCCTCCGCAATATTCTTCACGCCGAATGCGCTGAATCCCTCCGGCACTTTTATTCCGTCAAGCGAACGCTTAGGCACCATTGCCGATTTAAAACCGAGCTTTGCCGCTTCGGCAAGCCGTTTTTCAAGCTGTGACACCGCTCTCAGTTCTCCGCCAAGCCCTACCTCGCCTATGAAAATCATATCCGACGGTACCGCCTTATCCGCCTTGCCCGATGCAATTGCAACGCATATGCCCAAATCAACCGCCGTTTCGTCAATTCTAAGTCCTCCGGCAACATTTAAGTATATATCGGAATTTGAAAGATTTACTCTCGCGCGTTTTTCAAGAACCGCAATCATAAGCGTCATTCTGTTGAAATCTATTCCGGCAGACATTCTGCGCGGATTACCGAATCCCGTAGGCGTTACAAGCGCCTGTATTTCCGCCATAACGCCGCGTGTGCCCTCCATAGTACATACAACACAGCTGCCCGACGTATCGGCTTCACGCCCCTCCAAGAGCATTTTTGAGGGATCGTCCACTTCTCTGAGTCCGCTGTCACGCATTTCAAACACGCCTATCTCATTTGTTGAACCGAAACGGTTTTTCACTGCCCTCAAAATACGGAAAGAGGTCTGTCTGTCACCCTCAAAATACAGCACACAGTCCACCATATGCTCCAGAACCCTTGGCCCTGCAAGAGCGCCGTCCTTTGTGACATGACCTACGATGAACATGGATATTCCCATAGATTTTGCGGTGTGCATGAAAGCGTTTGTTGCCTCCCTTACCTGCGGCACGCTCCCTGCCGCCGAAGAAATCGCCTCGTGGTGCATCGTCTGAATAGAGTCTATTATGACAATATCCGGCGCTGTGCCGCGTATGCTCTCCAAAATCAGCTCCACGTCCGTTTCTGACATCAGAAACAGATTTTCCGTTTCTACTCCAAGCCTTTTGGCGCGTATTTTTATCTGCCCTGCCGATTCCTCGCCGCTTATATAAAGTATTTTTTTATCCTCGCCGGCTTTTTGGCATATCTGCAAAAGCAGCGTTGATTTTCCTATTCCGGGGTCTCCGCCTACAAGAACAAGCGACCCTTGCACCATTCCGCCGCCGAGAACTCTGTCAAGCTCAGATAGTCCCGTTTCGTAGCGTTTTTCATATCCGGTTTGTATTTCCGTTATCTTCTTCGGCAGCACGCTTGCCGCACGGTGCGCTTTCTCCGCCGTCTTTACGGTGGAGGTTTTTTCCTCCAAAAGCGTCTCCTGCATTGTATTCCACTGATTGCACCCCGGGCATTTCCCCATCCATTTGGGCGATTTGTATCCGCACTCCGAGCATATATACGCTGTTTTTGCTTTCATTTTAATCTCCGTTCCGCCGCCTGACCGCGGCACATTCCTATTATTCGTATTAACGTTATTATACATCATTTTTCCATACTTGGCAAGCTGTTTATTGCTTTCGCTGCAAGGTCGGATGATTACATATAAAAAATATTCATTAAATTTATTTTACATAACTATGTCTGTTCTGTTTAACCATCATTTTTGTCCACTTTATCCACCTGTTTATCCACGTTTGCCCTCGGTTTTTACGGCAATTTCAACGCATCTATTCGACTTATCCACGTTTTTGCCCCGTAACGCGGATAACTTTATGCACACCTCATGGTTTACATAAGTTTTATACATTTTATGAATTTTTGACAATTTAGCGTATTTTTGGCATAAACACTTGACAAACTACCGATGTTTGTAATAAACTATATATTAGTAATGATTTATTGAGGTGTATTATGAAAAATTCAGAAAAAACAATGGATAAGATAGTTGCTCTTTGCAAGGGCAGAGGATATATATTTGCAGGCAGCGAAATATACGGCGGTCTTGCAAACACATGGGATTACGGCCCTCTCGGCGTGGAGTTTAAAAACAACGTTAAAGCAGCGTGGAGAAAAAAGTTCATACAGGAATCAAAATATAACGTAGGTATTGACTGCGCAATTCTGATGAACCCCGAAACATGGGTTGCATCGGGGCACGTGGGCGGCTTTTCCGATCCGCTTGTGGATTGTAAGGAATGTAAATCCCGTTTCAGAGCGGACAAGATTATTGAGGACTTTGCGGCGGAAAAAGGCGAGGACGTATGCTGCGACGGTTGGACAAACGAACAGCTTATGGACTACATCAAGGATAACAACATTGTCTGCCCCAAATGCGGCAAAATGAATTATACCGATATTCGTCAGTTTAACCTCATGTTTAAAACCTTCCAGGGCGTTACCGAGGACAGCGAAAACACAATCTATTTAAGACCGGAAACCGCTCAGGGAATTTTTGTTAACTTCAAGAATGTACAGCGCGCAAGCCGCAAAAAAATTCCGTTCGGTATAGGTCAGGTCGGAAAATCGTTCAGAAACGAAATTACGCCCGGAAACTTCACCTTCCGTACACGTGAATTTGAACAGATGGAGCTTGAATTTTTCTGCAAGCCGGATACGGATCTTGAATGGTTCGCTTACTGGAAACAGTACTGTATAGATTTCCTCTATTCACTCGGAGTAAAAGAGGAAAACCTGCGTTTCAGAGATCACGCTCCCGAAGAGCTTGCGTTCTATTCAAAGGCAACCTCGGACATAGAGTTCCTGTTTCCGTTCGGCTGGGGCGAGCTTTGGGGCATAGCCGACAGAACCGACTACGACTTAAAGCAGCACATTGAACACAGCGGCGTTAATCTTGAATACATGGATCCCGTAACGAATGAGAAGTATGTGCCTTATGTAATCGAGCCGTCACTGGGCGCAGACAGAGTTGTTCTTGCGCTTATGTGCGAGGCTTATGACGAGGAGGATTTGGGAGACGGCGACAGCAGAGTGGTTATGCACCTGCATCCGGCAATCGCACCGGTAAAGGCAGCGGTTCTTCCGCTTTCAAAGAAGCTTAACGAACAGGCAGGCGAAGTATTTGACAAGCTGATAAAGAAATACAACTGCGAATATGACGACGCCGGATCAATCGGCAAGCGTTACCGCAGACAGGACGAAATCGGAACTCCGTTCTGTATCACATATGACTTTGATTCGGTTGAGGACGGAGCTGTTACGGTTCGCGAAAGAGATACCATGGAACAGACAAGAATTAAAATAGACGAATTGGAAGCATTTCTTGACGAAAAGCTTGCATTCTGATTTATGCTGAAAATAAGGAACGGATTACGGTTGATTTTACCGAAATCCGTTCTCTTATTTTCTATTGCCTGATTGACTTTTACCGCACAATATCTGTACTCGGAAAAAATATTCTCTTGTGCAGGATGTATCAATTCCTATAAAAAATAGCGGTTCTTTTTGGTATAAGTGTTTTTCTGCGGGAACTTTTTATATACCGTTAAGAATTTTCTCCGCTGCGGATATATCCTCATCAAGCGGCAGCTTTTCGGGCAGGGTGTTGCCCATGCCGAGCGCTGCATATTTTGACGCGGCATAATTATGATACGGTAGCACACGCACTCTTACAACATGATTAAGTCCGGACAAAAATTTTGAGATTTTATTGATTTGACCATCATTGTAATTCGGAATATACGGAATACGAATTTCGCTTTTCGCCCCGCAGTTGTCCAGATATACAAGATTATCGAGGATAGTTTTATTTGACTGCCCCGTGCATTTAATATGAACGTCTTCATCTATTGCCTTTATATCATACAGAAACGTGTCGGTGTACGGCATAACCCTGTCGATCGCCGCTCTCGGAACAAATCCGCAGGTATCGACTGCGGTATTTATTCCGTTTTGTTTCATTGTCTTTAAAATTTCCCGGCACGCCTCGCTTTGCAGCAGACACTCACCGCCGGATAATGTAATTCCTCCGCCACTCTCCGTGTAAAAGTCCTTATCTTTAAGCAAAGCCGCACAAATCTCATCTGCATTCATCTCCGTGCCGAATATTTCGAGTGAGCTTTGCGGACAGACTTCGGTGCACTTTCCGCACATAGTGCAATTTGCTTTATCTATCATATGTACATTTTCCGAAAACGTATGACAGCCGCACACCTCCGCACATTTTCCGCAGCCGATACATTTATGCGCAAAAAATGCTATCTGACGTTTCGGCGAAAGCGTTTCGGGATTATGACACCACAGGCACTTCAGAGGACAGCCTTTAAAAAATACGGTTGTGCGTATTCCGTCGCCGTCATGCACGGCAAAACGCTTTATTTCCACTATATTTGCTTTCATTATACTTCTCCTTTTATGATTTCGGCTCTGGTGATGTATGCGTTTTGCTCTTTTTTGCTCAAATTGTTCCAAAGTACATTCCAGCCGCAAACGCGCACTTGAAGATTTTGATACTTTTCGGGGTGTTTTTGAGCGTCTTTTAGCGTTTGAGTGTTAAAAATATTAAACTGCATTGTCTGTCCGCCGTTTCTCATATACATAAACAGCAGCGACTTCATGATTTCAAGTCCGTCATTTCCGCTGACCGCCGACGGGTGAAGCGTTATGTCAAGGCAATGGCTTTCACAATATGTGTACGGGCGTGATTTAAGCGCCGATTTTATGAGTGCAGTAACGCCCTCCCTATCCGTTCCGACAGAGGGAGATGCGTTTTTGGAAATTTCCTCTCCGGCATATCTTCCGTCGGGAGTAGCTCCGGTTTTTTCGCCCTCCCAGATAAATTCCATTGCAGAGTGCATAATTGCTTTGTAAACTCCGCCTCTTGCATTCGGGCGATTATTTACTTTCGATGCAAAATACGCAGACAGCGCTTCTGTATACACATCCGTTTCAGCATCATCGTTTCCGTATTTGTGCTTGCTTTTGCGTATCTGTGTATGTAAATCTTCAAAACCTGCCCAGTTCTTGTTAAGAGCCTCGGCGAGCGTTTCGAGTGTTACCTCCTTTTTGTCGTACACAAATTCCTTTACTGCCATAACTGCGTCTGTAAGGCTTGCAAATCCGCAGTTTAAAACAGCTGAATTGTTAAATTTTACGCCGTTCTGGTAAGCGTCCGTGCCCTTTTTCAGTGCGCCCTCTATTGTTGCGGAATACATATTGGACGGATTTATGTAAGAAAGATATTTTTCATATGCTGAAGAAACGGACATGGTTATTTCAATCAGATTTTCCCATTGCTTTATCACGGCATTGTAAAAATCATCAAACGATTTTAAGTCCGCAAGCTTTCCGGTTTTGAGTCCGAGCTGCTTGTTTAATTTTGTATCAAATCCGTTGCTGAATACGTACTCAATCGGTTTCAGCGCATTGATATAGCCTGTTGCGGATGAGACTTCGTTTGCCCTTACGCCCGTTTCGTAGCAGCCGCGTATATCCATATTAAGCGCCTCGCCGTATGTTGCGCCGTATGTCATTACGGCTTTCATCATGCCGGGTTCGCAGCAGCAGGCAAAACAGTTTTTGCCCCGACGTATCATATCAAAAACCTTAAAAAGCAGCTTGTCGGGCGTGTTTTCATTAACCTTTATCTGAATTTTCGGATTGTATATCCCAAGCTCGTCATAGACATCAAGTATAATATAGGACAATTCGTTGTATTTTGTACTTCCGTCGGCGTTTGTACCGCCCATATAAAACGGCTGCCCCCAGTAGTTACCTATTGCCGACCACTGCATAAGAAAATATCTTAAAAACTCCTTTATATCCTCTTTTGTATATGCGCCGTTTTTTAAGTCGTTTTGATAGTATGAATACAGCGTGTTGTCAAGCCCGTTTCCAAGCGATCTGACCTGGTACGAATCAAAACATTCCGAAACCATAAAGTAAATATAAATTACCTGCATTGCCTCGTAAATATTCTGCGGTGCGCCGTCACGTATATGACAAAGACATTCGGCAATTTTTGCGGCTTTTGCGTGAGTTTTTGTCAGAGCATATTTATAGAGTCTGTCAATTAAACCGATTATAGCTGTGTATTCGATGATAATTCCGTCAAAAAATGATTCCGTTTCCGGTGTAAGCGTGCCGTTTTTTCTGTGCAGCTCCCTGTATTTTTCGGCGCGGTTTTTTAACCCCAAAAAACCCAAGCCGAGAACGGAATCCCAGTCGGGGACAACATGATCGAAATCCGGCCATATTGCAATCGCTCCCGATTCGTTCATATCGTGCATTTTTTCTTTTGTTTCCGGAAGAATATTATTAAAAACATCTTCATACCATTTATCCGATGTTACACAGTTTGCAAGCCTGTTCACACTCCACAATCCAACAAAGAAATCGTGCTCGTTTATATCAATTTTAGTGTTTTCAAGAACATATTTAACCGCATATGCTTTTGCAGCGTGGTGCGGCAAAGCTTTTATTTTTTCATAAAGCTTTGCCAGACCGTTTCTGATTCCCTCATCTTCAAGTCCTGTGCTTTTGTCATAATCGTATCCGTGATATGCCATTCTCACATACGGATTAAACGGCTCGTCTGTTTTGTGGTATTTATTTTCTATGAATTTTCTGTCGCAGTCAAACATAATAAATTCCTCCTGTTATCGCATTTGATTTTTCTGTATAAACGATAACATCAATCAGAGGTTTTGTCAATGAACATTTCAAAACTCATTGACCTTTTCGAAACAAAAAATAATTACCATAATAAATTATAAAACCATAATATTTTTTTTCGGGCGGTAAGGATATAAATATTACGCTCGGAAAAGCAACGGCAAAAATAAACTGCAATAAAAATATCCCATCGCTGTGCGATGGGATATTTTTATTGCAGAGCCGTGATATAATCACAAGCCCGTGATTTCGGGGGACCCTTGCCCGCTTGGGGCAAGGGCATATGAAAAAAAGGATGGTATTGGCTGGGTTGCAGCCAATTCGAGTAAAACTTGTTAGCAATTTTAATTAGATTCCGAGCTTTCTGTCAGACGAACACTGATTTCCATTGTTTCGCCGTCACGCAGAATCTTAAATGTGAGATAATCTCCGGGTTTTTTCTTATCTCTTATCTCATTTACCGCTGATGAAGACGTAGCCTTCTCACCGTCGACGCTGATAATCATATCGCCGACTTTAAGACCTGCCTCGGCAGCGCCGCTGCCCTCCTGCACACTTCCGATAAATAAGCCGTATCTTGTTTCGTTTATGCCGATACCCACAAGCGGTCTGCCTGTAACATATCCCGAAGATATAAGGTCATCGATTATAGGTTTAGCCTCTGAAATAGCAATTGCAAATCCCATACCCTCAACTCCCGATGATGAAAGTTTTACAGAGTTGATACCGATTACTTCGCCGTATTGGTTTATCAGTGCACCGCCTGAGTTGCCGGAGTTGATTGCGGCGTCTGTCTGCAAAAGATTATATGTTCTGTTGTCTATTGACATAGTTCTGTTTACGGCGCTTATGATGCCGGCAGTTACAGAACCGGAAAATTCCTGTCCCATCGGATTACCGATTGCAACTGCAAGCTCTCCGACCTGTGTCTGCGTCGAATCACCCAGAACTGCGGAGGTAAGCTGCTTGTCTGTGTCAATTTTCAAAACAGCCAAATCTGTTTTCGTATCCTGACCTACAAGCTTTGCTGTTATTTCATCACCCGTATTAAGAATTACCGAAATTTCCGATGCACCCTCAATAACGTGCTGGTTTGTTACAATGTAGCCGTCCGTACTTATAATAATACCTGAACCGCTGCCCTGCTCGACCGTTTCATTTTCTTTTGAGGGATCATTATAATAGTAGTATCTGCCGCTAAACGGATCGTAATAATTCTGCGGCTGAACCTTTGTTTTGTTTATAACGCCGACTACACACGGACCTACTTTTGAAGCAATCTGCGGTATTGTAAGTACCTGTTTTCCGTTTGCGGTTCCGTTGAGCTGTGAAACCTGAGTCGAATCGCCCGAGGCGCTCTGAACAACCGAAGCTGTCGAAGCCTGTTGTGTTACCGTCGGTTTTTTGTTCTTTTCTATATAATACATTCCTGTTCCGAATACTGCTGCGGTAAGTACGCTTGCGGCTACTGCCGAACTCATTGCAACCAACCATGTTTTTGGTTTCTTGCTGCCTTTATTTTTTTTCTCTTGTTTATCATAGATAACTAAATCAGTTGAATCTGTATACGGATATTTTTTCATTTTTATCATCCTCTCAAAATATAATTAATTCCGTTCCGCACTTTGTGCGCTTTTCAAATTCTTTTTCTGATATATTTAGAATATTATTTCGCAGCCGGTTATTATGTATTATTCCCGACTACGTTATATATCATACAATATATATTTGTCTCTGGTATGAATTAGGTGTAAATAAGTTTCATTTATTTTATGAATAAATTTTGAACAAATATTTTCCGCAAGAATTATATTTTGCCGTAAATGGAATTTTTGTATATATAATAATGTAGAAAAGTGAAAATGCATAAGCGAATGTAGAATACGACAGTATAAGACAACAAAATCACCAAAAACAACAAAAATCGAAAAAAAAGTATTGACAACAGCATGATAAAGTGGTAGAATAAACAAGCTGTCGCAATGACGGGCACATCAATCGGCTGTCAAAAAAAATTGAAAAATTTCAAAAAAAGTATTGACAAAGCAAGAAAGATGTGGTATTATAAATAGGCTGTCGATAAGACAGAGTTTGTACATTGAAA
>JABLTK010102103.1_pt1 | contig 43777 bp, 35 predicted proteins | sample 7160131 | NCBI WGS metagenome assembly JABLTK01 (sample SAMN14651221, study PRJNA627086) | human gut metagenome | isolation source: feces | host: Homo sapiens
ATCCGGCTCTCAGCCCACAAAAACTAATTAGATTATATTATCATTTTGGAGCCAAATTTGAGGTTTACACAAAATGAGGGACTGCCCCTGCAGGCAGGGTACTTTTGCCCCTCCTGCGTATTTTCGCGTCTTATAAAAAATCCGGCACGGTGTGTGCTATTCTTCCAGCGCAGAAATAAACTCGTCGGAAGAAATCTCCCCTTTTTTATATTTAGAGCGTGCGTCTTGATAAACGGCGATTTTTTTCTTAATCGCCGTTAGGGCTTTTTCGTCAGTTGTTTTTTTACGTTTATAATAGAGTGCCTGATACTTTTTTTCATACAAAGAAAGCGCACTGTCCGATTTAACTTTTTCCTTAAACTGCTTTTTTGCCCCAATTTGTCTGCAGGTTTTTCCGTCCTTATAAATATTATCGCAATACTGAATACCGTGATTTTCAGCAATAAAAAATCTTTTGCATACCGGACATTTTAAAATCGGAATGTTATGAAGAATTGCGTGCATCATTTCAACCAAAAGCAGTCCCGAAAGCTTTGTAAGCCAATAAGTTTCGACCATATCAATATTATCGTCAGTATTGACAATAGCTTTTTTCTCAGACAAAATGCAGCCGCCGCTCAAACTAAATTCTTCCTCACATTTATAATAGGCAGATAGCTTGTCTTCGCCTTTCTTACTCGAAAAGCAAAGCTCTAAAAGCGAATTAGCTTTATCTCTTAATGCATCTAATTCGTGAACAGGAAACAAAATCGAAAGTGTGCCGTAATTGCCTGTCGCCACCCCAAAAGTTATCCTTCCCAATCCAAAAATCCGATTACATTCTTTGGTTGAAATATTTATATGATTTTCTAAAAATGACGCTTGAAACTTCATAAATTGACCTCCGGAATATTACAAAAATATTTCAAGTGATATTTATTTTAAATAATCACTTGACAAAGTCTCTTGTACGCGCTATTATATTTACAGAATACTTATTCTTGATAATCGCTTGAAACTATTGTACCACTATTTTTTATTTTTTGCAATAGTTTTAAAAATTTTAATGTGAGGAGGTGAAATAAATATGAGCAAGGTTTTAAAAACCGTAAACGGTGAAATGCTGATGAATACCTTTTTACCGCCGATAGAATTTGCAGTGGAAAATTTAATTCCGCAGGGACTGCATATTTTATCGGGAAGTCCGAAAATCGGTAAATCGTGGCTGGCGCTTATGCTGTGTTTAAAGGTTTCTAAAGGAGAAAAGCTTTGGAATTTTGAAACCAAGCAAGGCACTGCACTGTATCTTTGCCTTGAAGACAGTCTTGCAAGAATCCAAAGCAGATTGTTTGACATAACAGACGATGCTCCGCCTAATATCCACTTTGCAACCTTTGCAGAAAGCATCGGCAGCGGTATTGAGGAACAGATTGAAAATTTCTGTTTGAGCAACAAAAATACCAAACTGGTCGTTATCGACACCTTTCAAAAAATACGTACTATCTCAAATGATAATGCATATGCAAGCGATTACAGAGATATAAGTATTCTTAAAAATATTGCGGATAAGCTGAAAATTGCAATTGTCCTCATACATCATTTGAGAAAGCAAAAAGATGACGATCCGATGAATATGGTGTCGGGCACAACGGGAATTACCGGCGGTGCAGATTCAAGTTTTGTTCTTTGCAAGTCAAAGCGTGCCGGCTCACGGGCAACACTTTATTGCACGGGACGGGATATTGAATATCGGGAACTGGAACTTAATTTTAATAGCAGCAATAAAAGCTGGGAATTGGTTTCCGACAGTGCAGAAAACCCCGAAATACTTCTCGAAGATATTACCGCAACTGTTGTTCGGTTTATGCAGAATGAAAAATCTTTTTCGGGAACGCCGGCTGAACTGGCGGATAAACTGTCAAAATATACTGACGAAGAAATATCCCCTATCGTTTTGTCAAAAAGGCTCAATCAAAATACCCCGGAACTCAAAGAGTTTGGAATTGCCTATCAGTCCAAACGGAGCAACGGCAAAAGGCTTATTTTTCTGTCAGCAGTCCCGCAAAATCCAAATGATGTTAGACGAAGTGCCGATAGTGACGGTAATCCTTATATCCCAATAACCGTCCCTGCCGACCCTGTCGGCAAAAACAGATAACCTCTTTAAGAGGTTGCAAGCATCGCACGTGGCTTTACCGCACGCACACTCGCACCGAAAACGGCGCGAACTTTCGGGCGGCAGCCCGTACCCACTTTTCAGAGCAAAGGAGGAATAAAATGAGACACAGAAACAAGGTTATATCCATAAGAGCATCATATGTTGAGTACAATGTAATTAAAAATTTAGCCAGCGGCGCAAAAGAAACTGTGACGGATTACATCATCAAATGTGCGATGCAAAAGAAAATCAATGTGATAGATGTTAAACCCCTGATAACCGAAGTAAAAAGAATCGGCGGCAACATAAACAGGCTCACACTGCTTGCAAATATGGGTAAAATAGATTCCGTATATTTGCAAGATGTCAGTGTGGAACTTACAAACATATATGCCGAGCTTCAAAAAATTTGCAAGAGGTGTTCTTAAATGGCAATCGTGGTTGCACTGAACAATAAACGCCAAAGCCGAGCCGGACTGTCGGGTGTTATAAATTATGTTGCAAACGACAGAAAAACACTTTTGCAAAGCGGTGAGAAATTAGTTTCCGGAATAAACTGCTCTCCTCACTCCGCCTACGATAAATTTATGCTGACAAAACACTTGCACTCAAAGACGAACGGCAGATACTTTTATCACTACTGTCAGTCGTTCAGTCCGGAAGAAAAAATCATACCGAAAACCGTACACGAAATCGGCGTCAGGCTCGCAAAAGATTGTTTTGACGGGTACGAAGTAATCGTCGGAACACACATTGAAAAAAATCATTTGCACAATCATATCATCGTAAACAGCGTCAGTTTTGAAAGCGGAAAGAAACTTCATCAGGATAAAAAGTCGCTTGAAAATATCCGAACCGTCTCCGATAAAATATGCTCCGAATACGGACTTTCGGTTATAAAACGAAAGGATCAGAAAACATCAGAAACAATGACACACGGCGAATATACGGCGGCAACGCTCGGCAACAGTTGGAAGTTCAGGCTTATAAATACCGTTGAAACTGCAATGAATATCTGCAAAAACAAGGCGGAATTTATATCCTATATGGAAAGCGAGGGCTACAAAGTCAGCTGGACAAATGAGCGAAAATCTATTTGCTACACCACTCCCGGCGGCAAAAAATGCAGAGATTACAGACTGCACAAAGATAAGTTTTTGAAGGAGAATATGGAAAATGAATTCAACTTTAGAGGAATTAAAAAGTATGAACCGACAGACGCAGGACTTAACACCGATTTTAAATCGCCTGGATATTTTGGAGGAGAAAATCGACGCTCTGGCACATCAGAACGGGGACAGGCTGACGGTGGAATTGAATTTGCTTTCAACACAGGTTGGGAAAATTCAAGAAGAACTTTTTACAAAAACCGAGAAAGGGTTAAAGAAAATTCGCATAGCGGTGTATCGCATAACAGTGGCGTTAGTGATTTCAATAATCTCAATTACGGCATTGGTAAAAGGGTGTTTAGCCTTGTTAAATCTGTTTCGGGGATAAGCAAAAAGAAAGGATATGACGAGGACGACACGGCGGCGCTGTCTCTTATAACAGGTCTGTCCGCCGCATCGGTTTGCATATTGATTGAGCTGATTAAAAACACACGTGATAAAGATTTGACGGAAGGCTACATAGAGGAAATGGTTGAAAAACTCGGCGAAAATGAAGAAAACGAACTCGGTGGTATGAATATGCAGTAAAATTAAATAATAAAAATTGAATATTTGGATTTTGACAGACATAGTATGTAATATAAATCTGATTTGGAAATGGAGGACATTATATGAAAGGACAAGTTTTACATATAACCTTCCATAATCCAAATACAAGGTCGGACTCCGAAAAAATAGCCGGTGAATTTATTTCACGGGCGGCAACGGGAGTATTGACCAAGATGATTTTAGATGATCAAGAAAAACGAACCTTAAAAAATAGCTCTGAATCAGAAAGTGATTTGGATTAGGAAATAAATAGGAAACATACTCCGCCTGAACGATATTTTTGGGGCGGAGTATTATTTTAAGAGGGAATCAAAATTCCTTCGTAGACTTTTGAAAAATTGTGTGGTATGTTGTGTGTTGTGCACAGCGTACAAAACAAGAAAGAGAGGTAATTATTTATGAGAATTGCACCTTATTGCAGAGTATCAACTGACAAAGCAGATCAGCTAAATAGCTTGGAAATGCAGAAAAAATTCTATGGTGAATTTGCAGAAAGAAACAATCACGAAATTACTCATATGTATGCAGACGAAGGCATTTCAGGAACACAGATGCGAAAGCGTCCTGAATTTATGAGACTGATGCGGGATGCAAGGCTTGGCAAATTTGATATGGTGGTAACAAAAGACATATCGAGAATGGCAAGAAACGTGGTCGACTTCCTGCAATCAATAAGGGAACTGAAAGCTATAGGAATACCTGTTGTGTTCGTAAACACTAATTTGTCAACTGAGGACGGAGAATTGGTGCTCACTATGCTTGCAATGGTAGCACAACAGGAAAGCGAAAACACATCCAAGAGAATCAAATTTAGTAAAAGCTTAAACGCTGAAAAAGGCAAGGTGCCGAATCTTGTGTATGGATATGATAAAATTATCGGCGATTACTTTAACCTAAACATTAACTCCTTTGAAGCAAATGTAGTTCGCCGAATATATCAAATGTACATAAACGAAGAATATGGCGCAAGCAAAATCGCGAAAATTCTTAACGAAGAAAATATTAAAACAAAGCGAGGATGCAAATGGACGCAAAACGGAATTTGCAGAATTCTTACCAACAGGATGTACTGCGGAATTATTATCAATGGCAAAGAAGAAGTAAAGGATTTCCTGACAGGCGACAGAATTGATAAGCCTGAAGAAGAATGGAAAGTCACAGAGAGACCTGATCTTGCGATTATAGATATAGATACCTTTGAGATTGCTCAAAAAAAGATGGAGATAAACAAACAAAAATTCTCTCAGGGGCAGCGAAAAGACTGCAAGCATGTATTCAGCACCTTGCTTAAATGCAGTGATTGCGGACACTTCTTCAGGCAAGCCAAACGAAAAGTTAAAATCGGTTATAAATATACTTGGGTGTGTTGCGGACGGAATATCAACGGAGCAGATTCCTGTAATAACAAAACGGTCATAGACGAAGGTGAACTGCTTGCTTCCATCAAGCAATATCTTACAGAACTGATTGAAGATAAGCAAAAAGTTATTAAGAAAATCGTAAGCGACTTTAACAAGAATTACGCACCGATGCACCAAAATCTTAAAACTGAAAAAGAAATAACAAAAGAGATAGAAAAGCTCAAAAAAAGCCGTCAGAAATACATTGATATGTACGACAATGAAGTCATATCAATGGACGATTTAAAAGAAAAAACGGCTTCGATAAATGCCGAAATAAAACACCTTGAAGAAAAGCTGAAAATGGCGCGGTACGGGATCACACAGGGCGACAAGCTGCAAACAGGTCTTGCCGACACCTTCAAAACCATCGGCGACATACTAAACTCTGCCGAGATTACAAACGAGATGTTAAAACAGGTTATCGACCGAATTGAAGTATCGCCCGCCGGACAGGTTGACATATACCTAAAACTTCTGACCGACATAGGGCTTGACAAAAAGTATCATTTTAACGACGACCGTACATAAAGACGTACATGAACGCCTGGCAAAAATAAACCCGTCGCTGTACCGTGATGTACAAAAGGTGCTTGAAGTGAACAAGGCGGAAAGACATATCCGCGGCGGTCTTGCGACGCAGGCGAAGTATAGATCAAAATCTTTGCTCACCGAAAATAAATAAATGTAAAATAAAACACACCCGACGCGGTCTTTTGTACCCCCGTCGGATGTGTTTTATACGTTATGCACTTTACTTATGGTTCTTTTCAAATTCTTCAACCATTTTCTTTACCATTCTGCCGCCGATTGAGCCTGCCTGCTTAGCGGTAAGGTCGCCGTTATAGTTGCTGCCCATCGTTACGCCGACTTCCTGTGCGGCTTCCATTTTGAACTGCTCAAGAGCTGCCTTTTTGCTTTTTGACATTTTAATAACTTCCTTTCAGAATAATTAATCTACGGTCAGCGTTGTTTTCCCGCTTTACCTGTATTTAATTTATCCCGATTGTTAAAAATTATTAAATGTAATTTATTCCAAAAAAATCAGTTAAGCGCTATCTCCTCCGATGCCAGTCTGCGGCAGCGTTGTTTTAAAAGCGCATATTGGGGATTATCAAGTCCGCCCGCTGCGTTAATATCCCGTACCGCCGACTGCACCTCCGCCAGAATATCCTGATCTTCAAACAGATTTGCAATTTTCATTTCCGGCAATCCGTGCTGACGTGTGCCGAAGAAGTCTCCCGGGCCACGCAGCTTTAAATCCTGCTCACTTATATAAAATCCGTCATTTGATATGCACATAGTTTCCATTCTCTTTTTCGTAACCTGATTACTGCCATGGCAAAAGAGCACACAATACGCCTGTTTTTTGCCGCGTCCCACGCGGCCGCGCAGCTGATGCAGCTGCGAAAGTCCGAAACGCTCGGCATTTTCTATAACCATTAAATTGGCATTCGGCACGTTCACGCCTACCTCAATAACAGTCGTGGAAACAAGAATATCAATTTTGCCCGAAACAAATTGCTCCATGATTTCTTCCTTAATTTTAGGTTTCATTTTTCCGTGAACCAGACCGATATTAAATTCGGGAAATATGCCGCTTAATTTTTCCGACAGTTCCTCCGCATTCTTTAAATCGCTTTTTTCCGTTTCTTCAACCAACGGACACACAACATATGCCTGTGTACCCTCCTTGACATTTTTTTCGATAAAAGCCATAATGCGTTTTCGCATATTTTCGCCCACGGCATACGTTTTTACCTCTTTGCGCCCGGGCGGCAGCTCATCTATTACCGAAACATTCAAGTCGCCGTACAGTATCAGCGCCAGCGTGCGCGGAATAGGCGTTGCAGACATAATCAGCATATGCGGATTCATGCCCTTTGCCGCAAGCTTTGCCCTCTGCTCCACACCAAAACGGTGCTGTTCATCCGCTACGGCAAGCGCAAGCTTTTTAAATTCCGTTTTTTCCTGTATCAGCGCATGAGTTCCAACTGCCACGTCCGCCTCACCGCTTGAAAGCTTTTTATAAGCTGCGCGTTTTTCAGCCGCGCTCATACTTCCCGTAAGCAGCGCCACATTTATTCCACTGCCTTTAAAAAAGCTTTCCAGAGTTTCGGCGTGCTGTTTTGCAAGGATTTCCGTCGGCGCCATCATCGCCGCCTGGTACCCGTTTTTCACCGCCATGTATATCGCCGCCGCCGCAACGGCTGTTTTTCCGCTGCCCACGTCTCCCTGAACAAGCCGATTCATCATTTTTCCGCTTGTACAATCGCTTATTATCTCTGCAACAGTACGCTTCTGCGCATTTGTGAGCGAAAACGGCAAAGACGATGTAAAACGGCTCACACAAGCGGCATTCTTGAAAATAAATCCGTCTGCCGCTGTATTGCTCCGTTTTCTCGACATCAGCGCCAATTGCAGAACAAGCAATTCTTCAAATACAAATCTGCGCCGCGCCATGCTGTAATCTTCAAAACTTGCCGGAAAATGAATGCTCCGCATCGCAAAATTAATTTCCGCCAGTCCGTATTTTTCACGTATTGAATCGGGGATATATTCCTCCATTGTTCCTGCCGCGTCAAGCGCAAGCGCCATAGCCGACTGCACATTCTTTTGGTTAAGTCCTCCCGTCAGAGGATAAAGCGGCACAATTTTTCCGGTGAATTTGCCGTTTCCGGCTTTTTCAAATACGGGATTTACCATTTCCGCTTTAAATCGGTTAAAGCTCACTTTGCCGTACATAATGTACTCCTCACCGATATGAAATGCGTCCTTTACGTACCGATTATTATACCACACAATATTCATAACGCCCGAATCATCCGTTACGGTCATATTGTATATAGCCATGTTACGGCGAAAACGCCGCTCCGTAACAGGCGAATATACTTTAACTTTTACACATACGCTTTCGCCGTTTTCGCACTCGTCTATGCTTTTAATCCTGCTTCTGTCCTCATAAGCACGCGGAAAAAAATAGAGTAAATCCGAAACAGTGTATATACCCTTTTTGTTGAAAAGCTCCGCCCGCTTTTCACCGACGCCTTTCAGATAGCGTATATCTTTATCCTCTTTCATCAGCTTGCCTTTCCGTACAATAAAGAGGCTGTTTAAAGGTACAGCCTCTTTATTGTACATTTCGGTATTATACTTTTTACACTTACAGCCGCCCCTACTCAGCGCTTATGATGTAGTAGTATACCGGTTGTCCTCCGCTTTTTACGGAAACCTCTATCTCATCGTCGGCATATTTTTCTTCAATTGCCTTTGCAGCTGCCTCTGCCTGTGCCTTTTTAACTTCTTTTCCGTAGTACACAGTAACATACTCCGTGTCCTCGTCAATCAAATCATCGGCAACAGCTTCAAGAACCTTTTCCCTATTCTTGCCTATAATGGAAATTTCATCCTCACACATACCGAGAATATCGTCTTTTGAGATTTTATTTCCGTTTATTTCCGTATCACGCACCGCATATGTCACCTGTCCGGCTTTAACCCGCTTTGCCGCACTGTTCATTGACTTTTCGTTTTCTTCCGGCGTTCTCTTGTCGTTAAATGACATAATCGCGCTTATGCACTGGGGAATATTTTTTGTAGGTATCACGATTACCGTTTTGCCCTCTGCCAATTCCGCCGCCTGGTTTGCTGCCATAACAATATTCTTATTGTTCGGGAACACATAAACCGTTTTAGCCTTTACACGATCAACCGCCTTTAAAATATCGTCTGTTGAAGGGTTCATTGTCTGTCCGCCCTCTATGACCTTATCAACACCCAAATCCTTTAATATTTTTATGAAATTTCTGCCTGCGCCGACTGCCACAAAGCCCGTTTCCTTAACAGCTGTCTTTTTACGCGGAGCAGCTTTGGGTGTTTCTTTCACTTCTTCAACCTTTGCGGCTTCCTCGTTTATAATCGAGTTGTGCTGATGCTTCATGTTATCGATTTTAAGATTAATCATCTCGCCCAGCTTTACCGCTTCTTCAAGTACAAATCCGGGATGATTGGTGTGGATATGTACTTTTACTATTTCATCGTCGTCTATTACCAGCATACAATCGCCCTTTGGCGCAATCGCATTTCTGAAATCCTCCACCGGCAAGCCTTTTGACTTCTTTTCCACAATAAACTCGGTGCAATAAGCAAATTTTATATCCTCTGTTTTTACCGATTCCTGCGCTTTATGCTGTACCGGAATGCTTGCCGCGGTTTCCGTGCCGTCCTCACGCTCAATGATGATTCCGTTCTTCAAATATGCCAAAGAACCTTCAAGAACAAACATCCAGCCCTGACCGCCCGCATCTACAACACCTGCCTGTTTCAGTGCCGGCAGTTGATCGGGAGTTTTTGCAAGTGCGGCATTTCCGCGTGAAACAGCGTTTTCTATAATTTCAAGTATACTTCCGCCTGCGCCTGCCGAGAGCTGTGCGCCTGCCGCCGCCTCGCGTGCAACCGTAAGAATTGTTCCTTCTGTCGGCTTCATTACCGCCTTATACGCCGCAGACGAACCCTCCATAAGCGCCATTGCAAGCTCCGTTCCCACACACGTCTGTTTGCCCTTTAAGCTCTTTGAAATTCCTCTGAAAAACTGCGAAAGAATAACGCCCGAATTTCCGCGCGCACCTCTTAAAGCCGCAAAAGCCATAATATCTGCCGCTTTTGTGAGAGTTGACGGCTGTTTCTGCATAAGCTCACGCGACAAAGCCGTTATTGTAAGCGACATATTTGTTCCGGTATCTCCGTCCGGCACCGGAAAAACATTCAAATCGTCAACAGTATGCCTGTTGTTATATAAATTATTCGCACCAGAAATAATCATCTGCGAAAAAATCTCTCCGTCAAGTGTATTAATAGTTCTCACTCCTTACTCGTCCACGCGCACGCCCTCAACGCGCACATTGACCTTGCTGACTTTTAATCCGATAAGATTTTCCAAAGTATAGCGAACGCGATTAACTATACTTTTACACGTTGTATTAATATTTATACCGTATTCGACAATAATATGCATTTCAACGGTTATGCCGTCGTCCTGCACGAAAATGCTTATACCCTTTGTAACGGTGTCGGGCTTTAATAGACTTACTATGCCGTCCTTTCTGCTTCTCGCCGCCATGCCGACAACACCGTAGCATTTCGATGCCACTGTTCCGGCAATCTCTGCTATAACCGCATTCGACACGGAAACCGTACCCAATGCGTCATCGGTTTTTAACTGCATAATTTTCATTCCTTTCCGAGATTAAACACTTTTCCTGTTCATTCAAAATACCGCGAACAGCAATTTATATCTGCGGTTATTATACCACTTAATTGCCAAAAAGTCAACAAATTTATACCTCTTTCCATGCGCCTTAAAGCCGACATTTTTCGGCATAAAAAGGCTTTTTAAATTTCCGTTTGCCGCTTCTTTCCCAAAAGCAGAGCTATCAAGGTATAAAAAGCACACCCGCCGAATTTACGGCTGAATGTGCCTCGGTTTTTTCTGCGGTAAATGCAACCTTTTAATTCTATTCCAATAAGATTTTACCAAATATTATTATTAATGTCAATATATCTTTACTGACGATTTTTTTCAGTCTGAACGGTAATGTCGTTTCCATCGCTGTGAATAACTATGTGACCGCTTTCATCTGTACGGTACACCTTGACACCTGCGTCACGCAGCTTGCTGAGCGTTTCCTCATGCGGATGTCCGTATTTATTGTTCTTGCCGCAGGATATGACCGCATACTCCGGCATAACCTCTCTCAAATACGGATACGTGGTTGAAGTGCTGCTGCCGTGATGTCCCACTTTAAGCACATCTGCCGAAACTTCCGCTCCGCTGTTTAAAATATCCTGTTCTTCCTCCCTTTCCGCATCGCCCTCAAAAAGAAATGCGGTATTTCCGTATGTAACGCGAAGAACAATTGAGCGGTTATTCATATCATTTGTTTCTTTTACAGGGCCTAAAACCTTAATTTCGCTGTTTCCGAGAGTATAAACATCGCCCACGTTCGGAACTTGTATTTCTTTTCCCTGATTTTCCGTATATTTTTTGAAATTGTTAAATACTTTTGTGGTATAACTCGTCTGTGAACAAAACACATTATCCGCCGTATACTGGCTCAATATTCCCGACAAGCCGCCGAGATGATCCTCATGCGCGTGCGTTGCCACAACATATTTCAGACGATTTATCCCCAAATCGTTCAGATATGACACAACAAGGCTTGAATCCGCGGCATTTCCGCCGTCTATCATCATATATTCTCCGCCGCACTCCAAAAGCTCGGCATCCGCCTGCCCCACATCAATATAATGCACTGTCAGTCCGCCGTCATCGACAACGGTTTTGACCTCGCTGCTGCACCCGTAAAAGCTGAAAACAAGCGACAGCGACGTCAGCAGTGCGGCAATTTTCTTTTTAAATGTATTCATTCTTTCCTCTGTAATTATTCAAAATCTATAAATTCAAATTTTCCGCCGTCATATATAATGCAGCCGTTTCCCTTTCCGTCCTTCGGTATAGATACCGAACCGGGATTTATATAGGTGAAATCGCCGTATTCCTCCATAGCCCTTATGTGAGTATGTCCGTTTATAAGAATGTCTCCCGATTTAAGCTTGGGAGGATTCTGCGGATTGTATATGTGTCCGTGAGAAAGATACATTGTCTTGTTATCCGCAAGGATTACCGCATAATCCGCCATTATCGGAAAATTCAGTACCATTTGGTCTACCTCTGTATCGCAGTTTCCCCTCACGCACAGAATTTCATTTTTCATTCCGTTCAGAATTTCTATAACCTTTTTCGGCGCATAATCGCGCGGCAGGTCGTTCCTTGGTCCATGATAGAGCAAATCGCCCAGCAAAACCAGCCGTTCCGCACCCGAAGCATAATAAGCTTCTTTCAGTTTTTCCGCATAATATGCGCTGCCGTGTATATCCGATGCAATCATTAATTTCATTGTATTCTTCTCCTGTATCAAGCTATTTTTTGGGGCATAAACTGTAAGTAATCCGCGCTTACAAGCGCATATTCAACGCCGTCGTATTCCCCTTTTACCGAGTTTCTGTGCGCTGCGCCGTGCAGATGCCCGTAAAACACCTTTTTTACGTTAAATTCCGCAAAAAGACGCGTCATATCGTTTTCGGCATAAATACCGGATGTCGGCGGATAGTGCATAAACACATACTTTTCGACATCCGTACCGTATCTTTTCTCCGCGTCCTTTAAGGAAAGCTCCATTCTTAAAACCTCGCGGTCAAATATCTTTCTGTCCTCTGCTCCGAACCCCTCCCATGACGGGTGCAGCCAACCGCGTGTTCCGCACAAAGCCGTACCGTTGTACTCCATAGCGTTATTCTGCATAAATTCTATATTTTCAAAACCGTTTTCCTTAATGAACAGCTTTAATTTGTTCATGGTAGACCACCAGTAGTCATGATTTCCTTTCAATAGAATTTTTCTGCCGTTTAAGGCGTTTAAAAATTCAAAATCCCGTTTGCTCTGTTCAAGATATGTAGCCCACGAAAAATCTCCCGGAATAATCACCGTATCATCATCACTAACCGTACTCTGCCAGTTGTATTCAAGCCGTTCAACGTAATTTGCCCACCCTGCTCCGAAAATATCCATCGGTTTATCTATTCCGAGCGGCAAATGCAAATCCGCCATAACATACAATGCCATTTAGTATTCTTTATCCTTTCTTTCCTGCATCACGCCCGGACGCCATGTCAGAAAAAGCGGATGCAAAAACAGCCTTTTCACACCCGCTTTTATAAAAATTTTATTCCACTGTTACCGATTTTGCCAGGTTTCTCGGCTTATCTATGTCACAGCCTTTAAGCGATGCCACATAATAGCCAAACAGCTGCAGCGGCACAACCGCCAGTGACGGAAGTGCAAATTCCTCCGCATCGGGAACGATAACCACATGATCGCACACGCCCGCCATATCGTCGTAGTGTTCCTTTGTAGTAACGCCCATTACAACCGCTCCGCGTGCTTTTACCTCTTTGACGTTCGATATGGTCTTATCAAACAGCGCATTTCCCGTTGCAAGAGCCACAACAAGCGTTCCTTCTTCAATAAGCGATATTGTTCCGTGCTTCAGTTCGCCTGCCGCATATGCCTCAGAATGTATATATGATATTTCTTTAAGCTTCAACGAGCCTTCAAGTGAAACGGCATAGTCAAGATTTCTTCCTATAAAGAATATTGAATGTGAGTTATAGAACAGCGAGGCAAGATACTGAATATTTTCCTTTTCCGATAAAATATTTGCCACCTTATCGGGTAAATCTTCTATCTCCTTAACATACTTTGCATACTCACCCGACGTTACCATACCCAGCTTATCCGCCATGTAGAGCGAAATAAGATACATAACCACCAGCTGTGTGCTGTATGCTTTTGTTGTCGCAACCGCAATTTCCGGGCCTGCCCATGTATATATAACATCATCGGACGCATTTGCAATGGCGCTGCCCACAACGTTTACTATCGACAAGATTCTTGCACCGCGGTTTTTGGCTTCTTTAAGTCCCGCAAGCGTATCGGCAGTTTCTCCCGACTGGCTTATAACGATAACCAAATCGTTCTTGCCTACAATAGGGTTGCAATAACGAAATTCCGACGCCACCTGAACCTCAACCGGAATACGGCACATCTGCTCGACAACGTACTTTCCCACCACGCCCACATGATATGCGCTTCCGCAGGCAACGATAAATATTTTGTTTATATGCTTAATATCGTCTGCTGTCAGGGAAATATCGTCAAGAACAACCTTTCCGTCCTTAATTCTCGGGCTTATTGTTTCACGCAAAGCCTTAGGCTGTTCCTCCATTTCTTTCATCATGAAATGCTCATAGCCGCCTTTTTCTGCTGCGCTTATATCCCAGTTTACGGTGAATACCTCCTTGGATACCTCCTCCTTATCGGTATTGTAAACCTTTACATCATCACGCGTAAGAACAACCACCTCATCGTCCTCGAGATAATATATGTCACGTGTGTGACTTAATATAGCCGTTACGTCCGAAGCAATGAAATGCTCATCCTTACCAAGACCCACAATCATCGGGCTTGATCTTCTTACGGCAATAAACTGATCTGGATAGTCTGAGCAAAGCACGCCGAGCGCATACGAACCCTCAAGCTTTTCTATAACCTTAATCATAGTATCGAGAATATCGCCCTTGTAATAATATTCAAACAGGTGTGCGATAACCTCTGTGTCAGTTTCCGATACAAATTCAAATCCCTTGCTTACAAGCTTTTTCTTCAAAGCAAGAAAATTTTCGATAATTCCGTTATGAACAACCGCAAATCGTCCCGACATCGAAAGATGCGGATGTGCATTTACATCTGACGGCTCACCGTGAGTTGCCCACCTTGTATGACCTATGCCGATTGTTCCCGGCATTGCTTTTCCGTCGTTTATTTTTTCAGCCAAAACGGCAAGTCTGCCCTTTGCTTTCTGTACATCTATTTTTCCGTCCTCTATAACCGCAATACCTGCGCTGTCATAGCCACGGTATTCCAGCTTTGCCAGTCCGTCCAATAGTACCGGAGCTGCCTGCTGCTTTCCTATATATCCAACTATACCGCACATATTGTATTTACCTCCATAAATCTTAATACTACTATTATATACTATATCCGATAAAATTTCAATGTTTTTTTTATTTTTCAAATTTTTTTGAAAAAACCCTTGACAAAATCAAAAAACATGATATAATAATGATAACGATTATTATTATCGTTTTTGAGGAGGTATGAATATTGAAATATTCAAGACAAAGGGAGGCGCTTTTAAAGCTTTTAAGAAGCACCGATTCCCACCCTACGGCAGACTGGCTGTATCAGCGGCTTAAAGAAGAATATCCGAATATAAGTCTCGGAACCGTTTACCGTAATCTTGGGGTTCTGTCAGACAACGGTGAAATTCTGGCTTTGCATATTACGCCCGAAAGAGAATATTTTGACGGATTTACCGACGATCATTACCACCTTGTATGCGACAAATGCGGCGCCGTAATAGATGTGCGTCTGCCCGATACGGAAAATCGCTTTGATGAAGTCGAACAGCTTACGGGAGCGAAAGTCGAACGGCAGAATGTTGTATTTTACGGTCTGTGTTCGCGATGTAAATAATGATATTAAGCCTTTTGGTTTAATTATAAAAAAAACAGTATTTTAGGAGGAAATTATTATGGCAAAGTATGTATGTCCCGTGTGCGGATATGTTTATGAAGGAGACAGTGCACCGGAGAAATGTCCTCAGTGCGGAGTTCCCGGCTCAAAGTTCACTGTTATGGAAGAAGGCGCGCTCAATTTTGTATGTGAGCACGTAATCGGCGTAGGCGCAAAGGATAAGGTTGAGGCTGAAGTTTACGAAGGCTTAAAGGCAAATTTTGAGGGCGAATGTACAGAAGTGGGAATGTATATTGCAATGAGCCGTCAGGCAATCAGAGAGGGTTATCCCGAAATCGGCGAATTTTATATGAGAGCAGCGCTTGAAGAAGCAGAACACGCTGCTAAGTTTGCAGAACTGCTCGGTGAAGTCGTTACACCCAGCACAAAGAAAAATCTTGAATTGAGAGCCGAGGCAGAATGCGGCGCAACCGCCGGAAAACTTGATTTAGCAAAGAAGGCTAAGGAATTAGGCTACGACGCTATTCACGATACTGTACACGAAATGGCAAAGGACGAGGCAAGACACGGAAAAGGCTTTGAGGGTATGCTCAAGAGATATTTTGGTAAATAATTATGGAAAACTACACTATTTGCAACTGTAAAAAGGTAACCTATTCAGACGTCGAAAATGTGCTTCACCGTGAAGTAAAATTTGAGAATGTCGAAAAAGCTTTTGAAGATGTTCAGAAAATCACAAAGTGTTCAACCGGCTGCGGTGGCTGCCACGATAAAATTATGGACACAATATCCGAAATAATGAATAAGTAAAAGGAGATTTGTTATATGAAAAAGTATGTATGTCCCTGCGGATATGTATATGATCCCCAAATGGGCGATCCCGACAACGGCATAGCGCCCGGCACAGCGTGGGAAGATGTTCCCGAAGACTGGGTTTGTCCGGTATGCGGATTGGGCAAAGACGCATTTGAAGAAGAATAATTAAAAAAACGGATCGAATTTCAAAAATCCGGTAATCCGAAGGTTGACTCAAATTTTATAATCATTATAAACGACATAATCTAAACAGCCGCGTATGTTTTTTACGCGGCTGTTTATAAAAATTTAAATCAAAGATTTATACAATTCTGTTATTTCTTCAACACTTGTATCACGCGGATTTCCCGGGCGGCACGCATCGTCATAAGCAGACTGTGCCAGGAACGGAATATCCTCCGCCTTTACAATTTCCTTTAAGTCCTTAGGAATACCTACATCATCGGAAAGCTTTTTAACTGCGTCAACAGCCGCCTTTCTGTATTCCTCCTGCGTCATGCTTTCAGTACCCTCGACTCCCATTGCTTTTGCGATATACCTATACTTATCGCCTGTTTCGGGAGCATTGTATTCCATAACGGTAGGGAGTATAATTGCATTTGCCACGCCGTGCGGAGTATTATAAAGCGCACCCAAAGGATGTGCCATTGAATGAACAATTCCCAAACCTACATTCGAGAAACCCATTCCTGCAACATACTGACCGAGAGCCATTCCCTCTCTGCCCTCCGGCGTATTCGCCACCGCACCTCTTAAATTCTTTGAAATAATCTCTATTGCCTTCAAATGGAACATATCCGACAGCTCCCATGCGCCTTTTGTGGTATATCCCTCTATTGCGTGTGTAAGCGCGTCCATGCCTGTTGCAGCTGTAAGACCCTTAGGCATTGTTGACATCATATCCGGGTCAACCACTGCGATAACCGGTATATCATGCACGTCCACACATACCATTTTTCTGTTCTTTTCTTCATCTGTAATTACGTAGTTGATTGTTACCTCTGCGGCTGTTCCGGCAGTTGTCGGCACAGCGATAATCGGTACGCACTTATTTTTTGTCGGAGCAACGCCTTCAAGGCTTCTCACATCCTCAAATTCGGGGTTTTTGATGATTATTCCGACAGCCTTTGCTGTATCCATTGACGAGCCGCCGCCGATTGCGATTATGCAATCCGCTCCGCATGCTTTGAAGGATTCAACACCTGCTTTTACGTTTGAAATTGTCGGGTTTGCCTGAATTTTTGAAAACAGCTCATAAGCAATTCCCTCTTTGTCCAAAATATCAGTTACTTTTTTTGAAACGCCGAATTTTACAAGGTCGGGGTCTGACGCTACCCATACTTTTTTAAAGCCTCTTGCCTTAATTTCTTCGGGTATTGCATTAATTGCTCCTGCGCCGTGATACGATGTTTCATTAAGTACAAATCTGTTTGCCATTGATTTTTCCTCCTCACACTTTTTAACAAAATTCACAATTTTATATGTGAATGTTTTGTTATTTGTATACAGTATACCAAAAAGCTTTTCATATGTCAATAGACTTTAATTTAACTTTTTGTTGTTTTTGTAAACAATATGTTAAAAAGGGGATAGGAAAAAATGCTTCAGAACGAGCAAACTGAACCCGACGGCATACGTGTGTACCCGGTTGCATGGGCGAGCAACAGGCTTCTGCCTGCGACCAGCCTTATGAGAGGTTCAGTTTGTTCGTAGCAAAAAGGCATTTAAATTAAGAAAAATCGAATAAAATACGATTTTTTTACAAAATATAAAATGTTATTGTTTTTTTATTTGCTCTCATTCTCATAAAATTGCCTTTTTGCGGTCTGGACTTTTTTTACATCCCCTTGACTTTTACAAATAAAAGCTTGCATTATTCTTCCATGAGCAGTGACGGCACGACGCACAATTGCCGCAAAGCACCTCATGGCGGAATTTTTCCGAAAGCTCATTATTGAAAATATCAATCAAACCGCCCTCATGCACATTTCCGGCACTGAAGTCGTAATGGTCGGTGCAGTACAGTACGTTTCCGTTCCATGCAACGTGTATATGCCGAAACGGTGAAAGGCAATGCTTCTGCGCCGCTTTTTCACCGTGACGCATATGTATAAAATCACAGCCGCACGGAATAGCGTCAAGCTTTTCGAAAGCAGCTTGCTTTAATTTCTCATAATTTTCGGGCGGCGGCGAACTCCATGCGTATATATCCCTTGCGGTATTTTTGAAAACCTCTTTAAGCCATGCGGCGTAATCCGCAATATCGCTTTCGCTCATGTAAATCAAGTCCTGCAAAAGTACCTTTGACGGCGCAAACGCTTCAAAAGCCGACGGAAGTTTGTCAATCTTCTTTAAAAGCTCCTCTGTAAGTACCGTCATGATAACAACTTCGGCATTGCCGCCGCGCAGAATCCGCACATTATTCTGCACTTTTTCAAACACGCCTGCACCGCGGATTTTATCATGTATATCCTTCGGCCCATCTACGGAAACATAAATCTTTTTAAAGTCATGCTTTAAAATATCAATGTACTTATCTATAAAAACTCCGTTTGTGATTAATCCCAATTCAAAGCCGTCTGCCCTTAAATATTCCGTAATCTCCCGAAAACGCGGAAAAACCAAGGGTTCTCCGCCCCAAAGAATAACGGACGGCTTAATTCCTGTATTTTGACTGTACACATCAAGCTCATCGGTTACTCTTTTCCAGTCGTCAATGGTCATATCCTCGCCGCAGGCATTTGAAAAAAATCCCTTACCTCCCCACTGTCCGCAGAACGGACAGCGGAGATTACAGTTTCTTGTCAGCTGAAAATGAACAAGCTCAAGCCTTTTTTCGAGATACATATTTTCACTCTCCAAAATACTTTAAATTCATCAGCTTATCATCAATTGCCTTAATCTGGGTGTGCATCAGATTCGGCGAATAAATACCTCTTTTATCGGCAATCTTTCCGTTTTCCATAGCCTTTGCGATTGCTTCATTTGCCTTATACATATCATCAAGGCTTTCGCGCACGTTAAAACGTCCCGGTGATGTAGGTTCCGGCGGCCAACGGCTGTCCGATACCCATGCGCTCGCAAGAGCTTTCATTGCATTGTTCAGCTCAACGTCAAGATTCTTCATATTCTCGCCAAGCTTTTCCGCAACTGCCTTTATACCGTTCAATATCGACATACAAACGGGATCCATGATTCTTGAATAATCTGTATTTGCCCATGCCTTTGCCGTTCCGCCGTGCCATGCAACGCCGTTTTCGATGCAGTCAATATAATTGTTTTCGATTATATTGTCCGATTCCGCAATTACCTGTGACGGCAGAGCAAATTCATATCCGTTTGCAGCAGCAGTATCGAGAATTTCCTTAAATCTGTCAACAGCTTTGGGTTCAGGCTCAAAGAATCTTGCTTGATTAAACTGCTTTACATAAAAATATGCACTTGAACCTATATATTCCGCATCCTCGGCATACGGCATTATAAATGAGCCGCTGTTTTTAACTCTTTCCTGCCAGTTTTGCAGCATTTTATTGATTTCGTCCATACTTATAGGCTCGCTGCGCAATCCCTCGGTTGCACCCATCAGATACCACAACAGAAGATTTGCCATGCAATCGCTTCTGAATATCATTTTAAGTCCGTTCGGTGCAACCGACGGATTGGTGATATACTTCAAAAACTCGGGCTTATCCTTTATGTATTCCTCAATTTTAAAAAGGTGGTTTTTATTACTGTGTCCGGCAACATCATATTCCAGACCCGTTGCTTTTCTGATTTCATCAAATGACAGCAGGAATGAATCAGCATCCATAACCAGTGATTCAAAGCCGGCTTCCTTATACGCATCGGGAATATAACCTGCCCAGCCGCATTCGGGATTCCAGCCGACTTTCGGGCGCACACCCGTGTGCTTTTCCCATACGTCACGCGAATGAATAAGCGAATCCACGCATACCTCATACGGAATATTCGCAAGCATAAAATGAATGTATGGTGATGCAACCGGTTCTATTTTCCCCTCTGCGATAAGCCTTTTTAATTTTGCCATAACTTCGGGTGCTTTTTCGGCTATTTCGTCAATGGTAATGCCGCTTGCCTCAAAAGCGATTTTATAATCACCGTTGTCTATTAAATCAAACAGTTTTTCATAACAGTTTTTTATTACCCATTCACGCTTTTCGGGTTTAAGCTGCGAATACTGAATATTTGCGTGCGGCATAAAGATGATTTTTGTTTTCATATTGTTTCCTCCGTTTTTTTGATATATTCAAGGCATTTTTTGCAGCCTTCCTCAACACTTTCAGGTATTTCATACTCAAACATTGCAGGGCATTCAAGGTCTTTGAGCATTGAAAGAGTTGTTTTCCAGTCAAAATCACTTTCTCCGCAGGCTGCCGGACGAAGATGCCCCGACGGCAGCTTTACAAAGTCCTTTAAATGCACACAGCATACACGGTCTTTGATTTTCTCAAAAAATTTTTTTTGATTTTCTATTCCTGCCGCATACAGATTTGCCGGGTCATAATTAAGCTTAATATCCGGCACTTGTTTCAAGATTTTCGTAAGTGTCTCAATATTCGTTGTCACGCTTGCAAAATGCTCTACGCCGTCGTCAAATGCGGTTACACCGCCGTGAGTTTCAACAACTGCATAAACGCCTTTTGATTTTGCATATTCGCTGACTTCATTAAGACAGTCAATCATTATATCCCAGCGTTCTCCGACAACCTCCGCAGCAGGCGAAAATCCTGCAAATATGCGCAGATACTTTACCCCAAGCTTTGCACAAATATCAATAACTTTCTTAACCTTTTCAACATCATCACTGTTTACGTTTGTAAAGTCATTGCCTGTTGCGGCACACATAAGTTTAACACCGTATTTTTTATACAAGCTCTTTACATCTTCCAACTCTCTGTCGCTTGCATCTAATGACAAATCATTTGGTGCATTAGCGATTCCGAGTTCCAGAATCGGCAACTCCATTTTTGCGGTAATTTTAAGCTGTTCCTCCAAATCCATTTCACGGAATCCCCATGACGCATTTCCGTATATCATATTATTTGCTCCAATCCAAAAGTATTTTAAAGCAGTCCGCACCCGCTTTTGCCTGATGTTCAAATGCCTCTTTCACCTTAGATACGCCCCATACCTCATAAGGCAGTTTATCCGTGTCGAATTTGCCCTCGCTTATCCATTGCAGAACCTGCTCCTTGCAGCCGGCTCTGAGTGCACAGGTCATTGTTATTGTCGCATTTTTCACAAACCATCTGTGATAATGATCGAATATAATTTTATCCGGGTAATCTCCCTGCAAGTGAATATGTGCCGGAAGGTCATCATCTTCCCAACCGCCATCCTTAATATATTTATGAAGCGTTCCGACAACCTCCGGATTGCCGCTGCATTCCATGAGCTGATCTGCCATTTTTCCATTTGTTGCGTCATGTATAACGCTTACGGCTTTTTCGGGTGAAGTTACTATATCCGCATAATTTTCAGCAATACTTCTTCTGAACGCATTACGCTCAATACAAATAACCTGTAATGTCGGCTCCAATATTTTTAATTCCTGTATAGCGCTTAATCCGACCATTCCCGCACCGATAACAACAATTGTTTCATTCGGCCGGAGCGTGAGTCTTTTTATACCCTTTAACGGAACACATGCAAGATATGCCAGAACGCCCTGCTCATATGTAACATTATCCGGCAGTTTAACGCTGTAATCAAACTGATTATTTGTTGTGAAGCTGTCCTTAATCGTAAACTCGCTGCCTCCGCCCCATGCCGAGCACACATCGCCGTACTGACGGCATTCGTTTATCATTACTCTGTCGCCTATATTCAAATCCTTTCTTGCATCGGCGCCTTTCGCCACAACAATACCGGCGGTTTCATATCCCGGCACAAGCGGATAATAGCACTGTTCGGGATGCTGCATACCCTTATAGGTTTTCATATCAGTTCCGGTTGAGATTGCCGAAAACAAAGTTTGGCACACATATGCGTCACTTCTCGGTTCGGTCAGCTTAATCTCCCTTAAATTTGCCTCAAACGGTCTTTCTATAACAACCGCTCTGCTTGTTTTAAATTCACTGATTTCCATAAAAAAATTCCTCCTTTTTGTTTTGCAAAACCTGTTTTGCATATAAATAAAAATCATGTAGATTCTCTTACGATAATTTCACTCGGTAAAACTATATTTTTCGTTTTTTTGCCTTTTATCATTTTGCAAATCAGCTTTACCGCTTCTTCACCCATGTCATGCTGCCGATTATCGAATGTGGTAAGCGACGGGGTTGTGTATCTCCCAACAAGTACATTATCCGCTCCGGCAACCGCAATTTCTTTCGGAATGTCCTTTTTAAGTTTTTTCAGAGCCTTTATTGCTCCTATTGCCATATCATCGTTTGCACAGATTATCGCATCTTCGCCGGAAATATGCTCAAACACTGTTTTTTCTGCCAGCCCCTCCGAAAACTTTGCCGAAATAACATTAACAGAAGACATATCCATACCATTTTTATTCAGTGCGGAAAGAAAACCCTTTTTCCGCTCGTCCGAAACATAACTGCCGTCTATCCCCGACAAATACATAAATTTTTTTCTGCCGTCCGCTATCAGCTTTTCGGTCAGTTTTTCCGAAATTCTGAAATTATCTATATTAACGGTGGCAATTTCCTGCTCTGCTTCTATGCCTATCCCGACAATGCTGCGATGCTCCTCGATAAAAATTCTGCGCCATTTTTCAGGTATATCAAGTCCATAATATATCAGACCGTCTATTTCTTGGTTTCTGAACCATTCAAACACGCAGCTGTCCTCCATATCTTTTCTGTACAGCTGAATTATTACCCTTAATCCCATATCCTCCGCCGCCAAAACAGCGCCGCCCAGAATTGAGCTTAAATTATAGTCCGCAAACGGATTGTCATTGTCTACCATTATGCTGCGGTTTATCAGAAATCCGAGTGTATTTGAATATTTGCGGTTAATGCGGCGCGCATGAATATTGGGAACGTAATTCACTTCCCTGCAAAATTTAACTATCCGCCTTTCAAGCTGCTCGCTTATTCTCGCACTTCTGGCCTTGCCGTTTAACACCTGCGAAACCGTCGCCTTGCTCACTCCAAGCTCCTCTGCAATTCTTGACAGCGAATACTTCATCATGCACACCTCTTTTAGTTAATTTCCTTTGCAAAACCAGTATAGCACACTTTAATACGCCATGTCAATATATTTTTTCAATACTAACAGTCAAAATAAAGAATTAAGGCTTTTATAAAAGCAAAAAAACGCACTGCAACCAGTGCGTTTTTCTCAAAATAAAATAAACTATTATTACGGCTGTTTTCCAATGTATGCAAGAATACCGCCGTCAACATACAGAACGTGTCCATTTACAAAGTTTGACGCGTCCGATGCAAGGAATACTGCCGGACCCATAAGGTCTTCGGTTGTTCCCCATCTTGCAGCCGGAGTCTTTGAAACGATAAACTGGTCAAACGGATGACGCGAACCGTCAGCCTGACGTTCTCTTAACGGAGCAGTCTGCGGTGTTGCGATGTATCCGGGACCTATGCCGTTACACTGAATGTTAGCTTCGCCGTATTCAGAGCAGATGTTTCTTGTAAGCATTTTAAGACCGCCCTTAGCGGCAGCATATGCCGATACGGTTTCACGTCCCAACTCACTCATCATTGAACAGATGTTGATTATTTTTCCGTGACCTTTCTTTACCATGCTTGGGATTACTGCTTTTGAAACAATAAACGGAGCGTTCAGGTCAACGTCGATAACCTGTCTGAATTCCTCTGCCGACATTTCGCACATAGGTATTCTCTTGATTATTCCTGCATTGTTTACGAGTATATCGATTACGCCTACTTCTTTTTCAATTTTTTCAACGGTTTCCTTAACCATTGCTTCGTTTGTAACATCACACACATAACCCTTTGCATCGATGCCGTCAGCCGCATATGCAGCCGCTCCCTTATCAACAAATTCCTGCTTTATATCACAGAATACTATCTTTGCACCTGCCGACGCATATGCTTTTGCAATTGCATAGCCGATGCCATAGGTTGCGCCTGTGATAAACGCAATTTTGCCTTCAAGGCTGAAATCCTTTAAAATATCCATTATTTTCATTCCTTTCTGTGCTTAAAGCGCCGCTTTTTATCTTAAATCCTTTGTTTCGATAAAGTCCATATCGTCAAATTCCTGGTTTTCGCCGCACATTGCCCAAATAAACGAATATGCTTTTGTGCCGACACCGCTGTGGATTGACCAGCTCGGACTGATTACGGCTTCTTCATTGTGCATAATGATGTGTCTTGTTTCGTTAGGCTCGCCCATCATGTGGAATACAGCGTCGTTTTCGCCCATATCAAGATAGAGATAAACTTCCATTCTTCTGTCATGCGTATGTGAGGGCATTGTGTTCCAGTTTGAACCCGGTTCAAGCTGAGTAAGACCCATTGCCAGCTGGCAGCTCTGAATTACTTCGGGGTGAATGTACTGGTTAATAACTCTCTTGTTGCAGTCCTCTACGCTTCCGCACGGAACCTTTTTAGCCTTTGCTATATCAATCTTTACGATAGGATATGATTTATGCGCCGGACATGACGATACATAGAACTTCGGCGGATTTTCGGGGTCAACACACTTAAATGTTATATCCTTATTGCCTTTTCCGATATAAATACCGTCACGCGGATTCATCTCATAGTCAACGCCGTCAACCGTTATGATACCTTTTCCGCCAATATTGATACAGCCCATTTCACGTCTTTCAAGGAAGTAATCCGACGCAAGCTCCTTGCCTCCCTCAAGCTTCAACTCACAAAGCACCGGCATAAAGCCTGCCGTGATAATTCTGTCGATATGGCTGTAAACCATTCTCGCATTATCCTTTGTGAACATATTTGCAATATGAAATTCTTCTCTTAATCTGTCTGTTGTGTAATGTTTTGCGTCTTTTGGGTTTGATGCACATCTGATTTCCATTTTACTTAAATCCTCCTTAATATAATTACCGTAAACCTCAATCTGTGACAGAGCCGCCCACGAAAGCGGATTAACCGCCTGTTTGAAGCCTGTCAGATGAATTATGCTTGTTTTTTTCTTTTCGGGCAATATTAAAGCCTGTCCCTCGGCTGTTTCCTCAAAGCTTGCAGTCACTCTGCTCTTATCGGAAAATTCCACATCAATGTTTTTCCAGTATGTATCATGCGGAAAATCGGCACGCAGGAAAAATACTACTTTCTCAACCTCAACCTCTCTGCCGAAATCGATGTAATATTCCAGATCCTCTCTTGCGCCGCCTGCCCATGAATGGTAGGGATAACCGCCGTGGCTCTCATTGCGGCACACACCGTCAATGGCATTGCGCTCAAAGAAACACGGGTCTTCTCTTGTTACGAAATTCGCATATGCGTGCGGATATGATTTTTTATGTCCGCGTCTGTCATGCGAATTGAGGGCAATGTTTCGTGTTCCGAATATCTCCTCATCCGTCGGCTGTGACACGGAAATTTTATGTTCATTTCCCGAAAATGCCGCTTTATCGTATCCTGCCATAAGCGCGCCGTAAGGAATTTCAAATTCAAAATCCCCTGACTGGAGATAAACAATGCTCTCTTTGAGAGCTTCGTCCAGCTGCATTTTGACAAAGCTTCCTTCATTGCAGTGCAGTATGATTTTGTCACCCTCGGAGTATTCTCCGGCGTACACCGCGCTGATTTTATCGCCTTTTTCGCAAAACAGCTCAGAACCGTCCTTCTTCATAATTTTAAGATAGAAAATATTAAACACCTCCGTATCTTTTCTTTTAGTATATAGGCGATTGTAAAATTCAAAAAATCCCATAGCTACGCCATTTTTAGCGTGTTATATTTATTCATTTTCTCCACTTTTAAATGCATAAATATTCATTAATTTACTGAAATGGCAGTAAATACGTAATTTATACAATGGACATTCTACAATTACCTATTTTCTTTTAGTATATCAAATAAAAACTGCAAATTCCTTGCGTTTTGTATATTTTATATTGCAAATTTCACACATTTATGTTATAATATATTCATGTTATAACTGTGCCGCAATACTGCGGCGGAATGGAGGTTTATATGAGGGTAGTATTTGACAACTGTGCCGAGGCACAGAAACGTGCCTCCGCAGAAAAATCCTACGGGATTTTTCATTCAAAGCAAAACAACCCGAACTTCAATATTCACACTCACGATTCGTGTGAAATTCTTTTGTGTGTTTCGGGAGGAAAAAATTTTCTGATAGATGATAAGGTATATTCGATAAATGACGGCGACGTTTTTGTTATGAACCAGTTTGAGGCGCATAAAATAACATTTCTCCCCGACTGCGAGGTGGAACGGTATACAGCGCAGATTCATCCGCAGTTTATATTCTCGGCGTCAACCGATATGACGGATTTGTCGCAGTGCTTTTATATGCGCAAGGACGGCACTTCAAACCGTATTCCGCTGTCCCGTGAAGAATCGGAGCATATACGCGGATTGTTTGAGGAATTTTCAAAGGAAAGCAGCTACGGCGATGACATCATAAAAAATACGGTAATGATTCGTATTCTGACGTTTTTGAACGAAAAATTTCTGACCTGCTGCGTTTCATCGCCCGACCGGGTTCAGAATGTGCCGCTTAATAAGGCAATCTTATACATAAACGAGCACTTGTCCGATGATCTTACGCTTGAAAAAATCGCGAAATGCTCATATGTGTCGGTAAATCAGCTGTGCAAGCTGTTTAAATCCACGCTTGGAACAACTGTTTTAAAATACATTATAGGAAAAAGAATATCGCAGGCAAAAAAATACTTAAAAAGCGGAAAAAGCGTATCGGAAACCGCATTTTTATGCGGTTTTAACGACTATTCAAACTTTATACGCACATTCAAAAAAGAAGTCGGTATTTCGCCCGGAAAATACTATACATTATGACGCTTTACGCACACGCACATTTTATATCCGTCAGCCGCGTCACAGGGTATTATTTCGTAAACACTGCCGCCGTATTCAATGGTTTTATCCAGTACGGAAAAGCTGTTTAATGCAATACGCAGACCCTCGCCGACCGCTTTTACAAAGCTCTCTTTTCTTACCCACAGCTCGTAAAAGGCGCTTTTGGGATTTGGTGAATTTCTCACATAATCAGCTTCTGCCGCAGTAAAAAAGCGTTCGGGCATACCGCCGCTTATATCGCGCATATACTGTATATCCGCGCCGACCGGCATATCCGCCGCGGCACACATTGCATATCTGCCCGAATGTGCGGCATTTAAGAACAGTCCTTTATAATCCGCAGGATACGGTTTTCCGCCGCTGCTTTCTTTTATATCAAGCGGCAATTCGGCGCCGGGGTATTCTGTTTTAACCGCTTTGTTTATAAGCAGTTCCGCCGCCGCAGATTGTTTTTTTGAAAGCTCTTTTTTTAAGGCATTTATCTTTTCGATACGTCTTAGAGACATTTGCTTATAAAGATTATCGTCCGATAAATCTATTTCGTCCGTACACATCGTATATATTTTTATCATAGCGCACCAAAAACTTTTCCAAGCGAATCGTGAATTACAATATCCGCTCTGTCGTCTGCGCCCGTTGCGGATTTATTTATAAGTATCAGATGCTTTCCCGAAAAATAATTTATCAGCCCTGCCGCCGGATATACGTTGAGCGATGTTCCGCCTATTATAAGCGTTTCGGCATTTCGGATAAATGAAACGGCCTTATTAACGCACTCATCATCGAGCATTTCTTCGTAAAGCACCACGTCCGGTTTGATTATTCCGCCGCATTCGCAGTGCGGTACTCCGCTGCATTTTTCTATAAATTCCGTTCCGCCGTAAAATTTGCCGCACTTCATACAATAATTGCGCTGTATCGAACCGTGCAGCTCCATAACATTTTTGCTGCCTGCTGCCTGGTGCAGTCCGTCTATATTCTGCGTTACAACCGCTCTTACCTTGCCTTTTTCTTCAAGCTCCGCAAGCTTTTTGTGCGTAATATTCGGCTCAACTCCGTGAATTATCATTTTATCGCGGTAAAACTTATAAAATTCCTTCGTATGCTCCATAAAAAACGTATGGCTTAAAATTGTTTCCGGCGGATAATCGTATTTCTGATTGTACAAGCCGTCCACACTTCTGAAATCCGGTATTCCGCTTTCGGTGGATACTCCGGCGCCGCCGAAAAATACAATATTGTCCGAAGATTCGATTATCTTTTTAAATTCTTCAATCATTTGTTTATGTCCCCTATCTCGTACATAATCATCGCCAGCGCCGCCTCGCCTGCGGTTTCTGTCCTCAAGATACGTTTTCCGAGTGTTACGGTGGTTATTCCGGCGTTTCTTATTTTTTCTATCTCCGATATGTCAAAGCCGCCCTCCGGCCCTATTATAAATGCGGCATTTTTCGGGTTTGGGCACGAAGTCAGAACATCTCTTAAATTGTTTTCCTCCTCACATTCGTAGGGTACAAACACTATATCGCAGCCGCATATTTCGTCTATCACTCTATCAAGACTCATCGGCATACTTACCTCGGGTATAATACCGCGTCCGGACTGTTTTGCCGCTTCTTCGCTGATTTTTTGCCAGCGTTCGGTCTTTTTTTCCTCTGCCTTTCGGTTTTCGAGCTTTACCACGCACCGCGCCAGGGTACACGGGATAATTCTTGAAATCCCCAATTCCGTCGTTTTTTGTATTATATAATCCATTTTTGCCGCTTTCGGTATGCCCTGGACAAGCGTTACTTTTATATCGGGTTCGCTGTTGCTTTTCTGCTTTTTTACAATTCCGCATTCAATGCAGTCGGCTGTGATATTTTCTATTTCCGCTTCATAGTCCATGCCTTTTCCGTCGCACAAGGTAAGCATATCTCCCCTGCCCATGCGCAGAACACGCGAAATATGCGCCACATCTCCGCCAGTTATTGTTATCGTATCTTCCTTTATATTTTCTTTCGGTATAAAAAATTTAGACATCTGCCATTACCCTTTCAAAATTTTTACAGCTTATTTTTTCAACCTGCTCCTCAGTATAATTAAGCTGCAAAAGCCTGTCGAAAACCTTATATGTATCGCCGCAGCCGCTTATTCCCTCCGGCAGAAAATCCACTCCGTCATAGTCTGCGCCTATGCCGATGCTGTTTTCTCCGCCAAGCTCCATAAAATGCTCAATATGGCGTACTATATCGTCCGTTACCGCCCTTTCGCAGCCTGTCAGAAAAATCGGATAGAAATTAATTCCCGTAACACCGCCGCTTTCTGCTATGATTTTAAACATTTCATCGGTGATATTTCTTCTGTGAGGGCATATTTTTCTTGAACAGGAATGTGTCGCAACAATCGGCTTTGTGCTTATTTTCGCAATATCGTAAAACGATTTGTCATTAAGGTGCGACACATCGACAATCATTCCTATTCTGTTCATCTCCCGAACAATTTCTTTTCCGAATTCCGTAAGTCCTTTGCTTTTGTCAATCTCGTCCGCACCGGCGGCAATACGGTTTGTATTGTTCCACGTAAGCGCCGCAATACGCACACCGCGGCTGTAATACCGTTCTATATCCTCTGCGCTTTCGATGCACTCGCCGCCCTCAATACTTAAAATGCCGTTCAGATTGTTTTGATAATACGTGTCTATAAGCTTTATTGCGCGCTCTTTTGCACAGGAATAATATTTCGGTGCAATAAAGCAGGCATATACCTGGGTATATTTTTCGTACCCCGACATTCCCTCTGCCGTCACATGACTTTTTCCGTTTTTCTGCTCCTCCATTATGCAAAGAGTGTCACAGTGAGCGTCAAATACCGAATATTTCATAATTTCTCCATTCTGCCGCTTAAAATGCATTCTCTATATGATTAATTCTCGTTATCTCGCAGCTGTCGTAAACGGGAGCATAAAACACCTCGATTACGTCAAAGCGTATATCGTTATTTATCGTATCGGTATAACTCATGGCTACCTTTTTAATTCTCTGCTGTTTGTAGTAATTAACTGCCTCGGACGGCTCTCCGAATTTGTTATTGCGCCTGGTTTTCACTTCAACAAACACAAACACCTCGTCATCCTTTGCGATTATATCCGCTTCGCCGAATCTTGTCCGGTAGTTGCGGCAAAGTATATCATAGTCCTTTTCTTCCAGGTAACGGCAAGCTACATTCTCGCCCATGTCGCCTATTTCCTTTGTTGTCATGCCTTTTCCCCCAAAATTTTCTTTAAAAAGCTTCTTCTGTGTATCTCGCACGCACCATACTTTAATATGGCGTCGCAATGCGCCTTTGTGCCGTAGCCTTTGTGCTTGTCAAAGCCGTATAACGGGTATTGTTTTGCCATTTCGTACATAACCCTGTCCCTGCTCACCTTTGCCAGAATTGACGCGGCGGCAATCGAAATACTTTTCGCGTCGCCTTTAACAACCGTTTCGTGCGGTATTTCCATGCCCTTTATCCGATTGCCGTCAATCAGTACGTAGTCGGGTCTGATATTAAGTCCGTTAACAGCTTTGTTCATTGCCTCAAAGGTGGCATTTAAGATATTTATTTCGTCTATCCGCGTATGAGAAACCTCTGCTATACAATATGCCAATGCTTTTTCACATATGACATCGAAAAGCTCCTCACGCTTTTTTTCGCTGAGTTTTTTTGAGTCGTTTATCCCCTCTATCAACATTCCCTCCGGCAATATCACAGCCGCAGCATACACCGGTCCTGCCAGCGGTCCTCTGCCCGCCTCGTCAACTCCGGCAATGTATTTGTATCCTTTTTTTCGTCGCTCGTTTTCTATTTCGCACATTGCGGATACGCGCGCACGTTCTTCTTCCTCCGTAAGCTTTTTCATTTTTTCCCACCTATCATTATATTCTGATGTCAGATAATATTATAGCACACCGATAATTATTTTACAAGAATTTTGCCAAAAAAGCTTTAAAACGGCGGTGCGCTAAGCCGCACCGCCGTTTTGCCGATAACTGTTATTTGTTTATCTTGTTAAATCTCTGAATAATTGCCGCTATTTCCGCTCTTGTTGCGTTATCTGCCGGATTGATTGTATTTTCCGTTTTACCGTGCATCAAGCCTGCGCCTACCGCATACTGAACAGCTTCAACCGCATATCCCGAAATATTGCTGTAATCGCTGTAAGAGAGAATATTTGTATTTTCTCCCACCGACACATCATATCCCTTATATGCCGCATATCTGTGCATAATTGCCGCAATCTGCTCACGAGTGATGTTTCTGTCGGGCACAAATTCGGTATCGGAATATCCCTTTACGATATTCTCGCTTGCCGCCCAGCGCACCGCTTCGGCATAATATCCGTCTAAGTCAACATCTTCAAACGTCATTGCATAATTTACCTGCTTTTCGCCCTCTGCTCTCCACAAAATCGTTACAAGCATAGCGCGTGTTATAAGACCGTTCGGGTCAAATGTCGTATCGGTTATTCCGTTCATGAGGTTATTGCTGAATACATATTCCACATCATCATAGAACCATTCATCCTCGTGAACATCAGTAAACGGATTCTTCCGCTCATTATCACCGGACTGCTTTTCCAGCCATTTTGCATAAAGAGTAAAGCTCTTTGTTACCTTTTTTGCAAAGTCATATTTATTGTTCAGTTCCTTATCGGTATACCAACCTGCAAAGTCAAAGCCTGCCTTTGCCGGAGCGGACGGTTCTGCAATTACGTCGTTTCTGTTTGCCGTAATGCTGTCAACCTCGCTGCCGCCGTTACTTTCAAAGCTTACGGTCACGCTCGACGAACCGCCGCCGCCACCGCCGCCGCTGCTGCCGCCGCCGCTGTACGTAAACTCTGCCGAAATAACTACCGACGTATCGGTATCCGATACAGTATAGCTGCCGCCGCTTAATACGTTTCCGTTTACCTTAACCGCAGATACTTTATAATTCTTTGCCGGAGACGCCGTAACGGCAAGAATATCTCCCGCTCTTACAACCGCTCCGCTTGCAAGCTCCGTATTTTCTCTCTTTACCGCGATTGTTCCGTTTTCGGCATTTTCTATGGTAAGAGGTATTCCGTTCTCGGTCTGTACCGAAAGCGTCACATCTTTCTTGATTCCCGTAAGCTTAACACTGTAAGTTCCGTCAGTATTTCTGCTGATTTCAACGGTATTTGCCGTATCATCGGCAATTTCAACGCCCGTTACGGTCTTTCCTGCTGCCGCAGCTACCTTAAATTCAGCCGTACCGCCGTTTCTTATCGTTCTGTCACTGTCAGTGCCGTAGTCAGACGGTGTTCTTACAATATCCGTAAGGCTGTATTCACCCGGTACATCGTCTGCTATCTTCCACAGCTGCAAATCCTCAAATTCAACCGTCACTTCGGTATTCTGTTCAAGATTAAATTCCAGCCTGTTTGACAGTTCGCCTGAAACCTCACCGTTAATACGCCATTCCTTAACCATTTTGTTCTGTTCCGGAACAGCCGTAAATACAAGCTTGCTTCCCTTTGCATGGCGTACCACAATACCCGATGTAATATCGGTTTCATCAGCTTTTCCGCTGACTGTTCCGCCTGTTGTTCCGCTTAACACCTCGTATTTAACGTCATAGTATGATGCCGGAATAAATTCCGCACCGACCGTCATATTCTTAGTTACATTAAGTTTAAACGATGCTGTCTGCATACCGTCCGCATCATTTGTCCATTTACTGAACATATATCCTGCGTCCGGTACAGCCGTAAACGTAACCTCCGCGCCCTCACGCACCGTATCGGCCGCCGCACCGTTTACTTCTGCCGTAAGCTTGCCGTTTTCGGTGTCAAGCAGCGTTATGCTGTAAGTCGGAATTTCCTCCAGAACCGCCGTAACTTCTTCGTCACTGTCAAGAGCCGCAATTTCGGCGCTCAGATTATCCGCAGCTATAACCGCGTCTGACGGAAGTCCTATCCATTCCTTAACTCGGTATCCGTCATTCGGAATCACCGTAAAGTTTATTTTCTTTGCCGCGCTTACCTTATCGCCGCTTGCAAATGCTTTGCCGTCAGCCAATGCCGAAATTGTGCCGAATTCTTCGTTATTTACCGAATATGTAACGGTTTTTCCCTCTTTCACCGTAAATTTAGCGATATAATCCGCACTTTCCTCGGCAGTAAAGGTATAAACCTCACCTGCCTCGTCAAGCTTTGTACCGTTTACGTACCAGCCCTCAAACTCATAACCTGATTTCGGTGTTGCTGTCAGGGTAATTTCTGTTCCGTGTCTTACGATTTCAGGGAGTCCGCTTACCGTACCGTTTTCTTCCGCCGCTGCCGTTACATTGAGCTTTTCTTTCTCCAATTCCGCTGAAACAGCCGCATCGCTGCCGTCTGCTGTGTAGATATACCGTAAATCGTTGGCATTCTGCACCTCTGCTCCGTCAAGCAGCCACCTCTTTAATACAAAGTGTGCATTGGGAGTGAGTGTAAATTCAACCTCTGCTCCGATTTCGGGCGTACCACCGCTTGTAAATTCGGTATCGGCAACCATTGCCGAAATAACTCCGTTGCTCGGCTGAATTATAGTCAGTCTGCCCTTGCCTTCCTCAAACTGCACTTTTACGGTTTTATCCGCAAGTGCGCCGACCTCGTCAGACGTAAGCGTAAGTGTTCTGCTCTTTGAGCTGCTTACCGCATTGTCAACTGTCCATTCTCTTACACGGTAATCCGTATCTGCAACCGCATTAAATACTATTCTGCCGCCCTCATATACCTCTGCCGTACCGCTTACGGAGTTCTTTTCCTCAGTTTTATAGCTGTCCATATCCTTACGCGAGGTATTCACCGTCATTGTTCCGTGAGCCGCTCCTGCCGCTCCGGCTTCGGTATTGATAACCTCAAAGCTTACGGTATATTTTTCAAGCGCCCTGAACGTTACTTCAATGCTCTTGTCTGCATTTACCGCCGGAATTGTCACGCTGATATTGTCGCTGTTTTCCGGTACGTTAAAGCTTACCGCTGCTCCGTCCGCCTTTATGCTGTCAACAACATATCCGTAATCCGGTGTGACAGCAAGAGCAATATCTGAACCGAAATCAACATAATCGCCGCTTGAAATTTCTTTCTCGGTAAAGTCGGAGGTTCCCGTTAAGGTAAAGCTGCCGCCGTTTACCGTTATAATCGGCTTATGCTTGAATGTAACGGTAAGCGTCTGATCCGAATTTACATTTTCAACAGTGATAAAACGCTTATCCGTATTACTTGTTCCCGATGTAAGCTCTGCCGCATTTCCGTTAAGCAGCGCAGTATCAATAACATAGCCTTTCGACGGCTCTATTGTGAATACTACATTGCTGCCAAATTCCACATATTCCTTTACAACGGGTTTATTATCGGAATCCGCGCTGACATTTCCCATGCTGCCGTCAAAAATCATTTTTACGGTTGGTTTCTTTTCAAATACTACATTTACCGCCGCAGAATCATCTACCGTCAAAGTATAACTATTCTGATCCGTACCCAAAACAACCGTTCCGTTAAGCGTCCATTCCTTTACGCGGTATCCGTCTGCCGGAACTGCCGTAAATTCAAGCTGAACACCCTGCGGCTGTGTTGCGGGGCTCGTTAGCCTATCTCCGCCCGCGCGCTTTGCAATAATATATTCATGCGTCCACGCCGGTGTGCTGCCGTCAGTCATGACCGCACCGTAGGTTATTTCCCTTGTGTTCGGGATTGTGCAGTAAATTGTATAAGCCGCATCGTCTTTTAAGTCATACAGCGTATATTTATTGGTTTTTCCTGCCGCCGTTTCATTGCCTGTTTCCCAGTAATTTATCAGCACGGTATCGGGCGTTTTTACTTCAATATCAAGCTTTTCATGCTTATATGCCGTATAAACAAGCTTTCCGCCGGCGTCCTCCGCTGCTTTAACGCCGTTAACGTAAACCTCGGCGCTTGTAATCGGTTTGCCTCTGCTGTCAACAACAGCAAAGGAAACGGTCTTTTGCTCCTTTTGTGCAAACAGCGCACGGTATGATTCGGGACTTGTCACATTTGAAACGGTTTGTGTCAGTCCTGTGTCGTTATCCTTTCCGTTTTCGGACTTGATATATTCCCAGCCGCCGTTTTCACTGTTCAGTTTCTGCCAGCCGCAAAGAACATATCCCTCGCCCGGCTGTGCCGTCAGCGTTACTTTTTTGCCCATTGACAGCGTATCGCCGGAATTAAAGCTTCTGCCGTCCTCATACGCACCGACAACACGGCCTGCGCTTTCGGGAACAGGTCTGCCGTCCTCGTCCGCCGCTGTAAAGCTGATTTGATTGAGCGAATATGCAAAGCTTACGCTTACATCTACATTTTTATCTATATTCGTAATCGTAAATGAGCTGTCCTTGCCCGGATTTGTCATGCCGTCCGGTACATTCCAGGAAGCAACGCCAAATCCCGGTATGGGCTGTGCGGAGAATGTAACGTCCGCACCCTTTGGAATCTGCGTTCCGCTTTCGATGCTGAGCGGCGCGCTTTTGCCTGTAACGTCTCCCGACTGATTATATTTATCGGTCACATATGTTATAAGGATTGAACCGTTAGCTTTTGCTTTTGCTTTTACGGTAACGGTATCCTGTGTAAGGCTGTATGTGCCCTTTAACGTTACGATTGAATACTTGCTGCTGAATGCTGACGGGTTATCAACCGTTACTTCTATCGGGTATTCGCCCTTTGTTCTTGCGGTAAACGCATCACTCTTAACCTTAATCATACTGCGCAAAGCCGCTTCGTCATTCGATGGCATACCGTCTATGTTTACGCTGACTTTTCCCTCTCTTGCCGCTCTGTCCTCGTTCAGATTGCCTGCCGCATCGTTCGGTCTTACGGTAACGGTTCTCGGTGTAACTTCTACCGTAGTAGTTGCCCCAAGCTTGCCTGTGCCGTCGTCGGTTTCGGCGCTGATACTGTATTTTCCGGTTTCGTCCGGTACAAACATATCACCCGAAATCAAACCGCTGCCGCAATCCTGCCACTCGTCCTGATTTTTTGAATTTTTCGTAAGTTTTTTAACCGTATATGATGTTTTTCCGCTTACGCTTGTGTTTTTATTCTTTTCCACAATCACAGGATTCAGACTAAGACCGCTGCCGTAAACCATATTACCGCCGCTTATGCTTAATTCCCTGCTTTCCGGCTTATATGCGTTAACTGTTATTTTGTCGGAAACACTGCTTCTGAATATTTCCGAACCCATATATATCGCCGTAATATCATACATTCCGGCATCTGGGAAACGATACGATGCAGTCCAGATTTTCTTTGAGCCGTCATAACTGCCCTTTACCGTATCAATTACACCCGTTGATTTATTGAGTATACGGAAATTAATATTTCCGTTCGTAACAGCTTTTTTTGCGTTTTCCTCGACCTCTGCGCTTAAAACTATTTCCTCACCCGACTTCTTTTCCGTTACTTCATCAATAACGCTGTCGGTGTATTCCTTTTTAACCTCGGTAAAGGAATCGAGCAGATATTCCGTTCCGTTTATGCTTACCGAATCCTTCTGTGAATCAAGCGTATATGCTTCATACGCACCCTCACTGTTCTTTTTATAGTATTCGGTCACACTGTTGTTTTCCGCATCTGTGTAGGCGCATATATAAATGTAATCCTCTGATGAGATTATCTTATAACCCCTTGCACACTCTCTGCCGTTTATTGTGACGGGTGAAGCAAAATCAGATGCTGTTTTTTCCGTTTCGACGATGTCTTCGCCTTTCATGAATGTGTATCTTGACACAACATCATATTTATTTGCCGTATCGGGAGCATTGTTTCCGGCATAATACGATGTTTCTCCGTTTTCATCTGTAAATGTCCATACAAACGGCCCAGTATACGTATAGCTCGTCTGACCGTCGCCGCCCTCTGTTTCGGTTTCTCCCTGTGCAAGCTTTTTATATACTTTTCCGTCAGTGTCCGTATATGTTTCCTCTCCCCATGATTTTTGTTCCGTTGTGTTTTTCGTTACGGATTCATAATCAGACATGACGAAATCATCGTTTTTAAGCTTCTTTCCTGCATTTGAAACAGTCAAAGCCGTGCTGCTCGCCGAAAGACCGATTTTTAAAGATACGCTCTTACTTTTCAGTACCTTTGTTCCCTGATATACGGTACAATAATATCTGCTGCCGTCCAGTTCTTCCGTCGCAGTAAATCTGAGTTCACTCGAATTTGCGCCTGTTTTCTCCCAGCTTCTGTCCTCGCTGTCATATCTGTACCACTGGTACTGAATTGGCTCCATCGATGTACCGATCGCCTTTATCGAGAACACCGCGTCTTTTCCCGCTGCGGTTTCCGCATCCTTAGGCTGTTCAGCTATCGAAAATTCTCCGTCGCCGTCCGCAAGAGTCGTTCCCGTCACCTGCGGCGTCGGTAAGCTCCGCACGCCGTATGCGTCGGAGGCTCTTACCGTAAATGTATATGACGTTCCCTGGTTAAGATTTTTCACATCATATGATACTGAACCATTTTCCGCAATTGTTCCCGGAATGTTCGCAAGCGGCAGTTCTTCTCCGTCCGGCGTTACGAATGAAAGCTCATAAATTGCCGCTTCGGGAGTTTCGTCCCACTCAAGAGTCATTGAGTTTCTTCCTATATCCGTAATGACGGCATTCTTCGGCGCTGACGGCGGTCTTTTTACATTTGATGTTTTGTAACCGATAACAATAACGTCCTCGCCATTGAATTTAATCTTGGAATATCCCAGCTGCCAGTTAAATCCGAAATCCGATACTCCCTCCGGCAGATTATCAACCGTTCCCGTATATGCCACTCCCGACATATTACTGAATACTCCGCCTACCGATGCAGTCATTGACTGCACAACGCCTGCCTTTACATTGTTTCCTAAAAATCCTGCGCCGCCTCCGGCTTTAAGATTTTCTTCAATGCCTACCGCAAAGCTGTTCTCATGCTCGGTTTCGTCTGTACGGCTGACGGTTACGGTAGCTCCGTTACCCTTTCCGGCATTCGTCAGCATTTGTGTATCTCCGATAGGTTTAAACTCGCCTTTGCCCCATGTTGTATACGACATCGGATTTCCCGGGGCGCTTGTGAGCACGTTTCCGCGTATGGGTTCAAGTCCGTTATACATCGACGCAATTTCGTCATATTTATCAACCGTCACTATAACGGTCGCAGGCGTCATGGGTTCTTCGATTATAACAGGTACTGTTTTTCCGTTTTTGTCGTTTCCTTCATATACGTATCTGTGGAACGGCACGGTATACATAACCACGTAATCGTCGCCTATTCCTCCGGCATATTCAACCTCCGTAGACGTTGTCCATGTCGTTTGATGCTCATAGCTTGCAACCGCCGCAACCGACGCTTCAAATTCTGCCGCACCGCCCAGGGACGCCTCCTCCGAGGTATATACGCCGAGCGAGGTTTCTATGCTTGCGCTTACACCCTTGGTGTCCGATTTGCTTTTTCCGTACGATGTTGCACCGTTATTCAGATAATTGTCATACACATCTGCTACGTCTTCAAAATACGGCGCAGACTGCATAATTGCCTGAACCTCCGGCTTTGAATAATAGGTTTCACTGCCCTTGAATTTCAAAAGCATCGAATCGTTATCGACATCGGGTGCGCTTATAGTCAGATATGCTCCCTCTCTCGATTTATCCGTTCTGTTGTAATAGCTTGTTGCCTGGTTAACTACACCTTCCCAGTTTCTGTATACGTTGTTGTTATTATCGGCGCAGATATAGGCAATCTGGAACCAGTATCTGTCGTCGCCGCTCTGTTTCTGTCCGACAACCGCAATCAGCTGTTCTCTTCTGCCGATGTCCTTTTTTGTAAAGTTGCCGGCAATGACATTCGATACCCATATCTGATCCTTGTCTTCTTTTTCGTTCGCATTATTTCGCTGATCCGAACCGTAGTTTATGGTTGTTCCGTCAGCCTGGAACGCTCCGCCTGCATATTTGTAAAGTCTGTCGAAAAGGAACAATCTTGTACCGCTGTTTCCGTCCGGATCTTTCTCGCCGTACATATTGAACGCAGCCATTCCTATCGGCGAATAATATTTCAGACCTCTGTCTGCCATCATTGCAACGTTGAAGCTTTCGTTATACTTCTGAATACTGCCCGCTTCGTACGACTTCGTATTATGATTATACGTTACGGTACGGGTTGCGATTTTGTCGTTTGAGCGGATGGAGTTCGGATTTGATGTACTTGACGCTCTTCCGCCAAATACCAGCGTCTTCTGTCCGCTGCCGTCAAAATCGCCCGCCGCAGCGCTTGCGGAACGCAAAACCGTAGAATCATCATATAGCGGAATTTTTGCGCTCTGCGCAAGTCTGCTGCCCGAATTGTAGCTGTATATGTAACCGTAGTTCATATGTTTGTAATCGGCATCCTGCGGATTTGAAACGGTTATTACAAGCTCATCTGCATTGTTTTTGTCCAAATCAAACGATTCAAGCGTAACAACCGCCGCACGTTTTACTCTGGGCACCGGATTTCCGTCGCCCCATACCGTTACACCGCTGTCGGCAGAAATTTCAGATGTGTTAATGGTTTTCCATGTGTATAATTTTGAATTTCTGTACTTATAGATAATTACTTTATTGTTTGCGCCGTATACCGCAATTTCATCCATGCCGTCTCCGTCATAATCGCCTGCGGTAACGTCTATCAGAGCCGCATAATCCATTGTGTAGAAATATCCCTTCTCGTTCAATGCGGAATTTTCGTTGCAGTACTCAACAACATACGATGCCGTATTTCTGCTCTTTCCGTCGTTCCCGAATGTGGCTATTTCAAGAGATATTCTTTGATTTCTTCTCTTGCCGTCCTTTGTCCTTATGTACACGGTTGCAACGTTCGACTCCCTGCCGCTGCCCGAATTAAACGCAACAGATTCGGCATATGCGTTTCTCTGGTGCTTGTTTTTGCTCTCTATATTACTGTACGGTTCTGTTCCGCCGAGCTGTCCGTAGTTGTAGCCGTTTTCATCTTTAAGATTTGCCCAGTCGCCGTTTTTATACTGACCGTATCTTTTATACGCGCCCGTTGCTTTGCGGTCACTGTTGCTTTTGTACAGGTCTATTCCGCTTCGTAAAAGCTGACCGAAGTTGCTGCTTCCGTTATAGTTTAAATAAAGCTCCTTTTTCGGCATGAGCACAGTGTTCGCCGTACCGAAAAAAGAATTGCTGTCGTTTTTAGCGTCCAAGCCCGTAAAGCCCAGTTCCTCGTATGCCGAACGGTCAATGTTGCTTTTCTGCTCCGTTTCGCTTGCAATTGCGGTATTTGGCAGCATTATCGGAATTGTTCCGACAATCATGCTTACCGCTGTCAGAAAGCTTAAAAATCTTTTTTTCATAGTTGTTTTTGTTCCTTTCCGTGCCTTAGACACAAAATATAATGCTAAAAAATTTTATTATCATCTTTGCACCTTATTCGACATCTGATGCCGCCGCTTTCTTCACCTGCGCTGCGCAAAACTACGTTTTGCTATATTGTTTGAAAGGTTTAAAATGCAAGATTTTCAATTTTTAATACTCCACACACTCCTGTTTAGCGCAAGACTGATAGAAAATTTCGTAAATTGTGCGTTTAACCGATTGCCGCGTACTGGTGTACGCAAATGAGGGCACACATTCAAGATACGGAGTTTTATTCAGTCGCACTCACACGCTCCTGTTTGGTACAAGACTGTTAGAAAATTTCGTAGGTTGTGCGTTTAACCGATTGCCGCGTACTGGTGTACGCAAATGAGGGCAAACGTGCAAGATACGGAATTTTATTCAGTCTTGTTATAAAAGGTTGAGTTTACCCGCCATAGTCTTTGCCTCGCTTCGGCGGTTTACAGAGAGTTTTTGGAGTATATGACTTACATGACTTTTTACCGTGGTAAGACGTATGTTAAGAATTTCTCCTATCTCCGAGTTGCTTTTGTCGGCGCAGATTAGCCGTAAAACCTGCATTTCCGATTCGGTGAGATTTTCCACAAGCCGCTTCGGCGGTTTTAGATAATCGGGATAATATACCGCCTGGTTTCTTGCCGACTTTATTACCGCTTTTAAGAAATCCGTATCTTCGCAAGTCTCCAGCAGCGGCAGCACCGCCGAACCGTATTCGCTTACGGTACGTATAAATCCATACTCTCCCGCTATGCTTACGGCTTCTTTTATATCGTCATGCCATGTATCGTCTCTGCGGCGATATTTCGCAATCGCCATAATGGTTTTCAGATGAATTGTGTCTATATGCCTGTCACACCGCACACAGTACGGTTCAAGCGGCGAAAGTGTGAGCATTGCGGCTTCTTCATCGCCCAGCATAAGCTCCGTCATTGCCTCGGTAAAATACTGATACCTTTTCATCACCCTTAAATTCAAAGCGTCTCTCGGCGCTTCGGTGCGGTACCACTCCTCCGCATACTGCGCATCACCGCTCCTTAGTGCAATTCTGCACATAAGTGCATTTATATTCGGCATAAAGCGTTCCAGACCTCTTTCCGAAAATCTTTCCTTCATTGCCGTAAGCGTATTTCTTGCATCATCTGTTTTTCCGGCATCAAGCTGACTGCGCACCAAAAGTCCCACAAGTGCAAATTCAATATCCGGCGTCCCCTTGCTCTGAACCTCACTCAATCTCGACACAAGCGTCAGCATACGGCTTGAAACATCTTCGCCTTTCTCGAATTTGCTTTCCGCAACGGCACATTCGGGGAGTCCCACTCCGTCTTTGCCGAGAACCGCCGTTACGGGCAGCCGAACGGTCGCATAAAGGAAATCGTCTGTTTTACTCCATTCCGAAAAATCCTTTCCGCCATTCATAATGCTCGGCAAAGTGCTTGTTACTGAAAACGGCAGAACACTTATTTCCTTATTCATCATAAGCTTAAACGCCGACATTATGGTATCAACCATTCCCGTCACGCCGCGCTGCGGCAGCGCTATATTGAGCCATATAAGGCGGTTTTTTGCCTCTTTTGCCGCCGCGTCCGATTTTTTCCGCACGGCTGCAAATTCTTCCAGGCGATGATACCACTTTTCCGAGCCGTCATAGTCCGCATGCAGCGCACACAGCATACTTTTTCCCTGCATAAGCGACGGGCTTTCACATATTATCGGATCCGGCAGTGAAAGATAGTAGCTTTCCATTTCCTCGTAATGCCGCATACCCGGGTGCAGTGAGGTTGACTTTATAAGCAGCTCCGACACCTTGCTCTGTTCTCCGCTCTTTGAATAACATTCCAGCGCCTTGGCATAATTTTCATGCAATTCATAAAACAATCCGCCGCGGCTGTACAGCGCACGCTGCTGTTCTGCCGTGTATTCACGCTCCTGTTCCCACATCAGAAACTCACGGAATAACTCCCAAAAATGAAATCTGTCGGCGGCATCGGTTATCATCATGCTTGTATCATTCTGCAATTGCAGCAAAATTTTGCCCGCATTCGTATCTCCGCTCACCATTTTTGCCAGTTCGGTGTTGAGACTTTCAAACGGCGCAAGCTCAAGCAGGAAACGTCTTGTTGGAAGATCAAAGCGTCTGAAAATCATTTCATCGAAATATGCGTAAATTTCGTGTATGATTTCCCGCACCAGTACTCCGGTATACTCCTCATCTTTTTTCAAATGCTTTACCAGCATGGCATTGGAAAGCGGATAACCCATCGAGTCATGCATAATTGCGTTAAGCTCCGTTTCTGCCACCTGCACTCCGCACGCCCCGAAATAATCTGCCAGCGTCTTTTTATCAAAAAACAACTCCTCCGCCTCAACCTCATACATCAGCCCCGAAAGCCTGAACGGTATCAGCCAGCCTTGAATCATTCCTCGCGTCAGAAGTACAAACCGTTTCTGTGTTTTTGTTCGTATAAGCTCACACAGCATTTGCTGCTCATCGTGATTTTGCAGCAGCTGCAAGTCGTCTACAAGCAAAACCTCCCACTTATCGTTTTTGTTCAGATCTTCAAAATCTATTTTATCCGCCGCAGTTTCGTAAACGCGCGCACGGCTGTTTTTTAAAAGCTCTTTTGCCAGCGTTGTTTTGCCAAAGCCGCACGGCGCACGAAAAAACATTATCCTGCCGCGCTCCATAAACATACGGAATTTTTCCGCTATATCGGCTTTAACTTCAACCACTTTGTTCAGTAAAATCACTCCCTCCCAATATGTGTATAATATTATCTTAATATATTTATTATACCAACAATTCCGTCTTTTGTCATCATACCAAAGTATGATTTTTGAAGTTTTTTTGTCAAAAAGGGCTGTAAAAAAAGAGTGTAGAACGCACAAAACGCGCCCTACGGTGTATATGTATACTCCGAGCGGCGCGTTTTATGTGTAGTTTAAGGACGAAATCCACAAAAATGCGGATTTCGTCCTTGAACGGTCTGTGCCTTTTTAAACAGCTCCTTAAAAGTTGAAATATTCCTTTGCGTTTTTATAGCATACGCCCTCGACTATTTCTTTGAGCATTTCCGAATCGTCGGGATATTCGCCGTCTTCTACCCATCTGCCGATAAGATTACAGAAAATTCTTC
>JABLTK010099743.1_pt1 | contig 43769 bp, 58 predicted proteins | sample 7160131 | NCBI WGS metagenome assembly JABLTK01 (sample SAMN14651221, study PRJNA627086) | human gut metagenome | isolation source: feces | host: Homo sapiens
GGGGGGTAAAACCATTCCGTCAAGAGAAGCCAGCCAGCGGGCTGTAAAAGCGTCCTGAGGGCTATCCAAAATTATCGGAGAAACATAGATTTTCATGGAAGGAGTGATAGTTATAAGGCCTCGGTCGAAGGCTTTATCATAAAAAGTATTGAGGCAAATCCCGTTGTCGGGGCTGACCCGGTCCGCCTCGCTTCGGCATTGCGAGTACGGTTTTATATGACTTGCAACGAGCATTTGCGGCAGCGCGCAGCCGGATATAAAGCACCGGTCGTCGTAAGCCGCAAGCACCGCCTGCTTGAAGAAGTGTCGTTCCCGCGATACTCTTCCGTGATTCGTCAGAGACGAAAGCGGCTTTGCTCCCTGCAAAGGTGAAGAGTCAAAGATAGCGAGACCGGTCAAGGTCTCCGCCTCAAGACTCAGAGAGCCCCAGTCGTGTTTGAACTCCTCGTAAATCATTCGGTCTGCCTTCGCTACATTCTTGAGCCCTGAAGAAACCTTCGGGTCTATGTACCGGAAGTTCCTCATGCGCATTACGATAGAAGCGACTGAGTGAGGAATAATCTCGGCGACCTGCTGAATGACTTTGTTGCTGGGATTGATTTTCCCGAGAGGAGTCACGCAGTAAAGGGCATAGGCGATAATTATGTCCTCTCTGCTCCACGCGTTCATTGATTCTGCTCCTCGTCTAAGCGGATAGCCGTCATAAGCAGCTCCATACGCCGCTTGACATCGAGCCCGGAGAAAATACGCAGAAGCTCCGCTTCCTCTTTGGAGCGCTGCTGCTCTAAGTGAATCTCACCGGAGTTTTGGCCTATAACGCCGTTATTGGTCCCCACCGTTCCGACGTTTACGCTGTTATCGGTCCACCCCATCAGGTAGTCGACCGACGTTCCGAGAGCGTTCGAGAGCTTCTGCATTTTATCGGTACGAAGCGTTTTGATGTAGCCCGTTTCCCATTTGCGGACCGTGCTCGCACCGACGCCGACCATATCACCGAGCTCCTGCAGAGTGTACCCTTTCTCTGTTCTGAGATAATGTATTCTATCGCCTAAAGTCATTAAGACCGCCTCCCTTGAAAAAGTTTACTCTTATTATAACACGCATTTGTCTTAAAGTGAATGCTTTTGCTTAAAATTCACAAAAATTTTCCAAAAGGCTATTTACAAATCCAAAAGGACACGGTATAATAAATTTGTCCTTTGGGACAACCGGTAGTGCCTACGAGGAAAAATCTCAAGGAAAGGAGACAGTATATCGTATGGTTGAAACTCGAATGTTGAGGGCCCACATGACCCTGAAAGGCGTTACTACGAAGGACCTTGCGGACGCGCAGGGCTGGAGTATGAGCACAGCCTACCGTAAGATTACGGGCAAAGTTGCCTTCACGGTACCTGAAGTGCAGCTCTGTAAGGAGCTCCTTGATTTGGACGCTCCTACGACGAACGCAATTTTTTTTGCGGCTGATTTGTCCTAAAAGACAAAAATGCGGCCGACGCTCGCCGAAACCGCTCTTGCAAGAGAGAATCTTATGCTTGACCGACTAAGCGCTGCGGTCAACGCGTTTTACGAAAATCCACAAAATATGCAAGCCTATTTGGCTTGGAAGAAAAACAAGGAGGCAAAACAAAATGAAAATCACCGTAACAATGGAACTGACTCAGGAAAACCTGAGCAAGCTGAGAGCCCTGCTCCCTGACACCGAGATTCCCGGTCAGGTAAGTATGTTCGATTCCCCTTCGGAAAAGCCCGTCGAGGCTCCTAAGACCGAGGCCCCTGCTCCTGCGACCGAGGCTCCTAAGACCGAGGACAATCCTATCACGAAGACCGACATCCGCGCTGTCGCCCTGAAGCTCTCCAAAGCCGGCAAGCAGAAAGAGCTCGCTGACATCTTTGCGAAGTTCGGTTGCAAGAAGCTCTCCGACTTCGACAGCCGCACGGAAGACTATCCGGCGCTTATGAAAGAGCTGGTGAGTGTCAATGGCTAAGCACGCACTACTTTCCGCAAGCGGCGCTCACCGCTGGCTCGAGTGTACCCCGAGCGCGCTACTCGAGCTTCAATTTCCGCAGAGCACGAGCGAGTATGCTGAAGAGGGCACCGCAGCGCATGAGCTTTGTGAGCTGACTGCCCGCTACTTCCTCGGCGAAGTCTCTGAGATGGACTTTGAGAATCGTCGTGATGAATTGGCAAAAGGCCCTTACTACAGCGCTGAAATGCAGGAATGCGCAAATGACTACGCAAGATTTGTTACTGAAAAGACCAAAGCTGCGCAGGAGTCTTGCGAGGACGCATTTACCGAGCTTGAGGTACGAGTCGACTTCTCGAAGTACATCAAGGACGGCTTCGGCACCGGTGACTGTATCATCGTCGCTGACAAGGTCCTCGAAATCGTGGACTTCAAGTACGGCAAGGGCGTTCGTGTCGAGGCGACCGGTAACCCGCAGATGAGACTCTACGCTCTTGGTGCGCTTCTCAAGTACAACACACTTTTCGACATCGACTCCGTTCGTATGACGATTTTCCAGCCTCGCCTCTCCGGCGTTCAGAGCTCCGACGAAATCACCGTCAAGGAGCTACTCGAGTGGGCCGAGAAGTATGTCAAGCCCCGCGCTAAGTTGGCTTATAAGGGCGAAGGCGAGTTCGCCCCGTCTGAAGAGGTTTGCAAGTTCTGCCGGGCGAAAGCTCAGTGCAAAGCGAGAGCCGACAAGAATCTCAAGCTCTTCGACGAGGCCCCGGACGCTATGCTCCTGACTCCTGAAGAGGCAGGTGCGATTCTTGAAAAGGCCGCAGATATTCAGTCGTGGCTTACGGACCTTGAAGGTCTCGTGTCCTCTACTCTGCTCAGCGGCCAGCCTGTTACCGGCTGGAAGATGGTCGAGGGCCGCAGCAACCGCAAGTTCGCGGACGAGCTGAAAGTCGTCGAGGCTATGAAGTCCGCCGGCTACGACGAGAGTCTGCTCTACGAGCGCAAACTGATTACCCTGACTCAGATGGAGAAGGACTTCGGTAAGAAGGCCGTAGCTGAAACGCTCGGCGAGCTTATCGTCAAGCCTCAAGGCAAGCCTACTCTGGCCCCTGCAAAGGACAAGCGCCCTGAGTTTAAGCCTGAGGAACAGCTTCTCGCTGAGTTCGATAAGTAAGGAGGTCTCGTTATGACGGAAGTGGCAAGACGCAGAACGCGGGCGAGAATCCGCCTTATTAAAATCCAGTGGCTCCTCATTCTGGCGCTCATTGTCGCCTTGATTATCTCGTTCGTTACGAGACCGAGCGCTTCCGTTCCTGATGAGCCTGAGTCTTCGCCCGTTCGGGTAGAAGCTCCTGAGCCGATTACCGAGACCGCCGCGCCGGAGCCTGAGCTTATCGAGCTCGGCGAGTTCAAGACTACCGCCTATTGCACTTGCGTTAAGTGCTGCGGTATCTGGAGCGCGGAACACCCTTCTCGGGTCGGTACTGATTACGTGCAGCGAACAAAGAGCGGCACGATTCCGACCGCGGACCGCACGGTCTCGGTCGACCCCGATGTGATACCTCTCGGAACGGTCCTCATTATCGACGGCCGCGAGTACATAGCTGAAGATACGGGAAGCGCCGTTAAGGGAAATGTTATCGACATCTATTTTGACTCACATGAGCTCGCCGTCGAGTACGGCGTTCAGATGAAAACTATTTATATTAAAGGAGATTGATACTATGTCTACTCAAATCACTACTGGTAAGGTCCGTTTTTCCTACTGCAACCTCTTCACTCCTCGCGCCGTTCAGGAAGGCGCTACGCCGAAGTACAGTGTTACCCTCCTGATTCCGAAGAGCGACAAGGCTACCATGCAGAAAATCAAGGCCGCTATGGACGAGGCTAAGCAGAAGTTCATGGCAAGCAACAGCGGCAAGAAGCTGCCTACCAACCTCAAGAGCACGCTGCATGACGGCGACGGTGAGCGCCCAAACGGCGGTGAGTTCGGCGAAGAGTGCAAAGGCTGCTATGTTATCACCGTCAGCTCCAACAACAAGCCCGTTCTCGTCCACGCGGACAAGACTCCGCTGACTGACCCGCAGGAGCTCTACTCCGGCTGCTACGGCCGCGCAATCATCAACTTCTACGTGTATGACACGCAGGGCAACAAGGGTATCTCCGCCGGCCTCAACGGTATCATGAAGCTCTACGACGGCGAGCCTCTGGGCGGCGGTGTTGTTACGGATTCCGATTGGGACGACGGCTGGGAAGACGAGGACGACAACGACGACCTCCTCGGTTAAGCGTATGCTCCGGCGCGTTCGTCTCGGATTTGCTGAGGCGAACGCCGTCCGGAGGAAGGAGGCAATATGAGAACATTAGCAATCGATATAGAGACCTACAGCTCGGTCTCTCTGCAAAAATGCGGCGTCTACGCCTACGCTCAGAGTCCCGATTTTGAGATTCTTCTCTTCGGGTACGCTTGGGACGACGGCCCGGTCGAGGTTATCGACCTCGCCAGAGGCGAGAGCCTGCCTGAGGAGCTCCAGAACGCTCTGTATGACCCCGAAATCTTGAAGACAGCATTCAATGCGTCTTTTGAACGGACTTGTCTGAGCGCGTTTATGGGCCGTGTGACGCCGCCCGAGCAATGGAGCTGCACCGCAGTTATGGCCCGAGAGTTGGGTCTGCCCGGTAGCTTGGAAGCTGTCGGCGAAGTCATCGGACTTCCTGAAGACAAGCAGAAGTCTAAGACCGGCCGGGCGCTTATCCGTTACTTCTCAATACCTTGTAAGCCTACGAAGACGAACGGCAACCGGACCCGCAACCTTCCTGAGCATGACCCTGACCGCTGGGCTATCTATGTTGAGTACAACTGTCAGGACGTCGTCTCAGAGCGGGCTATCCGGCAGAAGCTCTCTCGCTTCCCGGTATATGAGAAGGAACAGCCCCTCTGGATTCACGACCAGCATATCAACGACCGCGGCGTCGGCGTAGACCTTAACCTCGCGGAGCACGCGGTCGAGATTGACGCCGTTATCAAGGCGAGACTTCTTGAGCAGGCTAAGGAACTTACGGGCCTTGAAAACCCGAAGAGCACCGCGCAGCTCAAAAGCTGGATTGAGGACACCGCGGGTATCGAGGTCGAGAGTCTCAACAAGAAGAGTATCGCCGGCGTAAGGGCTGACGCCGACTGCGACGCGGTAGACCGTATGCTCGACATCAGAGCGGGTCTTGCGAAGACCTCGACTGAAAAATACAACGCTATGCTCCGAACGGCTTGCCCGGACGGACGCATTCGAGGCTTGACTCAGTTCTACGGCGCGGCGCGTACCGGTCGATGGGCCGGCCGCCTCGTGCAAATGCAGAACTTGCCCCAGAACAAAATGCCGGACCGCGACCTCGATACCGCGAGACAGCTCGTCGAGGCCGGAGACCTTGAGACTCTTGAAATGCTCTTCGACGACATTTCCGGGACTCTCTCGCAGCTTATCCGCACGGCCTTTATCCCGAGACCCGGCTACCGCTTCATCGTGTCCGACTTCTCCGCTATCGAGGCTCGCGTTATCGCATGGCTCGCAAGCGAAGAGTGGCGTATGGAGGTTTTCAAGACCCACGGCAAAATCTATGAGGCTTCTGCCGAGCAGATGTTTCATCTTCCGAAGGGCTCGGTCAAAAAGGGAGACCCTATGCGGCAGAAAGGAAAAATCGCTGAGCTTGCGCTCGGCTACGGTGGCAGCGTCGGCGCTCTGAAATCTATGGGCGCCCTCGAGATGGGGCTTGAGGAGTCTGAACTGAAACCGCTTGTCAATAGCTGGCGCGCTGCAAATCCTGCTATCACTAAGTTGTGGTGGGACACGGACGCCGCCGCGCGCAGGACCATTCAGACGAAGGCTCCTACTAAGCTGCCTTTCGGTATGGGCTTCTACAAGCAAGGGCCTCTCCTCAAGCTGAGACTTCCGAACGGTCGTGAGTTGAGCTACGTAAAGCCCAGAATCGACGACGACAGTATCACCTATGAGGGCACAATTCAGTCCTCGGGCGGCTGGGGTCGTATCGAGTCCTACGGTCCGAAACTCGTGGAGAACATCGTTCAGGCTACGGCCCGGGATTGCCTTGCAGTCGCCATTGACCGCTTGGAGCGCGCCGGTTTTCCGGTCGTGTTCCATGTCCACGACGAAGTTATCTGCGAGGTACCTATCGGCGTAAGCTCCGCCGAGGAAATCAGCAAAATCATGTCGGAGCCCATCGAGTGGGCGACCGGCTTACCGCTCAAGGCTGACGCCTATGAGTGCGAATACTACAGAAAGGACTAACCGCTATGAAGATAGACGTATTTAATAAGGTCGTCAAAGAGCAGCTCCTTGTCTGCGAGCACCTGCTTACCGGCAAGGGCCACGAGTATGCTCCTGACGCCGTAGACGAGAGCAATATCGACCGCCTCGCGCACTTCAAGAAGGCTGCCGCGATTATCGACGGCACGCCGAAAGAGGCGCTACTCGGTATGCTGACAAAGCACCTCGTTTCTATCTCGGATATGTGTACCGACGGCCGCAGCTACTCTCTGGACCGCTGGACCGAGAAAATCACGGACAGCATTAACTACCTGCTCCTGCTCAAGGCTTTGGTCGAAGAGGAGGCGAACGGCAATGGATAAAATTAAAGTCGCAATCCTTAACCCGACCGCAATTAGTGAGGCCGAGAAAATGATGGTCTGCGCCGCGCGCTTGACGCAGCGCGGGCATACGGTCAAAGACCTCTCCGACTTCCTCGCCCTCTACGATAAAGAGTACACCGAGAAAACGGCTAAGGTTATGACCCAGCTTCCGCACCCCACGATTCAGAAGTTCGCGGTCATCAACGCCGTAATTGTCGGAGCGTCAAGGAGATTCCTCGCCCAGATTACAAGGCACCAGAACGAGGTCAAGTTCATGTCTGCGTCATTGCAGTACAGCGACTACTCGAACGAGGCCGACTTCGTTGTTCCTTATGAGCTGCTTGACAGTCAAATGCGCTTCTCCTACCTCTCTCAGTGTCAGGACGCCATGCGGAAGTACAAGCTCCTCGTCGAGTACGGCGTGAACAATGACTCCGCTGGCTATCTGGCACCGCAAGGTCTGAGAAACGTTCTGATTATCAGCGCGACGCCTTATCAGTGGAAACACATGATAAGCCAGAGAACTTGTCGGCGCAATACCGCCGAGACCCGTTACGTTATGCTCCGCCTTTGGGAAGAGCTTTACGAACTGGCTCCGGCTCTCTTCTCTCCTGAGACGACCGGTCCCTTCTGCATGAAGGGCAAGTGCCTTGAGGGTAAGATGGCTTGCGGCGCTCCGCTGGCGTCTGACCTTACACCGCACGATATTCTTGAGCGGGATTTTCCGCTTTGTATGGAGGTGCGAGAATGAGTGAACGCGACCCTTTATGGGACGGCTTACGCGATTTAGCTAATGAGAATCATAAAGCCCGAATCGCTAAGACGCCGAGTCGTATTCAATATGCCATATCTCAATTTGAGAAGTATGATATTGAGTACGCCTTAAAAAATGAAGCTACCGGGCATTTTCATTGCCGGCGCAAAGCCGACGATAAACTTTTTCAATTTTACGCTGGGACAGGAAAAATTCAAGGCCATGATAATGCCCGCGGTATTCACGCCTTGATTAAAATTCTATTGCAGGAGGTGCGAGATGAAGATTAAACTGATTGACTTCAACGGACCTGCTCCTGTACGAGCGCATGACAACGACGCCGGCGCAGACGTGTTCAGTCCCAGAGACCAGACCATCTACCCGGGACAGGTTTACAAGCTGCCTCTCGGCTTCGGTCTGGAGCTGCCTGATGGCTATGTGGGGTACATATTTCCTCGCAGCAGCTTGAGCGCTCGCGGTATTGTATGTGAGCTTCCGCCCATTGATTCCGGCTATCGCGGAGAGGTCCATGCTATCGTCTCGAATGTTGGCGGCGACGGCTACGACATCAAGAAGGGCGACCGTATCGGCCAGCTCGTGATTATGCCGGTCGTTATCCCTGAGTTCACGTATGCAGAGTCTGCCGAGCGTGGTACCGGAGCTTTCGGAAGTAGCGGGAGGTAAGACTATGAGAATAGACAAAGACAACTACTATCTGAATATCGCAAAAGCCGTCGCGGCCCGTTCTACCTGCCTTCGCAGGCAGTATGGGGCCGTGATTGTCGCAGACGACGAAATCATCGCGACCGGCTACAACGGCGCGCCCAGAGGTGAGGCCAACTGCTGCGACGTTGGGAAGTGCTACTGCCGAGAGCATTCCACGCCTATTGACGAGCACGCGGCTCGTCATGGGGACCAGTACGGGACCTGCGTCGCCGTTCACGCCGAGCAGAACGCGATTATCAGTGCGCCGAGGCGGTCCATGCGAGGTGCTACCCTTTACCTTGCGTGCCTCGATGAAACCATTGACCCCGCTCCGTGTAATATCTGCGACCGCATGATTAAGAACGCGGGTATCACGAGAGTAGTAACGAGAGCCGGTACTTTTTAATGCCGACTCTTCAATACGACGGCTTGATAACGATTGCGACGGGTAGCTCGCGGCGTTCGGCAAGCTGGAAAACTAAAGAAATGCTCTGGTCTGAGTTCGTTGATAAGCTCGGCCGTGTGACCCGGACGCAGGAGACCCAGCAAGAGTACTTCCGTATGCCGAAGGAGGAGCGCGACAACGCGAAGGACGTCGGCGGCTTTGTCGGCGGTACCTTAAAGGGCGGCCGCCGTAAAATCGACGCCGTTTTACAGCGTCGGCTTATCACCCTCGACATGGACTCTATCACGGCCGGCGAAGACCCGTGGCCTACGGTCGAGCTGATTTTGGGCTGCGCTGCGGTGCTCTACAGCACTCATAGCCATACAGCGAAAGCTCCGAGGCTTCGTCTTGTGCTTCCTCTTTCGAGGCCTGTGTCTCCTGAGGAGTATGAGGCTATTGCTCGCAGGATTGCGGGCGACATCGGTATTGACATGTGCGACGATACCACCTACGAGCCCCATCGGCTCATGTACTGGGCGAGCGCTTCCTCTGACGGCGAGTTCCGCTACGAAGTGCAGGACGGCCCGTGGCTGGACGCTGACGAGCAGCTTGCGAGGTACGCAGACTGGAAAGACCCGACTCAGTGGCCTGTATCGAGCAGGAAGTCCGGCACGATTCGGCGTCTCGCTGACAAGCAGGGAGACCCGACCGCGAAAGACGGTATCGTCGGCGCGTTCTGCCGTACTTACTCCGTCGAGGACGCAATCGAGGCCTTTCTGCCTGAGGTCTATATCAAGGGCGAGAACGGCCGTTACACCTACAAGGGCGGCTCGACTTCCGGCGGTCTCGTTATCTATGAAGACGGCCGCTTTGCGTATAGCCACCACAGCACAGACCCAACTTGCGGCAAGCTCTGCAATGCGTTTGACCTCGTCCGCATTCACATGTTCGGCAAGGACGACGAAGGGAAACCCGCGAACACTGCGGCAAATAATCTTCCTTCCTACAAAAATATGTGCAAGTGGATTGAGACCAACTGCGAGAGCGTTATGAAGGAGCTGCAGAGCAAGCAGCTCGACTACATCGTCCAGCTCTTCGGCGAGGGCGACGAGGCTCCTGATATGAACTGGGTCTCACAGCTTGAGGTAAACCCAAAGACCGGACACGCAGCGACCACGGTTGAGAATATCCGTATCATCGTAAAGAATGACCCTCGGTTTAAGGGGACCTTCTACTGGGACGAGTTCATGGAGAGACCTATGGTCTGCGGAGACCTTCCTTGGAGAAAGGCCGACGCAAAGCCACGCTCGTGGGACGACACCGACGACGCCGGCGTTCACAATGTCCTTGAGAAGGACTACAAAATCGACTCTATGCCGAAGACCCGAGAAGGCGTTGACCTTGCGCTCGCTGACGTTACAAGGCACCCGGTACGCGAGTACCTGCGGAGCCTTATCTGGGACGGCGAGAAACGCTGCGAGACGCTCTTCATCGACTACCTCGGTGCCGAGGACTCCCGGTACACGAGAACGGTAACCCGCAAGGCGCTTATCGGTGCTGCCGCGAGAATCTTATCTCCGGGCTGCAAGCACGACCACATGCTCGTTCTTATCGGCCCGCAGGGCTGCCGCAAGAGCACGACCTTGAAGAAGCTCGGTAAAGAGTGGTTTTCGGACTCGCTCTATACCATGTCCGGCAAGGACGCTTACGAGCAGCTTCAAGGCTTTTGGATTATCGAGCTCTCCGAGATGGCTGCGACCCGTAAAGCTGAGGTTGAGCAGATTAAGCAGTTCGTCTCCAAACAGGAGGACAACTACCGCGCGGCATACGCTCGCCGCACACAATGCCACCCGAGACAATGCGCCTTTTTCGGCACCACGAATGACGAGGAGTTCCTGCGTGACCCTACCGGCGCCCGCCGTTTCTGGCCGGTCGTCGTTACCGACGCGGGTAAAACTCTTGGGGACAAGCTGACCGCTTCTATCGTGGACCAGATATGGGCCGAGGCTGTGACCTACTACGAGGCCGGCGAGACTTGGTACCTTGACGGCGCGGTCGAAGAAATGGCCCGCAAGGTGCAGGCTGACCACACCGAGGCGAACGGCAAGCTCGGTCTTATCGAGAACTTCCTTGAAGTCCTGCTGCCCGAGGGCTGGGACGATTGGGACCTCGAAAAGCGTCTCATGTTCTGGAGCGGCGGCTTCGGCGAGGAGCGTAACGGCACGGTGCCGAGGACGAAAGTCTGCGCGCTTGAGGTCTGGCAGGAGCTTTTCAAGGGAGACCCGAAGAGCTATTCGCAGACTCAAGCCCGCGAGATTATCGGGCTTCTGCGCATGATTCCGGGCTGGCGGTTGTCCACCTCCGTCAACTGCGGAGCAATTTACGGCAGGCAGAGGGGCTTCGTGAAAGAGGTCTGAGGTAGCAAAGGTAGCACTTGAAAGGCCAACTTTTTTCGTTAGTGGGTAGGTCGTACAAGCGCGCTTGCAACAAAGGTAGCACTTTGAGAACTACTTGCAACAAAGTGCTACCTACTCTGCTACCTCGAAAAAGCCTTATATATCAATGCTTTTGGCTATTTGGTAGTACTGGTAGTCGAAAAATCTTAAAAACATTTTTTGAAAAAGTAAAGGGACACTCGACGCAATCCCGTCGCCCCCTCGCATTACATGTATATATAGGGAATCTTTGTTACACGCGCTACTCGACTACCTAAAGGAGGGATTTTATGTATGAAAGCACTTTTGAGCGAAAGCTCTGCGAGTATATCAAGTCCCTCGGCGGTAAAGCGTATAAGTGGGTGTCCCCGGGAACTCCGGGGGTGCCTGACCGAATCGCGATATTGCCGGGGGGACGAATAATTTTTATAGAGGTCAAGCGACCGGGGCTGAGTGACGGTTTGAGTATCAGGCAGAAAAAGGTCATCGCGACATTAGAGGGGCTCGGCTGTACTGTTTGGCGTATCTCCGATATGGAGGATTTGAAAGCGAGGCTAAAAGCCGATGGAATATAAACCTTACTATTATCAGGACTTCGCGGAGAAGTTCATTCTCGATAACCCCGAGGCGGGGCTCTTACTGGATATGGGTATGGGGAAAACGGTAACAAGCCTGAGCGCTGCGGACAAGCTCCTGAATGACTACTTTGCCGTGAGTAAGGTCCTTGTTATCGCTCCGCTGAAACCAGCAAAGGAAACGTGGCCTCCCGAGGTCAAGAAGTGGGACCACCTGAAACACCTGAAACTCTCGCTGATTCTCGGCTCGAAGGCTGAGCGTATCGCGGCTTGCGAGCGGGAGGCAGATATTTATATCGTCAACCGCGAGAATGTCGTCTGGCTTGTGGACTACTTCAAAAGCAAGTGGCCTTTTGATATGGTTATCATCGATGAGCTCTCGAGCTTCAAGTCCAGTAAGGCGCAGCGCTTCCGGGCTTTGAAAAAGGTGCGGAAGTACATCAAGCGGATTGTCGGTCTTACCGGCACGCCGTCGCCGAACGGACTGCTTGACCTCTGGCCAGAGATGTACTTGCTTGATGAGGGTAAGGCTCTCGGCAAAACTCTGACAGGGTATCGCGATACTTACTTCGTCCCGGATAAGCGGAACGCCACGACCATTTTCTCATGGAAACCGAAAGACGGCGCGGAGGACCTTATCTATGAGAAAATCGGTAAGCTCTGTATCAGTATGAACGCGGCGGACTACCTACAGCTACCGGACCGGCTTTTTCTCCGTCGTGAGTTTGAGCTTACCCCCGAGGCGATGGAGCTTTATAAGACTCTTGAGCGGGACACTCTTCTTCCGTTTGCCGACGGCGACATCGACGCGCCGACCGCTGCGGTCCTGACGAATAAGCTCTTGCAGGCTGCAGGCGGCGCAGCTTATGACGAGAACGGTAACGTCAAAGTCCTGCACGACTGCAAGCTCGAGGCGTTAGACCAGCTTATCGAAGAAGCGAACGGTCAACCCGTTTTGGTGTTCTACGCCTTTCGGCATGAACGCGACAGAATTATGGAGCGGTACCCGGAAGCGGTAGACATTAAAGACGATGGTGCGGTCGTCCGCTGGAACGAGGGCAAGATTCCGATTATGCTTGCCCACCCCGCGAGCGCGGGTCACGGTCTGAACTTGCAAGCGGGAGGTCATATCGCGATATGGTACGGACTTCCTACCAGTCTTGAGCTTTACCAGCAGGCAAACAAGCGGCTGCACCGTCCGGGGCAAAAGAAAACGGTCCTGATTCACCATATCCTGATGAAGGACACCTACGACTACCGTGTCTTAGACGACATACTCGCGCCGAAGGAGGTACGGCAGAACGCTTGCCTCGAGGCTTTGAAAGCCAGAATCAAGGAGGTATCAAAATGACAATACAGGAAGCAAAGGACTTCCTCAACAGAGGATATAGGTCCAGAGAACGAATAAAGGTTAAGGAGGAGCGTATCGATGAGTGGATTCGCAGAGCCGAATCTATCACGGCTGAGATTAAGCCGGTCGCCTCGTTCTCTTCTACCCCGTCGAAGAAGGTCGAGGACGCCGCTTGCGCTATCGTCGATTTGCAGTCGGAAATCAAGGCTGAGATTTACGAGCTTGCGGCTATTGAGCTTGAAATCGGCAGAGCCATCAATCAGGCAGTTACCGACCCTACCCTTAACGCCTTGTTAGAGATGAGGTATCTTAAGTACCTCAAGTGGGAGGAAATCGCGGTACGACTCGACATCACTTTCCGCTGGACGATGACTCTCCATAAAAAAGCTCTCACAATTTTTACCGAAAGCGCTTTAATTCACGCTTGACTTGCGTTATAATATATGATGAAAAAGTCGGATGAAGAATCCGGCTTTTTCTGCGTTATCGGACTTCCGGTATCGCGGGCGGAGCACTGCGCGGGCCTCCGGTGCAGTGCTCCGTCTATTATTATGAATGGAGGTTAGTGACAACTAACGAAGGAGGGAGAATGTGGCTAAGCTGACCGACAAGCAACGGAAAAAGATTATAGCTGAATATGTCGAAGGCGGGACGTCACAGAGAAAGCTCGCAGAGAAATACCATGTCTCTCCCTACCTGATTCGCAGTATTTTGAACGGAGATAAGAATCTCGCGCAAAAAATCTCGCATAAAAAAGAGGAGAACACAGCGAGCGTTCTGGCCTTTATGGATTCTAAGAAAAATGACGTCTGCGGACTGATTGACAAGCTGCTTGCGGCAATGGGCGACGAAGACAAGCTCGCCGCTGCGACAGTCAATCAGCTTGCTACCGCTATGGGTATCGTCATTGACAAATATACAGCTAACGAGGCGATTAAGTCGTCTGGCGCGAAGGAGACCAACTTCTTCGAGGCGATTCACGCTGCCGGAAAGGAGGTTGACCTGAGTGCAATACCAGAGCTTCAGTCCTCGGCAGAACGCGACCCTCTTCTGGTGGACGAAACCGGAGCACCAGAATAGAGACGGGCTTATCTGCGACGGGTCAATCCGTTCCGGCAAGACGGTCTCAATGGCTATCGGCTTTATCATGTGGAGCATGGCGAGTTTCGATAAACAGAACTTCGCTATCTGCGGCCGCACGATTGAAGCGCTCCGGCGTAATGTTATCGTACATATTCCCACATGGCTTGAGGGTATGTTCGAGGTTACTGAGCGCCGCAGCGAGAATAAAATGGTCGTCACTATCGGCAATCGCTCTAATACCTACTACCTCTTCGGAGGCCGGGACGAATCCAGCTACACCCTTATTCAGGGCATTACTCTGGCAGGAGTCCTCTTTGACGAGGTCGCGCTTATGCCCCGCTCCTTCGTAGAGCAGGCTATGGCGCGTTGTTCGGTCTCCGGGTCTAAGTTCTGGTTTAACTGCAACCCCGAGTCCCCGGGTCACTGGTTTTATAAAGAGTGGATTCGTAAAGCGGCGGAGCGCAATATGCTCTACCTGCATTTTACGATGGACGACAACCTCAGCCTTGACGAGAAAATCAAAGCCCGATACGAGGGTATGTATTCCGGCGTGTTCTACGACCGGTATATCCGTGGTCTCTGGACCGTCGCGGAGGGCTTGATATATACAATGTTTAATAAGGACTATCATGTAGTCCCTTCCGTGCCTCGCGATTACGAGGAGTACCTTATCTCTTGCGACTACGGCACCTTAAACCCGACCTCGGCCGGGCTCTGGGGCCGCTGTGAGGGAAAATGGTACCGCGTTCGAGAGTACTACTACGACGGACGCAAGGAACGGTATCAGCGAACGGACGAGGAGCATTACACAGCTATTGAAGAGCTTGCGGGAGACCTCTCGATTCGGAAAATCATCGTTGACCCTTCCGCCGCCTCGTTTATCGAGGTCATACGCCGGCACGACCGCTTCATGGTCGAGCAGGCAAGCAACCGAGTCCTTGACGGTATTCGCGATGTTGCTACCCGGCTGAACGCCGGCGACATTTTCTTTTGCGACTGCTGCACGGACTGTATAAGAGAGTTTGGTTTATATCGGTGGGACGAAAAAGCCGCCGAAGACCGGCCGCTAAAAACCGACGACCACGCTATGGACGATACGAGATATTTCGTCCGCGCCGCGTTCCAGCCGTCGAGATTCAGTTTTTAAGGAGGTGCGATAAATGCCCTTATTCAAGAAGCCTATCGAGCAGGAGTTTTTCAGTTTGCGCCTCCGCGCCGGCAGGCCTATGACCGAGCTTGAGTTCTACGCGAGAGAGCTTACCGACTGGGAGACCTCTCCCGAGCGGCGCGAGATGATTGACGGCGACCGGTACTATACCGGAGACCATGACATTCTCAAACGCCAGCGCACGGCTATCGGCCCTGACGGTAAGCTGATTGTGATTAAGAATCTCCCGAACAACCGCATTGTGGATAACCAATATGCGAAACACGTTGACCAGAAGGCAAACTACCTTCTCGGTCAGCCTATTTCCTTCTCCTGCGAGAATGACGATTACGCGGCCGAGGTCAAGAAGGTACTCGGCATGCGGTTTATGCGTACTCTCAAGAGCGCGGGAGTCGAGTGCCTTAACGCGGGTATCTCGTGGCTTTATCCCTACTACAATAAAAACGGCGAGCTCACTTTCCGGGTATTTCCCGGCTATGAGATTATGCCGTTTTGGGCGGACGCGGCTCACACCGAGCTTGACTCCGCTCTTCGCCTTTACCCAGTCGAGGTCTACTACGGTACCGAGAAGAAAATCGTCAAGAAGGTTGACCTCTTCACGCTGGAAGGCGTTACGACCTACATCTTCGAGAACGGCGTACTCACGCCGGACACTGAGAAGCAGGCCTATGTTAAGGTAAAAGACAACAAGGGCAACGAGCAGCCCCTGAACTGGGAGCGCTTCCCCCTTATCCCTATCAAGTACAACCCGAAAGAAGTCCCTCTCATTCGCCGCGGCCGCTCTTTGCAGGACGCCATCAACCTCCTGCAATCCGACTTCGTGAACAATATGGAGGAAGACGTCCGCAATACCGTTCTTGTCCTCAAGAACTACGACGGACAAGACCTCGGTGAGTTCCGGCGTAACCTGACGACCTACGGTGCTATCAAGGTCCGCACGGTCGAGGGTACTGACGGCGGCGTAGACAGTCTTGAAATCTCGGTAAACTCTGAGAACTACAAGACCGTCCTCGAGCTTCTGAAAAAGGCGCTCATTGAAAACCTCCGCAGCTATGACGCAAAGGACGACCGCCTCTCCGGTACGCCTAACCAGATGAACATTCAGAGCATGTATTGCGACATCGACCTCGACGCGAACGCAATGGAGACCGAGCTGCAAGCCGCTTTTGAAGAGATTCTCTGGTTTGTGAACACCTACCTTGCCAACACCGGCAAGGGCTCGTATGAGAGCGAAGATATTACAGTTATCTTCAACCGCGATATTCTTATCAACGAGTCCGAGGCTATTGATAACTGCTCTAAGTCCGTCGGCATTATCTCCGACGAGACCATCGTCGCTATGCACCCGTGGGTCGACGACCCTGCAGCCGAGCTTGAACGGCTTGAAAAGCAGAAAGAGGAAACCGACCCCTACCGCGCGGCTTTTGAGCAGGCGCAGGCTTTGCGCAACCCCGAAGGCGGTGACCCGGTAAATGAGGAATGATAAGTACTGGGCCAACCGAATGCGGATTCTTGAGGAGTCCTTGCTTGATAAGGGGTACGACTATGTTAAAAACCTCGAGCGGCAATATGCAACCGCTATTCAGGATATAGAATCGCAAATCGCGAGATGGTATCAGCGGTTTGCGGCCGAAAACGGCATAACGCTCGCCGAGGCGAATAAGCTGCTTACTACGCAGGAGCTTGACGAGTTCCGGTGGACCGTTGAAGAGTATATAAAACACGGTCAAGAGAACGCAGTCTCTCAGGCGTGGCTCAAGCAGCTTAAGAATGCTTCTGCCCGCGTCCACGTGTCAAGGCTTGACAGCTTGAAGCTCCAACTACAGGAGCAGGCCGAGGCCTTACACGGGGCGCAGACAGAGGCCCTTAATTCGTCCCTGAGCGAGGTTTACCAGCGAGGCTATTATCATACTGCCTTTGAGCTCCAAAAGGGTATGGGGGTCGGCTGGACGCTCCACGGGCTGACCGATGAAGCTATCAGCAAAGTACTCTCACGGCCGTGGACCTTAGACAGCCAGACCTTCAGTGACAGAATCTGGGCAAACAAGCAGGCGCTCGTCAACAGCGTTAACACGCAGCTTACCCAGATGATAATGCGCGGCGCGGCACCGGATAAAGCCATCAAGGCTATCTCCGACCGTTTTCAGGTCTCTAAGTCTCAGGCCGGGCGTCTGGTTATGACCGAGAGCGCCGCCTTCGCGAACGAGGCCCGCAAGGACTGCTTCAAAGACCTCGGCGTCGAGAAGTATGTTATTGTGGAAACCCTTGACAACGAGACCTGCGGTCTCTGTGCGCAGCTTGACGGCAAGGTCTATCCTATGAGTGAGTATCAAGTCGGCGTTACTGCGCCGCCTTTTCATCCGTGGTGCCGTGGCACGACTGCCCCTTACTACGAGGATATGCAGGGGCTCGGAAACCGCTTTGCGAGAGACGGCGAAGGTAAAGGCTATAATGTCCCCCGCGATATGAAGTTTACAGACTGGAAAGAAAAATACGTTGTACAACCGGAAAAAACACGGTATAATATATTTAAGAATGCCGTTTTAGAAGAGCTTAAAGGCTATTCGACCTCAATGCACTCAGGCAACCAGTCTAAGCATATTCGGGGCGGGCAGAACTTCGACCCCACTCGAGGTGAGCTTACTGTTGACCCGCAAATGCTCTATGACCGGTATTCCGGTAAAGGTCAGTTCCTTAAAACGAACGCCGGAGACTGGAATCACAAAGAGCGATTCACTCATACCGAGACTATCGGTATTTACAGAAGCAAGTACACCGGTAAGGAAGTTCCTACAAATACCGGTATTATTCATTATTCTAAGCGTAAGGGCTGGCACATCGTTCCGGCAAGACCGCAGAAAGGAGCAGCAAAATGATTGAGAAGTATATCTCGCTACTCGACCAGAGCGTGGTCGTTACTTGCACGACCGGTAAGACCGTGCGTGGCAAGTGGATTGACTGCTTGGACGCGGAAGACGCCGGCGAAGATGAACGTCAAGAGGATTCTATTCTGATTCAGAACGGCGACGAGCTTATCGAGGTCTATGAGTCCGAGATTAAAGCAATCCAGAAAGCCCATAAATGAGCCCGATTTTTCAGAGGGTAAATCTAAGGGCCCCTCAGTTAAAACGCGATACGGGAGACCGTGGAGCCCCACAGAAGCAATAGTTGATTAGAGCGTCCCTGCTTTTTAGCAGGAGGCGCTTTTTTCATACAAAAATTACCGCCTTACGCGGCGGACAACAAATAGCGTACCCGCAATACCGGGACTGGCCGGATAAAAAGGACAGCGGGAGACAGGAGGACAAAATGTTGGACTGGCTGAAAACTATTTTGGGAGAAGCGTATTCCGAGGAGATTGATAAGAAGGTCTCTGAGGAAATCGGCAAGAACTTCGTGGCGCGTGCAGACTTCAACACTCTGAACACCGAGAAGAAAGCTCTCGCCGATACCGTCAAGGAGCGCGACAAGCAGCTTGAGACCCTCAAGGCCTCTACCGGCGACGTCGAGGCGCTCAAGACTCAAATCGCCACTCTCCAGACTGAGAACACTGCAGCGACGAAGGCCCACGAGGCGGAAATCAAGCGCCTCAAAATCGATACCGCCGTTGAGCTGGCTCTGTCTGCTGCCAAAGCGAAGAACGTAAAGGCCGTGAAGGCGCTGCTCGACCTTGATAAGGCTGAGCTCGACGCGGACGGCACCGTTAAGGGTCTGGCCGACCAGATTAAGAAGCTGGCCGAGGCACCCGACAGTGGCTTTATGTTCGACACTACGAAACCGAAGAATGACTTTAAGGGCTTCAAGCCCGGCGAGAGCGGAGACCCGGCACCTTTCGGCGATAAAAAGCCGGAGACTATGACCTACGACGAGCTCTGCGCATACCTCGCTGAAAATCCTGACGCAAAACTTTAATATGAAAGGACGATTTTACTATGGCAAACAGCAAGTTTGATTCTAAGAGCTTCAATGCTGAGGCGTTCAAGTACATGGTGGACCGTGTTCCTAACCTCAACCTGAACGAGCTCAAGAAGTCTCGTGCCCTTGCGGGCAACCCCGACATCCGCGGCGTGTTTACCGCCCAGAACGGTACCGCGTATGCTCGTCTGGCTATGCGCGGTCTGATTGACGGCGACGCCGTTAACTACGACGGCCAGACCGACATCACCGCAACCTCCACTAAGACCTTCGAGCAGGGCGTCGTTGTCGTCGGCCGTGCGAAGGCTTGGACTGAGAGGGACTTTTCCTATGACATTACTGGCGGCGTTGACTTCATGGGCAACATCAGCCAGCAGGTGGCCGAGTACAAGGACCATCTGGACCAGAACACGATTCTCGCTATTCTCGCCGGCATTTTCGCTATGACCGACACGAAGAGCAAGGAGTTCGTCACTAAGCACACTCTCGACGTGACCGGCGTCGGTACTGGCGTTATGGCTGCTTCTACTTTGAACTCCGCAGCGAACAAGGCTTGCGGCGCGAACAAGAAGAAGTTCAAGCTCGTGTTCATGCACTCTGACGTTTCTACCGGTCTTGAGAATCTCAACCTGATTGAGCGTCTCAAGTATACCGATAAGGACGGCATTACCCGCGACCTCGAGCTCGGCACGTGGAACGGCAAGCTCGTTGTCGTTGATGACGACATGCCGGCTTCTGATGGCTACTTCGACGCCGACGCCAACACTGACGGCGCATTGAAGATTGTCGCTTCCGGTACTCCTGCCGCAGGTGAGATTCTTCTGTCTAAGGTAACTCCGTACTTCGGCAGCAAGACTCTGGCTGCGAACGACTACGTTGTTGCCGGCACTCAGTATACGACCTATGTTCTCGGCGAAGGCGCTATCTCCTACGAGGACATCGGCGCGAAGGTGCCTTATGAGATGAGCCGCGACCCGAAGACCAACGGCGGTGAGGACACTCTGTACACTCGTCAGCGCAAGGTCTTCGCTCCTTACGGTATCTCTTATGAGAAGGCTTCTCAGACTTCTCTGTCTCCTACCGATACCGAGCTCAAGAATGGCGCGAACTGGGCATTGGTGCATTCCGGTGAGACTACCGCGTCTCAGCGTTCCTACATCAACCACAAGGCCATTCCTATCGCGCGTATCTTCTCCAGAGGTTAAGGCCTATGGAGATACTCGCGGCAGTAACCGCCCGACTGTCGGCCCTCGGTTATACCGTGACCGAGACCGACAGCGCGGCGCTTGATTACAATATTAAGAAAGCCGAGACGACCCTAAAGGTACGAACGAATCAGCTCGAAGTGCCCGAGGGTCTTTTCTATGTCTGGGCGGATATGGCTGCGGGCATGTTCCTCACAGACAAGAAGGCTTCCGGCGCTCTCTCCGAGGTTTATGACTTCGACGCGCCGGCTAAGAGCATTTCTGAGGGCGACACCTCCGTCACCTTCGCGATTGCAGATACTGGCTCCTTCGAGGACCAGTTCGACACTATGCTCGCGAAAATGGTAAACCCCGATGTAGAGCTTATCGCGGCGTTTAGGAGGTTGGTATGGTGAAAAGCTATCAGGACGCTCTACGGAGGCTCTGGGACGGCCTCTGTGACGTTTATGTCCTCGAGACAGTGGTAAATAAGGCAAACGGCCGGGATGAGCCCACGGAGGTCCAGAAGCTCCACGGCGAGCCCTGCCGTTTGTCCTTCTCAAGTATCTCAAGCACGACCGAGCAGGACAGTGCGCCGCTGATTCAGCAGTCTGTCAAGCTCTTCGTCTCGAAGACCGTAGAAATCCCGGCGGGCTCTAAGATAGTCGTAACGCAGGAAGGCCGGACTACCGCCTACGCGAGGTCCGGCGAGCCTGCGGTCTATAGCTGTCATCAGGAGATACCGCTCGTCCCGTTCAAGGAGTACGCCTAATGCCCCGCTGGGGACGCTGCGACTTCTCTCAGTTCAGGGAGTTTGCGAAAGGCTTTGAAAAGCTGAGCGACTCTGAGATAGACGACCTCTGCGTGGCTTGCAGCAAAGAGCTCGCCGCAAGGCTTCTGGCTCTCGTTATTCCGGCTACCCCGGTCGGCAAGTACCCGAAAGGCTCCGGCAAGAAAGGCGGTACCCTCCGCCGAGGCTGGGGCGCTAAGAACGGCAAAGCCGGGCGCGAGTACGCGCAGTCCCTGACCGTAACAAAGTCCGGGAATACGTATATGGTCGAAATCATAAATCCGGTCGAGTACGCCTCGTATGTCGAGTTCGGTCACCGTACCGTAAGCGGTGGCTGGGTCGAGGGCCGGTACATGCTGACTATTTCCGAGGAAAAGCTGAAACGAATCGCCCCGTCTGTGCTTGAGAAGATGGTGCTCCGAAAGCTGAAGGAGGTCTGCAATGGCGGAAATTAGTACGAACATTATCTTAGACGGAATCACGCTGGCCTTGCGGTCCGCTTTTCCCGGCAGTCATATCGAATCAAACGCAGTAAAGCAGGGGCTTCGGCAACCTGCTTTTATTGTGCTTTTGGTTAACGCCGAGGTCACGGACTACCCGGCCCAGCGCAAGAAACGTCTTCCTCGTTTCGATGTTCTCTATTTTCCAAAGGCCGGACGCGAGGACTGCTACGGCGTAGCAGATACCCTCACCGAGGTGCTTGAAGTGATTGACCTGCCCGGTGGCGATAAGCTGCGCGGTACGGATATAAGTTTTCAGGTGACGGACGGAGTGCTTCACTTCCTCGTCTCCTATAACCACTTCACGTATAAGACGGCTGAGGAGGTCAAGATGGGAACTCTTAAAATTGAACAAGGAGGAAACTGATATGGCGAAAGCTACTGCGGCGGCAAAGCCCGCCGCTCCTACTCACTCCAAAGAGCAGCTTTTGAGGTCTCAGCGCTACGCTAAGCGCCGTGACCTTCTGGGCGCGCTTTTGGAGGACGGTAAGTGGTACACCCTCGAAGAGGTTGATACCGCTATCGAAAACTTTATGAAAGGCAAGGTGAAATAATATGGCCCTTGGCGGTGGAATCTGGGCAGTACAGAACAAGGTACTCCCCGGCACGTATATCAACTTTTCCAGCGTGGCTAAGGCGTCCGCTACTCTCTCCGACAGAGGTTATGCGGCCATGCCTCTTATGCTGGACTGGGGTCCCGACAGCACGGTCTTTACCGTGACGAGCGGCGACTTCCAGAAGAACAGCCTCAAGATTTTCGGTCATGCGTACACCGACGACGCTTTGCTGCCTCTGCGCGAGCTCTTCCAGTATACGCAGACCCTCTACGCCTATCGCCTGAACGGCGGAGGCGCTAAGGCCGCTTGCACTTACTGCACGGCGAAGTATTCCGGCGTTGCCGGCAACAAGCTCTATGTGGTTATCGCGGCGAACGCCGATAACTCCAGCCTCTTCGACGTCAGCCTCTACTACGATACGACTCTCCTCGATACGCAGACCGTGGCTGCGGCTACCGCGCTCAAGGATAACGACTTCGTAACGTGGAAGACTACCGCGTCTCTCGCCGCAACTGCGAAGACTCCGCTCACTGGTGGCACGAACGGCACGGCAAACGCGGCGGCTCATCAGGCGGCGCTCGATAAGTTTGAAAGCTACAGCTTCAATACTCTCGGCTGCCCGTCCGACGACTCGACCACTATCAAGCTGTATATCAACTACACAAAGCGCCTCCGCGACGAGGTCGGCGCGAAGTTCCAGACTGTTATCTTCAACCTCGATTCCAACGAGAAGCTCGCAGACTACGAGGGCGTTATCGAAATCGGCAGCAAGGTGACGGACTACGATTCCGGCATTTCCGGCCTCGGTCAGTACGGTCTCGTGTACTGGATGACCGGCGCGTCTGCGGGCTGCGCCGTGAACAAGTCCAACACGAACAAGAAGTACGACGGCGAGCTCACCGTCGACGTAGACAGAACGCAGGCCGAGCTCGAGGCGGCAATTAAGGCCGGCCGCTTGATGTTCCACAACGTCAACGGCGACGTCCGCATTCTCGAGGACATCGACTCCCTGATTACCGTCTCCGACACAAAGGGCGACGTCTTCAAGTCGAACCAGACTATCCGCGTCTGCGACCAGATTGCGAACGACACGGCGGTCCTCTTCAACACGCGCTACCTCGGTACCGTGCCGAATGACGCGGCCGGCAGAATCGCTCTCTGGAATGATATTTGCAAGCTCCATCAGGACCTCGAGTCCATTCGCGCTATCGAGGACTTCGACCCTGACAGCGTAACCGTGGAGCAGGGCGACACGAAGAAAGCTGTCCTTTGCACTGTGAAGGACCTGAACGTCGTGAACGCTATGGCTCAGCTCTATATGAGCGTTATCATCATGTAAGGAGGTTTGAATTATGGCTCAGCCTATTATGAACGCGCTTGACGCGATTGCGGGCTCTCAGGCTTCCGCGTATGTCACGATGGCCGACGGTAACAGATACTGCTTCATGCAGCTCTATTCCTTCGAGTCCAAAATGGACATCTCCGTAGCTGAGGTGCCTATCCTCGGCAAGTCTGGCAAGGGCAACAAGCCGACCGGCTGGTCCGGCACGTGGAGCGGCACCGCCCACTATAACCAGTCCGTTTTCCGCGAAATGCTTCTCGAGTATAAGCGTACCGGCTTTATGCCTACGTTCGATATTCAGGTCACGAACGAAGACCCGACCGCTTCTGTCGGTCGTCAGACTATCATCTTGAAGAACTGCCTCACTAAGGGCGGCATTCTGGCGAAGTTTGACGCCGACGCCGAGACTCTCGACGAGGAACTCGAGGGCACCTTCGACGACTGGGAAATGCCTGAGACCTTTAGCTTGCTGAACGGCATGCAGTAAACCAACATAAAACAGGAGGTATTTTACTATGGCTAAGAATCTGACTGCGTTCCTTGCTCAGAACGCGAAGAAAATCGACAACGTTACCTTTATTGCTTCCGACCGTTTCATCGACCCCGATACCGGCGAGGCTATGCCGTGGGAAATCTGCTGCATTACCGCAGCGGAGAACGCGGGCCTGAGAAAGGCCTGCATGCGTACCGTCCCGGTACCCGGTCGCAAGGGCCAGTTTACGCAGGACTTCGACGCGAACGCCTACCTTGCGAAGGTAGCTGTCCGCTGCACGGTGTTCCCGAATCTGAACGACGCCGAGCTCCAGCAGAGCTACGGCGTTATGGGTGCGGAGCAGCTTATCACCACTATGCTGACTCCCGCCGAGTTCGAGGACTACTCCACTAAGGTCCTGCAGGTCAACGGCTTCCAGTCTGGCGACGAAATGGTGGAAGAAGCAAAAAACTAATACTCGGAGACGACCCGGAGGCGAACTACGTCTATTACTGTCTCCACAAGTTCAAGTGGCCGCCGAATGTATTCCTTGACATGGACCCATATACGCAGGCGTTCATTATCGCCGCTATCGATATAAAGGTCGAGCAGGAGAAGAAAGAAGCGGCCAAAGCAAAACACGGGAAAAAGCACTGAGGTAAAGCCGGGTCAAGCCTCAGTGCCGGCTCCCGGAAAGGAGGAGGCCCATGGCCCTTATCAAGTCGCAGCTCGTACTTACGGACGGCATGACCGGCCCGCTCAAGAGTATCAATAAGGCGATGAACATTGTACTTAATAGCTTCGAGGCTATGCAGGACGCGTCCGGACGGGCTATCGACACCGCCTCCATTCAAGAGGCCCGTGAGGAGCTTGCCAGAGCAAGCGCCGCGCTGGACCAGTTGGAAGACCATACGAATAAATCGACCGACGCCTTCAGCCGACTCGCGAAAGCCATCGGGCTTGTGATGATTGCCCGCAAAGCGCTTGATACTATCAAGACCGGAATTGACTATGCCTCCGACCTTGCCGAAGTCCAGAACGTCGTCGACGTTACTTTCGGAAGCGCTACGGAGGCTATCAACTCGTGGTCGAAAGAGTGTCTTGCCGCCTACGGCATGAACGAGGTAAGCGCAAAGCGGTACGCCGGCACCATCGGCGCCATGCTCAAGTCTTCCGGTCTTGCGGGCGACGCTATCGTAGACATGTCGAAAGATATGGTCGGCCTTGCCGGCGATATGGCGTCGTTCTATAACCTTGACCTTGAGACTGCCTTCGAGAAAATCCGTTCCGGTATCTCCGGCGAGACGGAGCCCTTGAAGCAGCTCGGCATTAACATGTCTGTCGCCAACCTTGAGGCTTACGCCCTCTCGCAGGGTATCAAAACCTCTTACAATGAAATGTCTCAGGCTGAGCAGGTTATGCTCCGGTATAATTACCTTATGAGCACGACCGCCGACGCGCAAGGCGACTTTGCCCGCACGCAGGATAGCTACGCCAACCAGACCCGGCTTCTCTCCGAGAGCTGGCTCGAGTTTACCGGCGTTATGGCTGAGCAGCTTCTGCCGGTCCTTACGACCATCGTCTCGTGGCTGAATAATATCGTCGCCTTCCTCACGGAGAACGCAGATATGGTCAGCGCGGTACTCGTGGGGCTGGCTACTACGGTCGGCATTCTCGCCGTTGCGTGGGTCGTCCATGCCGCTGCCCAGTGGCTGGCTGTCGCGGCAAATCAGGCCCTTATTGTTTCGCTCCTCTCGAATCCGATTCTCTGGATTGCCCTTATCATTGGCGTACTTGTCGCGGCGATGTATCGGTGGATTCAGTCTATCGGCGGCGTTAAAAATGCGTGGGAGATTTGCAAGCTCGCGCTTATCGTGGGCTGGAACGCGGTCAAGCTCGCGTTCTTTACTGGCGTCTACTGGGTCATTGACCTCGTAGACAAGCTCAAGCTCTGCTGGCAGAAAGCCGGCGTAGCAATCGCGAACTTCATGGGGGATATGAAGGTCTCTGTACTGACGATTCTCCAAAACATGATTAACGGCGCTATCGATATTATCAATAAGTTCATCGGGGTGCTGAATAAAATCCCCGGCGTGAGTATCGACGCTATCGAGCATGTGACCTTTGCAACGACTGCGGCCGCAGAAAACGAGGCCGCAAAGTCCGCTCGTGCGGCAGACCTTGCCGCGTATGAGAGCGAGCTCGCGAGTGCGAAAGCCGGAAGAGACGCGCATATCGACTCTCTGAAAGCTGAGCTCAATTCTTCTGTCGACGCTTTGCAAGCCGCTTATGCACAGGCAAAGGCCGACGCTGCAGCGGACAGCTCCGCGGAGCAGACCGCTCTCGACGGTATTGGCGCAGACACCGCCGGCATTAACGACAGCGCAGGAAGCGCAGCCGCGTCCTTGAAGGAAACGACCGAGGACCTGAAGTATATGAGAGACCTTGCGGAGCAGGAAGCAATCAACCGCTTCACGACCGCCGAGGTCAAAATCGATATGACCGGCATGACTAACCGCATTGATTCCGATATGGACCTTGACGGCGTGCTGAATACTCTGACCGAGGGCTTCGCGGAAGCGCTCGAGGTCGCTGCTGAGGGGGTGCATGAATAATGTATAGCTTTTACTTCGGAAGTCTGCTTTTACCGGTTACGCCGCAAAAGCTGACAACCAAAATCAAGGGGAACAACAAAACGCTTACCCTTGTCAATGAGGGCGATATAAACTTCCTGCGCTCTCCCGGCTTGACCGAAATCAGCTTTGACGTCGTTCTCCCTATGCTGGGGCAGTACTCTTTCGCGGGTACCTTCCGCAGACCTGACTACTACCTCGGCATTTTCGAGAACTACATGACAAGCAAGACTCCGTTCCGCTTTATCGTGAGCCGTGTGTCGCCCTCTGGGAGACTTCTGTTCGACACGAATATGAAAGTAAGCCTTGAGAGCTACAACATCACAGAGGACGCCACAAAAGGCCCGGACGTGACCGTTTCGGTAACGCTCAAGCAGTATATCGACTATGCGACGAAGACCGTCACGGTTACGAAACCGGCCGCGGCTGCGCGCAAGCCGACTATTAAGGAGGAGAAGAAGCGCGAGACTTCGAGCAAGCCTAAGACGAAATCCTATACCGTAAAGAAGGGCGATTGCCTTTGGAACATCGCTAAGAAGTATTACGGCAATGGAGCGCAGTACACAAAAATCTATAATGCGAATAAGGGCAAGATAAAGAATCCTAACCTTATTTACCCGGGGCAGGTGTTGACGATTCCATGAGTAAAGTAGATTTAATCATTCAGAGCGGCAGCACGATTCTCTACCCCATTGTTGAGGAAGGTATCAGCCTTTCGTGGGACCGTAAGGGCTCTCCCGGAAAGCTCAAGTTTTCCGTGGTAAAGGATTCCGTCTTGTCTTTTCAGGAAGGAGACGCCGTAAAGCTGTCCGTCGACGGGACGGACATGTTTTACGGCTTTGTCTTTACAAAGAGCCGCTCGGGACGCACGCCGAACGTTATCGAGGTTACCGCCTACGACCAGCTCCGCTACTTCAAGAATAAGGACACCTATGTCTACTCGAACAAGAAGGCGAGCGACGTTATCAAGATGATAGCTGAGGACTTCGGTCTCCGCGTGGGAACTCTTGAGGACACGGGGTACGTTATCGGCTCGAGGACCGAGGACAACGCTACGCTCTTTGACATCGCCCAGAATGCGCTTGATGAAACGCTGCGGGCGAAAACTAAGCTCTATGTGCTCTACGATAAAGTCGGCAAGCTGACGCTGCAGGACATCGAAAGCATGAAGTTGAATCTGCTTATCGACGCCGACACTATCGGCGAGTACTCCTATTCGAGCACCATCGACAAGCAGACCTACAACCAAATCAAGATTACCTTTGAGAACAAGGATTCGGGCAAGCGCGAAATCTTCATTGCGAAGGACAGCTCAAATATCAACAAGTGGGGCCTTCTGCAATACACCGATACCGTCGAGCTCTCTGCAAGCGGTGCGGCAAAGGCGGAGGCCCTCCTAAAGCTCTACAACACAAAAACCCGCTCGCTCTCTATCTCCGACGCGCTCGGCGATACAAGAGTCCGGGCAGGCTCGTCCGTTATTGTTAAGCTGGGGCTCGGAGACATCAATGTCCAGAGCTATCTACTGGTCGAGTCGGTGACGCACAAGTTCAAGCAAGAGCAGCACCTGATGGACCTGAAATTGCGAGGTGGTACATTTGTCACTTGATATGAACGGCTTTTTAGAAAATGTAAAACGCGCCGCGCTCGAGGCGGTCAACGCCGCAAAGCCCTTCGCCTTCGTTCTCGGCAAGGTGACGAGCGTATCGCCGCTCAAGGTGCAGGTCGACCAAAAGCTCGAGCTCACCGCAGCGCAGCTTATCCTGACGAACGCGGTCCGGGACTATACCGTTTATATGACGGTAGACCATCAGACCGAAAACACCGCGGGCGGAAGCGGAGACGCTTCATTTGCAAGCCATAAGCACGCCTATAAGGGCAAGAAGGCTTTTAAGGTCCACCTCGGGCTGAAAGCCGGCGAGCAGGTGCTGCTTCTCCGTACCGACGGCGGGCAGAAGTTTATTATCATTGACAGAGTGGAGGCGCCTACATGATACCGAAAGTAGACAATGACCTCCTGACGCTTGAGGTCGAGACTCAGCCGAGTCTTACTTACGCTCTGGATATTGAGCATGGGCGCATTCGCGGCATGGTAGACGAGCTCGAGTCACTGAGGCAGGCTATTTACCTGATTCTCAGCACGGAGCGATACGCCTATCTCATTTACTCGTGGAACTACGGCGTCGAGCTTGTCGAGCTTATCGGCCAGCCGAAAGAGTACGCGCTTCCAGAGATTAAGCGTTGCATTACAGAGGCCCTACTGCAGGACGACCGAATCACCGCGGTAGACGGCTTCGAGTTTGAGACCGGAAAAAAGACCGTGCACGTCACCTTTACCGTGCATAGCATTTTCGGCGATTTGGAGGTGGAAACCGATGTATGAGGATAAAACCTATGAGGCGATTCTTCAAGAGAAGCTCGCCCGAGTAGCGTCAAGCCTTGATAAGCGTGAGGGCTCGATTATTTTCGACGCGCTTGCGCCGAACTCCCTTGAGAGCGCCATGATTTATGTGGCTCTCGATACCGTGCTTAACGAGACCTTTGCCGACACAGCGAGCAGAGACTACCTTATCATGCGCTGCGCAGAGCGTGGTATCACACCTCTGCCGGCGACCTGCGCCGTGGGTATCGGCGAGTTCAGTATGGACATTCCTGTCGGCACTCGCTTCTCCTGCGATAAATACAACTGGGCCGTGACAGAAAAAATCGAGTCTCTCAAGTATTACCTTACTTGCGAGACCGCCGGCACGGACCCGAACGGCTACACCGGTCAGCTTATCCCTATCGAGTATATTGAGGGACTTGCTACCGCGGAGCTGACGAGTATAGTTATCAACGGTGAAGACGAAGAAGCGACCGAGACCCTGAGACTGCGCTACCTCAACAGCTTTGAGAATCAGTCCTACGGCTTCAATCGCGGGCAGTACATCGAAGTTACCGAGGCTCTGCCCGGCGTCGGCGGGTGCAAGCCCTACCGCGCGTGGAAAGGCCCCGGAACGGTCAAGCTCGTTATTACGGGAAGCGATTACCAGCCGCCTTCCGATACCCTTATCAATACCGTGCAGACGGCTATCGACCCGACGCAGAACAGCGGCGACGGTATCGGCCTTGCCCCTATCGACCATGAGGTTACGGTCGTCGGCGCGGCAGGTACTACGGTCAATATCTCTACGACCTTGACCTTCGCCTCGGGCTGGAACTTGACCGAGTGCCTCCCGTACATTCAGAACGCTCTTGATGCCTACTACCTCGAGCTCAACTCGATGTGGAGCAAAGAGGCTGGGCTGATTGTCCGCGTATCGCAAATCGAGTCGAGACTCCTTGCGCTCGCCGGTATCGTCGATATTTCCGGCACGACCCTGAACGGTCAGGCGGGAAATCTCACACTCGATAAGGACGCGGTTGCCGTGAGGGGGTCGTTCACAAATGCGTAACTTCAACAACATCAGGACCATCGACCTCAAAGAGTATCTTCCCGACGTGCTGAAAGACGTGCAGGAAATGCGGGCAATCATGGAAGCGGAGACCCCGGAGGTACAAGCTATCTGGGACGCCTGCGAGGACTGCATGAACGACCAGTTTATCTCCGAGGCCACCGAGAACGGTGTGGCCCGCAGAGAGAAAATGCTGGGTATCACGCCCTTTGCGACTGATACTCTTGACGACCGCAAGCTCCGGCTGCTCAGCCGGTACAATGAAAATATTCCGTATACAAGGAAAAGCCTTGCCGTCCTGCTTGAGTCTCTCTGCGGGGCGGGAGGCTATATTTTGACTATCACGACGGCGACCTTTACCGTCAATGTGAAAGTCGCGCTCGGCGTCAAGAAACAGGAGACAATTATCTCCGAGACACTTGAGCGCATTCTGCCGTACAACATGGTTTTTACGGTAGAGCTTCTTTATAACACGTGGGCTAAGGTCAAGCCCTATAAATGGAGCGAGGTCAAGCCGCTCACGTGGAAAGATTTGAAAGAGGAGGTACTTACTTAATGGCTACCTACACAGACAACTACAAACTGAAAAAGCCGGCGCCGGAAGACTTCGCGGACATCGCAGACCTCAACGAGAACACGGATAAAATCGACGCCGCGCTCAAGGACAAGGCGGACCTCGACGAGTCCGGCAAGCTGAAAGAGAGTCAGCTTCCGAGTCTGTCCTTTATCCCTACTTCGCAGAAGGGCGTCGCTGGAGGCGTCGCGAGCCTCGGCTCTGACGGTAAGGTCCCTTCGGGACAGCTTCCCGCTATGGACTATATCCCCGCTTCTCAAAAGGGCGCGGCTGGAGGCGTTGCAAGTCTGGGCTCTGACGGCAAGGTCCCTTCGGGACAGCTTCCTTCGCTCGACTATATTCCTACCTCTCAGAAAGGCGCAGCGGGAGGCGTCGCGTCCCTTGACGCGAATAAGAAGGTCCCGGTCGCGCAGATTCCCGCCCTCAGCTATATCCCTACCTCTCAGAAAGGCGCAGCGGGAGGCGTCGCGAGTCTGGGCTCTGACGGCAAGATTCCCGAATCTCAGCTCGGCACGGTCGGCGTACCACCTCAGATTATTGCCACGATTCCGAGCGGCAGCTCCGTCACCTGCAAATGCGGCTCTAAGACCTTGACCGCTACAAGCACCGGCACGGTGACCTTCAATCTGACGGGGTACGGTACATGGGTCGTGACAGCTACAAAGGACGGCCAGACCGCTACCGAGAGCGTTGTCGTGGACGATGTGAAGCAGTATAAAATCTCGCTCTCCTACTTCTCCGCTACGCTGAAAGTAACCTCGGACTCCGGCGCTACCGTTACCGCCACGAACGGCACGAAGACCTTCTCCGGCACCGTGCCTACGAGCGGCGTGCTCTCCCTGACGATTACCGCGTCCGGTACCTATACCGTTACCGCTACAAAGAGCGGAGAGACGACCGACCCCGTGAGCGTGGCAATCACGACCTCCGGGCAGACCTACTCCGTCGAGTGTCTGTTCTTCAACAGCGTGCTCTCTAAGAACACGTGGGCGCAGATTGCTAAGGCGTCTGCTGCGGGCAAGGCTTCTCAGCTTTGGTCTGTCGGCGATACGAAGGACATCACGGTCGGAAGCGAGACCTTGACGCTCGTAATTATGGGCTTCAATCATGACGACCTCGCAAGCGGCGGTAAAGCCGGTATTACCTTCGGCATGAAAAATCTTATGGCAACTACGCGCCGAATGAATGCCTCGAATACAAATAGCGGTGGCTTTACCGGCTCTGAAATGTACTCGTGGCTGCAAAACACGCTTTTGCCGACTCTGGCGTCCGACCTGCAGGCGGTGCTCAAGAGCGTCAATAAGAAAACCTCCGCAGGCAGTCAGAGCTCGACTATCAACACAAACTCGATGAAGCTCTTCCTCTTCTCTGAGATTGAGATTTTCGGCTCGACTACCTACTCGAAAGCCGGTGAGGGCTCGCAGTACAGCTACTTTGCTACCGCCGCGAACAGAATCAAATACCTCTCCAACGGCTCCGGGTCTGCGGGCTGGTGGTGGGAGCGTTCTCCTTATGGGAGCAACTCCGACGGCTTCGGCAATGTGAGCAGCTACGGCGACGCGAACTATAACTTCGCCAACGTCACCGGCGGCGTTTGCTTCGGCTTCTGTGTTTAATCTACTATCTTTAGTCAATCCGGGGCCCTTGTGGCCCCGGTAGGAGGTAAAAGCTAACTATGTCAGTTTATAAAGCACTGCGAGGAGACAGCTCGGTCCAGTTCGTAGAGACTGCGCGCAAGCTCGCCGTGCATACAAGAAAATGCTGCCTGAAAATGCCGAAGAGGTACACCTTCTACGGCGCTCAGGAGCTAAGCGCTCTCGCCGATACCGTCTACAATGAGGTCAAAATGGCGAACAGCGTTTTTCCCGGAAATCAGCACGAGGCGCAGCTCCGGCGGGACCATCTTATCGAGGCAAACGCCACGCTTCAGGCGCTTATCGGTCAGCTCGGAATTATGGCGGACCTTCTCAAGCAAAATCCTGAAAAGCTGCGCTGGCTCGATAATTCTCTCGAGGAGTGGGCTTCCCTCATCAGTGAGGAGGCTAAGCTAATTTCCGGCGTAAAGAAATCGGATAAAGAGCGATTCAAGAATCTGCCCTAACCGATATATGGGTCCTGTCATGATACTGTTGTCTTGTCCTGCGAACTGGTGGTGGGAGCGTTCTCCTAATGGGAGCAACTCCAACAACTTCTGCAATGTGAACAGCAACGGCAACGCGAACAATAACAACGCCAACAACACCAACGGCGTTTGCTTCGGATTCCATAAGGAATCAGGTCCGACGTAGTAAGCGGGAAACTGCTGAAATCAGTACCTTTATGGAAGGATGACTCGTACCCTGCCTTTTGGCTAAAACACTCCTTTGATGTAGTCGCTCGGACGCTGCTTGCATGGCACGGTTTACGCGGACCGTGTTTCATGGGCGGTACTACTATGCAGTTACTTTTACGCGTGAAATCCTGCAACACTGTACGAAGGGGACAATTTTTAATGACAAGCGAAGAAAGACACGAGGCTCGCTATCAGAGGCGAGTCAAGAAACGGCAAGAAAGACGCCTCGCTCTTAGCAAATCCTGCGGAGATTTTGAGGACGTCTTTTCTTATGAAAACCTATATCAATCCGGGCATATCTGCTGCCGCGGCGTTAGCTGGAAAAGCTCCACGCAGACTTACCGCTTTAATCTCGTAACGAATACGGCCGCAACGCGTCGCGCGCTTCTTGACGGGACGTATAAGAGCCGAGGCTTTATTGAGTTCGACCTCTACGACCGGGGAAAAATGCGACACATCAGGAGCATTCATATCAGCGAGCGCGTCGTGCAGAGGACGCTCTGCGATAAGGTCATCAACCCGACCTTAAAACCATCGTTCATCTATGACAACGGCGCAAGTACCGAGAACAAGGGAATCGACTTTGCCCTCAACCGGCTCTCCTGCCACCTGCAAAGGCATTACAGGAAGTACGGACGGGAGGGCTATGTTCTTCTCTTCGACTTTTCCAACTACTTCGCCAACGCGCAGCATTGGCCGGTCAGCCGCGAGCTGGCAAAGCGCGTGCATGATGTGAGAATCAGGGCTCTCGCGAACGAGTGCCTCGATAATTTCGGGCCCGTCGGTTACGGGCTCGGAAGTCAAATCTCGCAGACTGCCGCTCTTATGTTGCCGAACAAGCTCGACCACTTCATCAAGGAAAAACTCAGCATTAAGGGCTACGCCAGATATATGGACGACGGCTATCTGATTCACCCGAGCAAGGAATACCTCAAAGAGTGTCTTACTCACATGAAAGAGGTCTGTGATTCTCTCGGCATTATTCTTAATACGAAAAAGACAAAAATCAAGAAGCTCAGCGAGGGCTTCAAGTTCCTGCAAATCCGCTTCAAGCTGACGGAGACCGGGAAGGTCCTTCGCAAAATGAGCTTTGAGAGTATTAAGAAAATCCGGCGCAAGCTCAAGAAGTTCAAACTCTGGAATATCGAGGGCAGAGTCGTGAAAATCGCCGGCAAGTTCGTCCGGCGCGTATTCCCGCTCTCGGATATTTGCAGCGCCTATGAGAGCTGGCGCGGGCACATGAAGCGAGGAAACAGCTTCCATGCCGTCGAGCGCATGGACCTATATTTTAAGAAACTGTTCGGATTCCACCCGAACAATAAAATCGAATGGAGGAAAGCGCTATGTACTTAATCACAAACTCGGCAAATCTCATTGTCGAAATCTGCGAGCACCCCTGTTATGTTCGCAGGCAGGCAAACGGCGTCGTCGTTCTCAGCGAGCAGGACAAAGCCGACGCGATTTACTCGAACGACTCCAACACCTTCTGGCCCACACAGCAGGTCGGGTATCTCTGCGACCGGCATACCCTCGTTGAGGTCGAGAGTGTTCCCGCGGAAGTTGTCGCCGGCTTCTACTTCTACCATGCGGGCGAGTTCTACACGACTGAGGCGAATCTAACCGCCCTCGCAAAAGCACGGGCTCCGGAGCTCGCGAGTCTTGTTTTCGTGAAAATGGCAGAGACAGAACAGCTCGACGACGCGACTCTCACGGAACACGCCGAGCAGTTTTCGGAATGGGCATACCCGGTAGCTTATGCAGTCAAGGCGATTTGCTCTTACAAAGGAAAACTGTACCGCTGCGTACAAGCGCACAGCTCGCAAGCAGATTGGACGCCGCCGGCTACCGCAAGTCTTTGGAAGGAAATCGGAGACCCTACGGCCGAGTACCCCGAATGGTCTCAGCCCCTCGGCGCGCATGACGCCTACGCGCTCGGCGATAAGGTTGCGCACAGCGGCAAGCACTGGGTAAGTACTGCCGCAAATAACGTTTGGGAGCCGGGGGTCTACGGCTGGGAGGAGGTTACTGAATGACGGTTTATCAATGGCTCTGCCTTTTGGGCGTGCCTGCGCTCATTGCGGCCATCTTCAAGTACCTGCACTCCCTCGTCAAGAAGAACGCTCTGGACACGGCTGCGGTAAAGGCGGGACTGCAAGCCTTGCTCAGGTCGCAGATGATTAGCGACTACAACAAATGGGAGGAACGCGGCTTCGCTCCTATCTACGCCCGGGAAAACTTCGAGAACTGCTGGAAGCAGTACCACTCCCTCGGCGTGAACGGCGTTATGGACGACCTCCATAACAAGTTCTTAGAGCTGCCGGTCTCGCCGCCTGATGAGAGCTAAGAAACGAGAGTTTTCCAAAATCATAATCGCCATTGTCGGGACCGCTACGGGAGTCGTAACGGTCTTTACTTTGGCCATTGTTTGGAAAACCGGCGACACTTCGCCGCTTGCGTACCTTATCCCCGCCATCTTCGCCGAGCTCGCTACCGCGACCGGCTTCTACTACAGTAAGGCGAAAGCCGAAAACCGAATCAAGCTCCGTAAGAAGTACGGGCCTGATATATACAATGATTCAAAGGAGGACTAAAACCATGTTAGAAAGCGTACTGCAAAACCTTATCAACATCGGCTGGGCCATGCTTATCTTCCTCACCGCATACCTCGCGAACGTTGCCTTTTCGCTCTGGTACAACATCAAGATTCTGCATGAGTCCTTTGACAAGGGCAAGCTCATTGCGAGCGGTCTCAAGATTCTGACCTTCGTGGTCGGGCTGACGCTGCTTTGCACGGCAATCACGACTCTGCCCCTATTCGCAAATCAAGTCGGCTGGGCGATTCCCGAAGAATATTCTGACCTCTTCGCGGACCTCATTATTATCGGCGCCGTGCTGCTCGTGGCCTGTAAGTACATCAAGGAGGCCTTTACTAAGTTCGTGGCTATCCTGAACGCTAAGACAGAAGGAGGTACCGAAAATGAGTAACAGCCCGCTCGTAAGCTATACGAAAATCTCGCCGAATAAATCGAGCCCCCGTAACCACAAAATCGATACCGTAACTATCCATTGCGTGGTCGGTCAATGCTCGGTCGAAACCCTCGGCAACGTGTTCGCGCCTACTTCCCGGCAGGCGTCCAGCAACTACGGTATCGGCTACGACGGCCGTATCGGCATGTATGTCGAGGAGAAAGACCGTTCGTGGTGCTCCTCGAATGCGGCGAACGATAATCGCGCAATCACGATTGAGGTCGCCAGCGATACCAAAGAGCCTTACGCCGTTACGGATAAGGCCTACGCCGCTCTTATCGACTTGCTCGTCGACATTTGCAAGCGCAACGGTATCAAGGAGCTTAAGTGGAAGGCCGACAAGTCTCTTATCGGTCAGCCGGACAAGCAGAACATGACTGTGCACCGGTGGTTTGCGAATAAGAGCTGCCCCGGTACATACCTCTATGAACGGCACGCCCAGATTGCCTCTGAGGTCAACAAACGCCTCGGGAGTACAAATATCAAGCCCGAGCCTGAAAAACCGTCTGGGGGCTTGTATCGCGTCCAGACGGGCGCCTTTAAGGTCAAGGCAAATGCAGACACTATGCTGGCTAAGGTCAAAGCGAAAGGCTTTGATACCTATATGGTGAAGGTCGGAGACCTCTACAAGATTCAGGTCGGCGCATTCAAGGTCAAAGCGAATGCGGAGGCTACGTTGAAGAAGCTGCAGGCGGCAGGCTTCTCGGCCTTCATCACTACCGAGCGGGGCTCGGCTGCGGGTGCCGGTAAATCGGTCGACGAGCTTGCCAGAGAAGTCCTGCAAGGCAAGTGGGGCAACGGCGCAGAGCGTAAGAAGCGGCTTGAAGCTGCGGGGTATGACTACGCCGCCGTACAGAAAAAAGTAAATCAGCTCACCTAAGAGATAAGGCCGGAGTCGTTCCTTCGTGGAACGGCTCCGGCCTTTTACTATTTGCGGTAGAACTGCAACGAAAAGTTCGCAGAATCCCGGCTGTTTTGCGCGCTCCCTTTTCTTACCAAACACGGTAAAATAATAATTGTCAAGGGGAAAGCCTTGACAAAAAAAGAGCCCCCGTTGTTCCAGCAACGAGAGCTCAGAAAGGAGGTCAATCATGGACGGCTACCACACCGACTACGGATTCATGGGCTTGGTAAACGGAGAGTACATGCTCTTCGCGACCGACACCGAGTACCTTGAATACGTAACTGACGACTAACCTCGTCCGCTCGAGAGCTTGGCCGGCCGCAAGACCGGCTGAGCTCAAGAGTGTTCATATATTATATCGCGCTCAGGCAAGAAAGTAAACCCTAAGGAGGTACCGATTATGATTTTTACTGTTTACGCAGATAAGGCCGAAGAAGTCAGCAAGCGCCTTGATAAGCTCGCTAAAAAGGCGGCCCGCTATAATGTTCCGTTCTCTTACACCATTTCTGATGAACACCCCGAAACGGTTAACGTCTTCGAAGACGTCTCTCACAAAGCCAGCTCCTATAAGGTCGCTGCCGTTGATTTTGATATTGCTTGCGAAGAGCTTATCAAGTCGAACGGCTGGACCGTTCTCGCTAAGGTCGAGCATGGGGACAAGGGAAATGTCGTAAGCTGCTTCGGTAAGCAGAAAGCCCGCTCCGAGTGGTTTACCGCCGATCCTCATTGCGACCATTGTAATACGAATCGCCAGCGCGCCGTTACCTTCTTCATTGAGAACGCTGAGGGCGATACTCGACAGGTCGGACGCGCTTGCCTGCATGACTACACCGGAATCAGCCCGGCGACTGCCGCTCTTTGGGCCGAGGTGAGAGACCTCTTTCCTGAGGACCTTGATTGCTCTATGACTGACTGGAATACCCGCCGGGGCGCGCAAATGTTTGAGGTCCGCCAGATTCTCGCCTGCGCTTATGACGCAATTCAGGAATATGGCTACCGCAAAAGCGACGAGCAGGATAGCACGCGGGAAGTTGTTCTTGATAAGCTCCGCGAGCAAGCAGCCGCCTCTGACAAAGCAATGTCGCAGGCCGAGCTTATCAATAACTGGCTGCTTGGCCTTGACTTTGACTCTGCAAGTGACCTCGAGCGTAACTGCTCTGTATTTGCTAAGGGCGAATATGTAACGGCTAAGCAGGTCGGCCGACTGGCGTACATGCCTCTCGCGTATGAGCACTATATGAAGCGCAAAGCCCGGGAAGAACAGAGAGCAAACACGGAAAATACTTCGGCGTATGTTGGAGAAGTGGGTACTCGTCTGACCCTCGACTTGACTGCTGCAGTGCTTCTCACATCATGGTATAACGACTTCGGTACTACCTATCTTTATAAGTTCGTTGATGAAGCAGGAAACATCTTTATCTGGTACGCGTCTCGGCCTATTGAGCTTCAAGAGCGTATGACCCTCAAGGCCACAATCAAAGCTCACAACGAACGGAACGGCGTCAAGCAGACTGTTCTCACGCGTTGCAAGGTGGTTGCGTGATTGACTGAAAGCGGTAGAACTGCAATGAAAAGTTCGCAGAATCCCGGTAGTTTTGCGCGCTCCCGAAATCAGTAAAACGCGGCATAATAAATAATGTCAAGAGGATAAAACAGAATGCGGACAGCACCGCCCAGCTCACGAGCTTCAAGCGGTAAGCGCGCTGCGAAAGGTAACCTCTTGACATTAAAAACAAGGAGGCAACAATATGAAAGTTTACATCGTTCAGGTGATTCCCGAAGCGAGCCTCGGGAAAGTCAGTCAGGAAGGCTACTCGACCTTAGAAAAGGCGCAGGCCTTTATCGAAAGCCGCTCCGACCGACCGCAGCAGGTCTCGCCGTACCTTTACCGCACGGCAGACTTCACCGACTACCTCATTTACGAGGTCAATATCGTCTGAGAAAGATTCGCCCGCAAGGGCGTTTCTTTCGGGCCGATTACTTTAACGCACTACTTTATTAAAGGAGGCAAGTCAATGACAAAAAGAGTCGGGAAGACCGACGACCAACCTTTTGTAAAGCTCTTCCGTGAGCTTACATATCGCTGGACTCCGTGGGAGGTCTGGCAGGACTTCGTTACGATGTACGCTTGCGCTATCTCGAACGCGGTCGACAAGTCCCACTTTGAAAAACGCGAGGAGCTCTACCTTAAGCGGATTCAGAAGTACAGCAAGAAGGAGCAGGAGATTTTTCCTCAGCTTGCTGCGGAAGTGGTCCTCGCTCTCGAGAAGAATCCGGAGCAGGACTTCCTCGGAAGTATCTTCATGGCGCTTAACCTCGGCAATGATTCCGGCGGGCAGTTCTTCACGCCCTACGATGTTTGCCGAATGATGGCGGAAATGACTTGCGACAACGTGCTGCCGACTATCGAGGCGAAAGGCTATATCTCAATTAACGACTGCGCTTGCGGTGCCGGCGCTACTCTGATTGCCGGCGTTCACGCTGCGGCTAAGCAGATAAGCAAGGCCGGTCTGAACTGGCAGAATCACATTCTCGTGACCGCGCAGGACGTTGATTACACCGTAGCATACATGTGTTATATCCAGCTCTCGCTTCTCGGCGTCGCCGGTTATATCAAAGTAGGCAACTCGCTTACCGAGCCTATGCGCCCGGACGACTCATTGGAGAACTACTGGTTTACGCCGATATACTGCTCCGATGTGTGGACTATCAGAAGGCTTCTCAAGGGCAGAACGCTCTTATAAGCAAATATATTTTCAGGAGGTTTTTATTATGGCAACTATCACAATGAAAGAGACCCGCGCCTTCAAGTGGGCGAATCCGGGTACGCTCAAGGTCGGCGATGAAATCGTCGAGACTCTCAAGGACGGCCGCAAGGTCGTGTTCGTCGTCATGGACGACGGCGTTATCGGGCTGAAGAATCTGCTCGGCTACCACCGCATGAATGAGGACTGGACTAACAAGGGCGGCTGGCTCGCCTGCGATATGCGCCGCTACCTCAACGAGGAAGTTATCGCGCTGCTTCCTGACGAGCTCGTCGCGGCTATCAAGCCCCGCAAGTTCGGCAAAGAGGAGGACAAGCTCTGGCTCTTCTCAGAGATGGAGGTCTTCGGCGACCACGACTGGACCGAGAATGACCCTGGCCGCGGCTTCCAGTTCGAGTACTTCAAGGACCGCCGCAACCGTATCAAGGTCGACGAAGACGGAGATGCGAGCTGGTGGTGGGAGCGTTCTCCTTTTGGGAGCAACTCCAGCGGCTTCTGCGGTGTGAACAGCAACGGCTACGCGAGCGGTTACAACGCCGACTACGCCAGCGGCGTTTGCTTCGGCTTCTATATCTAATCATCAATCTATGAATCCGCGGGGCCTTGTGCCCCGCGGTGAAAGGAGAACGACACTTTGGGACTTAAAGATTTGCGGCTTGCGAAAGGCTACAGCCGCACCGAATTGGCGAAAGTCAGCGGAATCCGCTATCAGAAAATCCGTGATATTGAGGTCGGCATCATCAAGCCCGAGAATATCACGCTCAAAACGGCTCTCAAGCTCGCGCAGGCTCTCGACTGCCAGCCTGAGGACCTGACAAAACCGGATAAGGAGAAAAGTGATGTATGAGGAACTGAGAAAGGCCTTCGTTAAGCGTCTTACGGTAGACAGCCCTCACCATGACGCACGGCGCAAAGACTTCAATCAAGCTATCTTTGACGCCGAGGAAGGCTTTGCGTGCTTCAATGGAACGGACCTTGATATGGTCCTTGAAAAGTTTGACGCCGCAGTCCGGGACTTGACTACTTACCAAAAGCGGTAGAACTGCAACGAAAAGTTCGCAGAATCCCGGCAGTTTTGCGCGCTCCCTTTTTCTACTGAACACGGTAAAATATAATTGTCAGTTGGAAAACACTGGGAATTACAAAGGAGGCAAACATAATGAAAGACATGAGCATTATCGCTAACAAGAAGATTATCAACAAGGAGACCAACGAGGTCCGTCTGGTCGTGAGTATTGACGAGGAGAATCGCAAGATTCACTCCGTCCCCGTGGACGAGCCTAACGCCGAGCCGAGTATCATGGCCGCTGCAAGCTATGACCGTCGCTGGAAGCTCTACGAAGAGCCTGAGACCATCGGCGAGACTGTCAATGAGACCGCTGAGACTGAGGTCAACCACGACGAGCCCATGAAAATGTCGGACGTCGTGACTAAGCTCGAGAGCTTGTTCGACATTCTGAATCGCGTTTACTTCGACAACGCGCTGCCGAAACCGGTCATCACCGTTCAGTCTACCCCTAAGGCTTACGGCCACTGCTCTACTAAGAAGATTTGGAAGAGCGAGAACGACGGCCAGTACGAAATCAACATCGGCGCCGAGTTCCTCAATCGTCCGTCTGCTAATACGGCTGCGACGATGTGCCATGAGATGGTCCATCTTTACTGCCTTGTGAATGAGATTCAGGACACTTGTCAGAAAGGCCGCTACCACAACAAGACCTTCAAGGCTGAGGCTGAGGCAAGAGACCTTGAAATCGGGTACGACCGTACCGTGGGCTTCTCCCACACAAATCCGACCGAGGCCTTCAAGAAGACCCTCGAAGACAACGGCTTTGTACTTGAAGTTCCGTTCGCCCGCGTTATGCCTGAGGAGAAAGCAAAGGCTGAACGTGAAAAGCCTCACCGCTACGTTTGCCCGGTCTGCGGGCAGGAGGTTAAGACGACCGCCGACCTCAGCCTCATTTGCGGTATCTGCGAGGTCGCTATGGAGAGGGCTGACTAAAAGGACTCCAGAATGGCCCGTATCGCGTCCAAAGTTTTCATAGGGTAAATCTAAGGGTCCCTGAGCTAAAACGCGATACGGGAGGTCTGGGGCTTGCCCGGGGAGGTTTATATGAGAGACGAAGAGTACCTCTTCAAAGAAGATGTACGAGAAAAGGCGATAACAGCCCGGAGCGCTAAGAAGCGCCCTCGGCATAGCGGTTGCCGCCTACCGCGATACACGGCAAAGGAGATGAGAGAAATGAGCGGTCCTACCTACGCGCTCAACCTGAAAAAGCGTATCACCTACGCAGAGTTCAAAGCCCTTCCTGAGGGCTTGCAGAAGAGCTACGTGCAGAACATTATCGACAAGTACCGCGTCGGGCCTTCGGCACTTGCCGAGCTTATGGGTGCGAACGCCGGCGCGGTCGGTGTTTACCTGAGCAAGAGAGGCTTTTCCTTCAAGCGAGGTTTTCAGCCTACGAAGGACGACCTCGAAAGATTCCGTGAGGACTACGGTATCAGCGCGAATGCGCCGACAAAAAAAATAACTTTGGAGAACTTCTCGTTCTGCTTCTCCGGAGCCTTCAACGCGGCGAGCTTTGTAAAGCAAATCAAGGCCTTCGTCCCCGAAGGACGGCTCCTGCGGGTCTCCGTAGCAGTCGAGGTAGTCGAGCCCGAGCCCTCTGCTACTGAGCCTGCTACCGAAGAAAGTCCTTGATTTACAAGGCCTTTGGCTGTCTGGTAGTACTGGTAGTTCGTAAAAACTAAGAAGATTTTTCCAAAAAGTAAAGGGACTCAAAGCGCAATCTCGTCGCTCCCTCGCATTACATGTATATATAAGGAAAATTCGTTAAAACGGACTACCGACTACCAAAAGAAAAAGGACAGGCTCAAAGCCTATCCTTAATCTGGGTCGCAAGTACGAAACCATAAGGCAAGACGACTATCGTCACCTCAGGGGTTCGACCTGTGATTAAATTGGTGGCTCAAAGTGGAGCTAAGACGAACACATGACGCCTCGTCATCTATGCTGTCTATGACATCTTCCAGCGGGATCTCAATCGTATTCTTATCACCGGCAAAGCTGAACACAATTACCCAGTTGAGATTGAAAAAGGGCGTCTCTGAATATCAAATGAGTTATGATCTCGGACACAGCCGGAGCTATATTTATAACATATCCTCCGGTAAGTCACTGCCACCCATGGCGGAGTTCCTTCAAATCTGCGACTATTTTGATATCACACCAAGCCAATTCTTCGATGAGTCGGAGGAAAACCCTGCGCTTCTGCAAACAGCTATCGAGGAACTCCATAAATTAAATGATGATGACTTAATGCTCATCATTGGAAATATCCGCAGGCTGGCTCGCAATTAAGTCAATCGATGAAACATGTTCTCGTATGGAACAGACTGCAAGGTATCGGTGTTCGCCAAATACCTTGCGGTTCTATGTTGCCCAACAGCGGTGATTTATATCAGGTGGAAATCAAACGCCTTCTCTGCGCGCCGCGATAATTGGAAAGTGGTTGGTATCATAATATGATACCAACCACTTTGTTCAATTAAAGCACAACTGTCATCGCCCCACCAAGGGGGAACTGCGCTCGCTCGTTGAACCCAGGACAAGTTCATAGTGAACCCACCAGAACAGCTCACTCTATCGGAGATTTAAGTCAGAAAAGAAGAGTATATTACACTTCTTCATAAGCACGGAGAGTGATTGCAGGTAATGAAACTTTCATGTATAATGTTGGTAAGACTGTAATCCGCGAATAAATAACGGTACGGGTGGATGCTGAGCATAGCCATCTTTTTCGACCAGAATGAATCGCTGGCCGGTAGTAATATCAATCGCTAAATCATTGATCGGTGAACTGCACGGGGAGGGACATATGACCTATCGTGAGCTGAATGACTTGTTTTTCAAGACTTGGGCGGATAAACACGGTATTATCCGAGGCAAGCCCGTCGTGCTGATCTACCGTATGAACCATGCGGCTGGTGCGGAGGGGTTGGACGCTGTCGTGGACGAGTCCCTTCTTGCTGCAGAGCTAAAAAAAGCTGACCTAACGCTGATGAGAGAGGGAGAAGAAAATGACCTTATCTGTGTGCGTGGATGACATTAAAGGGTAGCACGGTAACCGTAATTGCCACTTCTGCGGACGGCTTTTCCTCTGAGTACGAAGTTAGAGTTTCTTTACCTCTTGCCATCGCAATTGGCGCAAAAGGAGTCGCCGGTGTAGGAGCTGCTGTTTTCGCAATAAAGAAAAAGAAGAAAAGTAAATAGCCCAA
>JABLTK010034953.1_pt1 | contig 43751 bp, 69 predicted proteins | sample 7160131 | NCBI WGS metagenome assembly JABLTK01 (sample SAMN14651221, study PRJNA627086) | human gut metagenome | isolation source: feces | host: Homo sapiens
CGAAACAATCTTCAGTTCATGACAACCAGGAACGAAATGGTGTTCAAGAGTACAAGGATGCAGACTTGCATCACTATTCAATGAGACACGCAGAATAATCCTACTGGCAAGGACAGTGAGGATCCGAGCAAGAAATATTCAAGGGTTCCTTATCCTGTGCATCAACCTCCATCTCCAAGTGGTTACCTCAACAGCAAACAGACGATTCCCATACAGAAGAGCAGCACCGCATCCAAGACCCGCCGCAACAGCGAAACCCAGTTGGAAAGGAGAAACTAATGGATAATTGGATGTATCAATCAACCTACATGCTGCAGAACCTGTAGAATAGGATCGAGACGATTGGTTGACGAAATGACTCAATCTGTTGGCAGATTGAGAAAACTTGGAGAAGCACTTTCCAAAGTGAGTACTACAAGAAGAAGCAACTCTTGAGAACATCACAAAGGGAGAAAATGTAAGGAAGTTACATTGAACCAAAATAAGCCAGATTTGTGCAACAAACAAATTACTAAATAATACTTTCCTATACCTACCTGAGTTGTGGGCACTCGTATACTTACCTCCTTTTATAAAGAGAAAAGGGATGATTCAGGTTTACGTCATTCTCATCACAAAAGATGAATCGACAATCATCATACATCCCAAAAACTCTCGCGCGAGTGCCCAAAGCATCCAATGACGCCTATATCTCAAACCAAATTCTACTTGAAGAAAACCAAATTGCCACTAAAGTCAACTTCCATAGTTCATTCGACAAGCACAATTCGTAACAAAGAAACGGAGAAAGTGATGGAATCACTAGAAAGCGCCGTAGCGCGTGAATGAAAGAATATCGCATACACAGCAGGTCCAATGGTATTCGACGAATGTTTCATTTGAAACCCTGATCGATCGTGCCCCATCTGTTTGGGGATCTGATTCGTGTAGTAATCCAAAGCTGAATAAATCGGTTTTGAAGTCGTTCCTGTGGTAGGCCAAAGCGGAGTATATTCGCGAATCTCACTAGAAAGCGCCGCAGCGCGTGAAGGAAAGAATATCGCATACGCAGCAGGTCCATTCGTTTATCATTTGTTTCCATGGTTCTTGTCTCGTTTATTCCTTGAAGCGTGTCCTTGCATTCGTATTGTATGGAAAATCGTTGCTCCATGCAGACAGCTGTACCCAACTCGAACATATCACTATGAAGCGCCGAAGCGCGTAAGGTGAAGAATATGGCATACACAATTGGTCCATTCAATTTGTAAGCGAGAACGACGACCATTACTATTGTGGTACATCACTAGAAGCGCCACAGCGCGTGAGGAAAAGAATATTGCATACACAGACGGTCCATTTCGAAGTAACATAGCAACACGATTGGTCTACACCTGCATGATTGATTGCTCAGTTTGAATCGACCCTGAAGAACCTCGAAGTAGCTGTTTCTGAATCTGCAAATCCTTGAACTGAAGCCCGTAAGTTTCACTGGAGAATCCTGAAGACCTTTGAAGCACTATAGTTGATTCTTGATTGTACTTGAATAATTTGATTCTGAAGAGGTTGTTTCCACACGTTTGTTGATATTGTAGGTTCTGATAGAACCAATTGTTTAGTCAGACAGAACAGTTGATCAATTACATAAAACGGATTGTTTGATCATGCAAACGGTTGTTTAGTCATACACAACTTGTTTGTTGACACAGAGTTACAAATACACCATTCAGTTCGTTTGTTCCAAAGTGGTCATTGTTTAGTTCAACATTTGTAACAACACATTTTCCTGTCTATAGATGACTCCACACCCTAATCCTTACCTTGAACTAAGAAAGAAATGAAGATCCTATAGTCGTTTCAATGTCCAGATTCCACCGTGGATTTGACAATTATCGAATCAATTTTTGGAGTGATTGCCAAAAACCAACTTTATTTTGGTCTTATCATCACGGTAGAACCGACTTCTTTATCACTTCCGAAGACGGAAAGATGTCGTGTCGATTTGCTCTTACAGGATATATTGCCAAGTATGGTAGAAAGTATTGGTAATCATGATATAGTATTTTCTCAACGAATACATTTATCTTGGTGGATCTCGTTCTGAAAACAGCAATTATCTTTGGTAGATATTATTGTATGTATGAACTACTATAGATGCTCCCGGAAACGTAGACAAGATTGTCGATTATCTCAACAAGAATGGAATTACATCTGTAGAAGCATTATTCTTCACTCACGGTCATGTCGATCATATTATGGCAACAAATGATTATAAACAGAAACTTCCTGGTCCTATGAAACTCTATCTTGGCGAAAAGGACTTATCTATATGGTGTGGATTGATTTCCCTGTTTTATCTAGGCATGGAATGAATCAACAAATCGAAGACTTCGGTGTTCCTTACAGACTTGATCCTCTGCCTGAACCAGATGTACTGATCAAAGGAGGAGAGGTATTTACATTTGGGGATACTACTATTGAGTGGATTTTTGAGAGAATCATTGAACTTTAGATGCATTTCTTCTCCTGGTCATAGTCAAGGAAGTATCGTATACTATATCAAGCGAAAGGGTGAACAGGACTTGGTTATCTCAGGAGATGTCTTATTTTCCAACAGTGTAGGGCGAACCGAGTGATTGTCATTTGCTCGTTCTTATTGTAGTTGGTCTGGAATTCACATTTTGGAGGGGACAGGGTCAGCAAAAGTTCTAAGTGGATCTATAAAGAATCTGAGGGTATGGGAATTGTGTTCCTTCCATATTTAGAAGTATCCTGCATCTGCAGCACTTCTTCCAGGTCATGGAGACTGTTCAACCCTAGGAAAGGCGCTTCAAAGTACAACCTACATGTGGGAATAATTGTTTTGTTGTTTCTTGTGCTATAAGTGTTGCCTTGATAAAGAACCTAAAAGAACCATATTTAATAAACTTGTGCTAACAATTGAGTGTCGATTCCCGCGGTGAGAACTACGGGGTTAGTCAAACTATTCTTGATGAAGAAGGAATTGCCGATAACCGGTAAAGTGGGTGTCTTTCCGAAGGTGGCAATGAGTGCAGTTGCCCTAGCCTCGTTCATGGATTCCTTTTGTCTTCAGATTATTGTTCCCAACCTCCCCTTTGCGGTGAAGAAATGGTTTCCAGGAGTCTACTCTGTTTCATACATTTATACATAGATTAATGATACAGATGTAGGATTCTATTATGGATACATTGTTTCTGCATATTCCTTAGGTGGAATCTTTGGTGCATTGTTCTGGGGATGGTTTGCTGATAGTTTTGGAAGGAAAACATCGATCATCACTTGTCTTTCTTGTAATCGTGTGATTCATATCTGATAGCTAGGTCAGATGGTTCTTTCTATTTGTTTCGGATTAGCTCCTAATTACTATCTTGCATTGATTATTCGAACTCTTTGGGGCTTTACAAATGGAAATCTCGGAGTTCTCAAAACCTATGTCAGTGAAATGTGTTCTGAAGATAAACAATCACTTGGTTTTAGCATCCTTGTGACAATGGGTGGCATTTCCAAGTACACACATAGTTGAACAATCAACTGTAGTGTTGTTGGTCCTAGTCTTGGAGGTTTCCTTGGAGATGCAGAAACCTATTTCCCTTCATTAGTTCGAAGTTATCCTTGGATTCGAAATGTACATTTGTATTCCTTCTTTCATCTAGTATCCTCTATTTCTCCCATGTTTGACTGGAAGCATTTTATCAGTTTTCATTCTCATCATGGTGGTATTTGCATTAAAGGAGAGTCTTACTCGGGATATGATCAAAGCAAATGCAGAAGAACGAAAGAAGTCTCATAAGAAGTATCTCGAACTCAAAGCGAAGATGAAAGCGAATCCTGATTATGTTCCTAGCATTGATGATCGCTATATTATCCAAATCAATGAAGGTGGCTACTTGAATCTGATTCAGAAACATGATGTTATATGGAGTACGATTATGTATGGATTCTATGCTATAATCCAAGGAGGTGAGGATGCTATCTATCCTGTATGGTTAATCAATACTCCTGAGAATCATGGTTTCTCATTTACCTCTTCAGATCTTGGTTGGATGTATACCGGCCTCTCTCCTAATCAAATCATCTCTACTCCGTTACTTTATCCTTTAGTATCAAGATTACTTACTAACAAACAAGTCTCATATCTCACTGGATGTCTTTTCTCTTTCTTCTTGTTCTTATCTCCTATTGCAGCCTTATTTAATCGAAGTCCTGTTCCTGTAGGAGATAATAAGAGTATTTGAGTTAGGTCCAATGGATCGCCATTCTTCTTAGCTTTGGTTTTGCACAGTGTTTTAGATTTATGTTCGTTACATATCCTTATTACATGGACTAGATTGTGGATTCCTTCACCTCACGAATGGAATGGTATTCATTACCAACAGTACATATCAAGACTTCAGAGCTAAAGTTAATGGTCTAGGTCAAGTCATGTCTGCATTTGGTCGATTTATTGTAAGAGGCTGAAAGCAAGATTAAAATGTAGGGTCCAACTGTGGCAACAAGTGTCTTTTCCTGGTCATATAAGATTAATTTTGGATTCCCCCTTGATTACGGGTGTTCTTTTTACGTAGAATTGCGATAAGGAAGTAAATGATAGTTGTTGGGAATTGGAATGATCATTTGTACCTGTCTAACATGTGTTCTTCCTGAAAGTATTAATCATCGAAAGACAACACTTCGAGAATATGTCCAGTTAGAACATGACAGATTGGAAGCTCAGAGTATTGAATTGGTGAACTTGAAGGCAAAGGAACAAAGTAATGATTCTATGGAAGAAAAGGTTGAAGTTACGCCTGAACAGGCATCTCAATCCCCTTCTGTTGCTGTGTAATTTGTTTGTTGGTTTTAATCATCTTACATTTTTCCATGCAACCATTCATTTCGACTGGAGTGGGATCTATTCTTGTTATTCATTACATAGCGCCGCATTCTGGTGTCAAGTATCCCTCTTCGTGGAAGTCATTCATGGGACTGGTATTATCGTGCGAAAGAACGTCAGAAGATTCAAAAGAAACCAAGTGCTCTTTGGGATAATAAAGGTGAGGATATATGGATGCATTACTGACTTACAGAACAGAAGAAGAGAACACGAGTTTACTTTGATATCGGGAGTGAAAATAAGGAGACACAACGAATCGAAATTGAATTGCTTGTATCTATACACTATTTCCTGTAATAGTGTAGGATGACATTGTTCCCAAAACAGCCGAGAACTTTGTGAATCTCGTTAAGGGAACAAATGGTTTAGGGTATAAGGACTGCAGTTTCTTTGATATCCGCAAAGAAGAGTTCGTTTGTTCAGGGGCTGTTAAGGGAGGTCTGAAATCTATAGGAATATCATTAATAGAGAAGAGATTGGGTGGATACTCATCTTTTGGAACCAGATACTTTGATGACGAGAACTTTATCGCTCAATATCCTTAACTATTCTCATTATATGCTCCTTCACAAATATGCATGACATTCCTGGCGTCGTGACTATGCTCAATGCAGGTTCTCATACAAATAATTCTCTCTTTGCAATTTCTCTAAAACCCCTTCCGCACCTTAGTACTTATTCTGTGGTGTTTTGAGCGTAGATGGTCGAAATGTCGTTGTGGGTCATGTGGTGAAAGGTATGGAAAATGTGGTGAGTTTATCGAATTTGTATTGCTACAAGGGAGTCCCACTTGATCCTGTCTTTATCAAGGATTGTGGCGTCATTTCTTCGTAGTGAGAGTTCTTTTATTCATGGGCTGTTTGTTGAAGAAGTTGGAAGATCAGTAACATGTACTCGAAATGAGCCAATTCACAGACTCGGACTCAATTGTCTCATTTCTTAGTGAATATGAGTATATGAACCCTTCATATCGACCATCTATGGAAGATACTATAGTTATTGAGCCAGCACTAAAAAACAATCCAAACATCTTCTTTGCAGCCTTAATGGATGGTCATGGGGGTTTGAAAAGGTATTTGAAGAGTTAATGTGTAGGTTGTGCAACGGCATCCTTTGTTGCGTCAAAACTAGCGGATAATGTCCATTTAGGACTTCATCAAGAGGAAATAATGTCGTTTGAGCAGGTGATGCGATTCGCTTTTCTCTACACCGATGTAGAGTGTCGAATGCAGAAGCTTATGGCAAGTGGATGCACTTGTGCATCAATTCTGATCGTAAGGGATCCGAATTCCAAGGAGAAGACTGTGGTTACGGCAAATATTGGTGATAGTCGTATTATTCTATCCAAACGAGATAGTGTAACTCGTTTGTCCTATGTACGACAAAAGAAGGATATCAATCGTAGGATCATAAAGCAGAGGACCGAGACGAAATTTTGCGGATCCAATCATCTGGTGGTATGGTACTTAATAAACGTGTAATGGGTCTATTAGCAGTAACACGGAGTTTTGGCGATCACTCAATCAAAGAGTTCGTGATTGCAGATCCGTTTCTTTCCTCTTTCTCTATCACATCTGAATGTGAATTTATGATCATGGGGTGTGATGGAGTTTTTGATGTTCTTTCAGATGAGGAAGTGTGTGCTATTGTTCGAGAGTGTATTCAGAATGTAGGATTTTGTGTGAGAGTACGAAGTAGAATCAACGAGAATACAGTGCTCAACGAATTGTAGAAGAAGCAGTGAAAAGAGATTCGCGTGATAACATAACTGCTGTGGTAATAGGTTTATAGTTGTGAAGTGATGGGTGTCTGTTAGAACCAACATAAATACATCTCGTAGTGACTATCATGAACAAACATACAACTCTTCACTTCCTTGCATTCGTATAAAACCACACAACTTTGTTAACTTATTCAGGGATATCCGTCCATTCTTTTTGATAAGATCTGTTACACTTTGCAACTCTTCCTCTGTGATTACGATTAGTTTCCCTCGATCATCCACGATCACAGTGAGACGATTCTCTTCTTCCAATCGTGACACAGTCTCTAACACTTTCTATTTATCATACTCCACACTCTGGATCACTTCACTTGTCAGGCCAAATTCAGCAGCTACGTCATCAATGACACATACCTTATGAGATGTGAGATATTGAATAAAGTTATCCAGACGCTGTGGATTCTCGAATATGTCTTCTTTTGCTCCAATTCCCTCATCTTCCACTGTAATAAACTGTTCCCACTTCTTGTACTCTTCTTCTTCTTGTCGAAGTCGCTCCTCTTCTAGTACACGAGCCTTTTCCTCCTCTTCCTGTCGCTTCTTTGCCCGTTCTTCGTCTCGCTTACGCTCTTCCTCCATTCGCTGCTCTTCGCGTGCTTTTCGCACTTCGCGTTGATAATTCTCTTGTGCTTTCTTTTCAGCCTTCTCTTTCTTTTTCAATGCCTTTGCCAAGGCCTTCTTTGTGTCTTTGTTGGCTGCGCCTCCTTCTTGTTGTCTACATTCATCATCAAATCAAGGTCTAACTGCATAATTGTGTTGATTTCTTCATTAATTGCATCCACTTCTTCCGTATTTGGTGGAGCAACAGTTTTCTAGAATAAGATGCCAACATCCACATCTACAGGTGTTCCCATTTGCTTATCTATAAACCATAAAAACACTTTCGTTAGAATTCCCAATCCAATAAATGCCACAGCCAAAAGGATGAAGTCACTTCTACTTGTTATTCTCAGTATAATACGAGCCAACGATGCCATGATTTCACCAAATTGGACAGAATGTGGGATTGGGGAACCGATTTTGGGAGCCCTATTCTTAGGATTCATCTATTACATCCTATGTCAGCACGTCAAATTGCTCGATTGAGAGCTCTGATTGAAGAGAAGAAGAGGGAAGCAGAGGAGGTAAATGATGATATCGATGAAGAGGAGTATTACGAGGAACCAACTAAGGTGTCATTTTCTGTATCTCTAGAGGATCTATGTGATTCTAGGCACTTATGGACAGTGATTCGGAAGAAGAGGAAGAAGATGAGGAAGAAGAAAGCATTGAATCAGAGGAAGTTACTGAGGTCGTTCCTGTAGTTACGAAACCCGAACCATCAAAAGAGGAATTGGAGGATGCATTTTTGGATGCTCTGCTTGCTGAGCAGCAGGAAGAACCAACATTCGAAGAAGATCACAAAGTTTCAGATATGAGTGGGATTGATCTTGGTCGTATCCTTCAGATCAACACGAAGTGGGGATTCATAACTACGCTAATATGTAGACGGCTGAATGATGTAGAAGAGGGTAATTCCCGTTTTGGTGGAAACGACGAGGTTTGGGATTGTTTATAGTTGTTAGGAGTAGAATCAGCAGGCAATGGGTCGCGGCTATCGCCAAAGACAGCGAGCAATTCGTAGAGCTATGGCAGGGTCTGTGTGTGGAATGAGAGTGATTCTCTAGATCAGCCACCTCATCCATCTTTATCACTCCATCGCCAAGTAATGTCCGTCCTCCATCCATTGTAGGTGGTGGATTTAGTTTCGACTCTGTTGAAACTCCCTTCAATTTTGACAAAGGCAGTCTCGTGACTTATGATACTAATGCTGTATTTTATTCGATTCATGCTTCTCCAGAATATCAGCATTTAGTTGAGGAGTACAAGTCGTACAAAACCACATATTTAACCGAGGATATTGGAGACATGGCCATTCGGTTCTATCAGAAACATCCCTATCTATTACATGTTGCATTTGATGTTGAATTGAGTCAATTGAGTGATGTTTAGTTGTGCCAGATTATGTTGATGTATAAGGATGCTGAACATGTGCTGGAAATACTACGACAGTATTAATTGGGTTGTTGAATGGAATGTAGATGTCTTTATATAATTGAGAAGGCGGTAGGACCTCGATTTGATTTCGCTTCTGGAAAGGCTAGGTTTTTGTATTCTGAAGAAGAGAATCGGTAATAATGAATCAAGCCGATAAAAACTAGGGTCATTTACAAAACATTACGACTGTATGTCCAGATGTCCTATCGGAAGTCCTGTTTTGATACAGCTTTGAATACTTCCCTCATTTTATACTCCTTTTTCCCTCAACTGGATCCGACAGGAACACTTCTCCTGATTCCATTCTTGGCCCTTTCAGCCAAGCGGTTCCAGTCTTTGGTTCACATTGCTGAGTCTTCTCTATCAATTGGACCTCTTCCGATTATCGTTCTCCCTAATTGGGGATTTGATTACGGATTAGCTTTATATCGTCAGGGAGAGACAGAACGGGCTCGAGAACAGATTCGAGAGAGTCTGAAGCGATGGCCAAGCATGCCAAAGGTGATGAAGGAGAATGCGGTAGAAATGAAATAGTGTTGTGATTGTAGAATTCCTCTCTATTTGTACCAGAAACGGTTCTTAATTTCCCTTTATTCGCTCAGGATCCTGAAGACGAGAATGCTAAGTTGGTGTTGGAGATCTTCTGTCAACGAGATGTTCAGCTATGGAGCCACTCCGATTCATGGACCCTATTGATGGAGTGTTATTCGGAAGCAATCCAAACTACCGAGTTGGATGCATGGCGAATTATGGTCGAACAAAACAAGGATGATTTTATCGCTTTACAGGACTATTTTGACCGTATTTATCAAGTATCTGAAATTGAGGACAATCTATTTACGGTTGATCCAACAGGTGGGAGTTGATGGAGTCAGTTGATTCTAAGATTTCACGGATGAACTTCCAGCTGCTGATATGAACGAAATCATGGGAGATCTCCGGCAGCAACAGCTAGAGCAGCAATTGGAGAATCAGTTGGCAGGAATGCGAGTCCCTAACAATGTGCCAGCAGATCATAATATGCTCCGTTTGTTCCTGGAGGCACTGAATCCAAACATGAATGCTGCTGAGCTGAACGATGACGATGTTGCTGCTCTCCAAGAGCAGATGAATGAGATGCTTGATGCAGGTATTGTGAATGGGGAGGAAGGAGAAGGAGAGTGGCAGGAAGATTGGAATTCAGATGATGAGTGATTATTACTTTAGGGATTGTGCATGTTTGATGAAACAAACTGATTCTATGAAGGACATCCGTTAACTCATCAAATTAGTGGTACTAGAGAATTAGAGTGAAAAGGACATAGATTACATGAATAAAACCAATCTTAGGTGCCTGCTCACGGAAGCAACGTCTACAAAGCATGAGATCATACTTTCTGATCAAGCCACGACGGTTACCACAAGCACGGCTAGAAATCAGATGTACCAATAACAAAGAAATTACCAGCAACGAGAACCAGGACCATATTCACGAGGGTGAGAATAATCAAGACTGGGCATCTTTCTAGAAAACAAATTAGCACTCTCGTCCTCAGAGATGTCTGAATCACGAACCTACATAAAATGATGATGGATGGATTCCTAATATGAGAAAACCACCAAGAGAGTATCGTAATCGTTGATAATCAAAGATTCTACTACTAAACAAACAATCAACGAAGATAAACTCTTGAACAATTTGAGGTATTCGAATTTGCCTCCATCAACAACCTGAGTCACAATCGTTTCTGCTTCTCCTCTACTACAAACGAGATTAGCATCCAAGAGGATGTTGAGAAGTTCACTCTGCGACAAATGGCCCTTATTCTTCTTATCGAAATACTGACAAGCCACATACATATCTCGATTCACCTTGACAGGAACAGGTCCATTTTTCACCTCTTCCGTCTTGGTAGGTTTTGGGATTTCTCCTTCTTCCATCGGTTCCTTCGCTGCCGATTCATCTACAACTGCCAGATTCTGAATTTGCATTCTCGTTTCAACAGCTTCAGTGAATGCTCGCATGATTACACGAGCGAAACGCAGAAGGATCATATCTTTGAACGTCTCAGCAAGAAGGGATACTTCAAAAATCTTCTCACTGATATCCTTCTCGGTGTATTCCAATAGACCATCTAGAGAAAGGATCTTTGCTTTGGGCTGCGTGGTATCATTGAATGTTGTGATCACCGATAGTGTTGCTGCTCGACTCACTGTTCGATGGACTATGCGGCCAAAACTATCCACTTCCTCCACTTCTGTAAGTCCTGCATTAGGATTGTCACGAGGAGTAAGGACCAAATTGGAAGTCTCAGGGGCAGGTTCTGAGGTGCCAATAGGCTGATCCGATGGTTGGGTTGTATCAGCAGTAGGCTGTGCAGTGTCCGTAGTAGGCTGTGCAATATTAGCATCAGAAGGAGATTGCTCGATACTAGCATCAACTTCAGAAGGTGTAACTTCAGCTTCTGCTGATGCAGCCTCCGGTGCGGCTTCCATAGAGGGAATAGCATCAGTTTCTGATTCTGGAACATTCATCTCTTGAAGTGTAGCATCCTTCTCAGACTCTGGAGGGATTGACTGTTGTTCTTCATTCTCCATCAATCGATCAATCAACTCCTTCTTATTTCCCTACAACTGATCCAATCATTCATCATCTACACTGGTTACCAAGCCACGTTGCCTCAGTAACATTCTCAGATCCGATACACGAAGCATGGTCAATCCTTCACGACTCAATGGAACATCGTCTTCTTCTTCCATTTCCTCTGGCTTCACTGATGGTTCATCCTCTGGAACTTTTCCAGAATCACCGTCTTCAGCAGAGAGAGCGACGATATCACTCGATTTCGCTTCATCATCCTTGACAGATGAATTCTCTCCTTCATTTCCGGTTTCATCCTTCAAAGGATTCTCATTCTCAATAGTTGAAACAGCAGCAGCCGCTGCTTCAGCTGCGATATCCTCTGTCGACATTTCAGTAGCAACAGACTTGGGAGCCACTTCAAGAAGCGTAGGGATTAGAGGAGCTCCTGACCAGATATCTGGCATAAATACGATCGTCACTTCTTGGTAATCACACTTCTCACCACGAGATGTCTCTGTTCGCTTATACCATACTTCCATCATGCGAATCCAATGTGAGCATTGAGAGAGATCTATATGGAGTTGCTCACGACCATACTCACTATCCATCAAATCAGCCACTGATTCTTACATCGCTTTTCCAATCAACAGATCATCACTCACATCCTCAAGAGAGTTAACCAAACCAAAAACACCTCCAGAGAGGAAGATTTGACCTTTATTGGCAGACTTCATAACAAGGAAACGAATGAGATGATTGAAAGTCTCTTCACCCTTCTGAAGTTTATCCAGTGAACTCACATCCATGCCGGAAAACAAGGCGAATTTCACATTGATACGATACTTGGCGTTTTCGTGTGTGATACCTTCTGTGAGTAAATGAACCTTGGCTACATCATAGGGTGTGTTGAGTGAAGAAGCCTCTGCAGTGGCCTGCATAGTGGCAGCAGGTACATGTTGTGTGGTGAGTTTGACAGTGCCAAAGAGAGGAACTTCGCTCTGATCGTCATTCTGCCAGCAGGCAACGAGTCGAGTGAAATCTTTGCAGATGTGAAGCGAGGGGAAGTCTCGATGGAGATCAGAGTAGCAACGATGTTCCTGGAAGAAGATTCTGGAAGGAATGATACTATGAATGAGTTACATCATGAGAACAAACTCGCCTGCTACGGGAGAAGGAGAACGGGATTCAGAACGTGAATGATGATGTGAACGATGACGCGAAGGAGAGTGGTGATGACGAGATGGAGAACTGACTCGTTGACGTTTGGATGAATCATAGTCAGAACCTGAGCGACGAGATGGAGAGCGACGATGTGAAGGTGATCGGTGACGAGAGTGCGAGCGGCGATAAGAAGGTGAACGACGATCGCGTGAGTTTTTGGGATAAGTGGATTTGGATCTATGGGTTCAATCCAGAGAGGAGGAGGATACGTCGACATCTTGGGATCTGATGGAACGTCAAATCGGGTGAAACGAGGTGCCTCACCAAATTGACTACGACGAACATCTGTGTAGGGTTCTGAACGTGGAGGATATTGGTCGTACGAAGGAGCTGGAGGAGGATAACCGCGATTATTGTATCGTGAATAGGAGTTGTATTCAGCTGGTGGTGGGTATCCCCGTGGAGCAGCTTGTGGCTTTGAATATGTTGTGTAATCATATCCTGGATAAGCAGGACGAGAACGGTACGAATCCGAAGGATAAGGTTGATTTGGTTGAGGTGCAGAAGCAGGAGGACGATTGCCTGGAGTACCATATTGTGGAGGATAGGAAGCTTGGGCGTAATTCGAATAGTCTCCCGAAGTCTCTTTTGTTTGATTAGCAGGAGTGTGCATTGGAGATACATATGAATGTGAGTTATCCACATAGGATGAAGCAGAAGTTGTAGCAGGATTGGATCCAGGTCCCTGTGGCTTCGTATTCTGAGGAGGATAGTATGCATTTGCATCATAAGAGCCTGAAGGATAATTACTATCAAATCGCTTGGAAGGATCCGTTGTTTGTGGAGGATATTGAGCCGGTGGGTAGCTGTAATTATCTAAATTAAATAACAAAGAATTGGTTAGAAGCTTACTGATCGGAGCAGATGGGTCTGAAGAAGAGCCTACTGCTGATGGGTTTGTTTGATTGTAGTTTGCATCTCCATAGTTATAAGCACCTGTATTGTAAGAGTAGTCTGTTTGGCCTCCATCTGTCGGATAAGAAGAGAAAAAGTAGGAATTACAACCAGTCGAAGGCTGACGATTCTGATAGTACGATGAATAGTCCTACAGCCGAATTAGCTTTACAACACACAATCCTACGGTCTGATTATTTCCTTGCATGATCTCTCTGTTTCTGAAGAAGATGAGGGTATGCCAAAAAGAATCTGATACAGAATTGACTTCTCAAAAGAATCATGATTTCACAAATACCTGATTCCCGTTATTGTCGCCTCTTTGTAAAGAGAAAGAATACGATCAAAACGAGGTTTCCTTCCATTCTGCTACGGAATGTCAAAGGAGACGACGAAATTGGATAAATATAAACTGGGAAAGATTGATCTAAGTATGGTTATAACCATGAACTCTAATTTCGTAGTCAATCTCTTTTCTGGCATGGGCGCAGGTCCTACTTCTGATTTTGCACTGTTTCCATTGGATTCGATGAAGACGTTTGTGCATGTTGTTCTTTTTAATTGATATAGACGATTGCAAGCAAGTAAAGGATCTGTTAAAGTCGCTAAGAACTCCAAGCTCTTTCTTGGTTTCGGAATTGCTATGGTTGGATCTTCTCTAACGTATGGTACTCACTGGATGATTTATGAGTACTTCAAACGTCATTTGACACCAATGGTTCATGGGAATGAAAGTTTGATTCCATTTGTTTACATGGCTTCGGCTTCGATGGGTAAGAAATGTTTCAGAATGCTTATCGTATAGCTCAGCTACTTTCCTCGGCCATTCGAAGTCCCTTTGAAGTGATCAAACAACATCTTCAAGTGGGCATCTTTTACAACACAAAGTTTGCTATCAAATCCATCTATCGGGTAGGTTCAACAGATTGTTTCATTCTGGATAGTCTGGAGGAATCAAGGCTTTCTATGCTGGATATGTAGGATTATTGTATAAGAATATACCTTACGATGCAATTGAAGTAGAATTGAAATGTATACTGGACTTGTAGATGACCCTGTATGAGTTGTTCCGTAAGGGTTATATGAGAACGAGAGTAGGTGTGAGAAGAGTGTACGATTATTAGAATATTACAAATATGGATGATATGACATTATGGGAGAATATGGCTGTGGGTTTCCTCTCGTCAGGAATTGCATCTTTTATCACAACACCTATGGATGTTGTAAAGACACGCATGATGTTGAGTGCCAGTGAGAAGAATCAAGCCAAGTTGTCTGTGATGCAAACATTCAAGAAGATTTATCGGGTAGAAATGTTTAGGATGGCTTATCTGTAGGAAGAAGGGTTCAAAGCACTCTTCTCAGGAGCGGTTACTCGTGTTGTTCTTGTTTCCACTGCAGGTGCTGTCTATTTTGGTGCGTTTGAAGCGTATCGCAAGCACATGCGTGATGCATGGATGGATTAATGTACATTAGTCTTTTCGAGTGTTTGTTGTATTCCCACGGGAATTGATTTGTTTGTAAGTACCATAACCTAGAAAAAGCAAAAGGAGAGTATGATTTCTGAAAACCAGCATCCTGTTCGTTCTTTCTTCACCGGACAAGTAGTTTGTTCTTGGTAATATCCAAAGTAGTCGATTTCGGTGTGTATCGCCTGCACAAGCATCTTCACCCAGTTTCTCGCAAATAGGAATGTACAGACTATTGGAAAATAGCATATATAGGTGTACTTAGCATTCACTCAGAATTTTGGGAATTACTTTGTTCTTGCATTCTTCATTCTGCATCGTTTAATGAAAAAGAATGCAAAGCTACACATACGAATTGGAATAAGGTGTTATCTGTAGACTGCTTGGTGGAAATATATGATTGTTGCATTCATCGATGCTGAGGCAAACTTCCTTGTTGTAAAAGCTTACGAATACACGACTATTCTCTCCATTATGTTATGTGATGCTATGTGTATTCCGGCTGTGGTAGTGATCTCTCTGCTGTTTCTACACTCTAAATTCAATTGGCGTCATTATACTGCCGTCTTTCTATGTCTCTTTGGTTTGGCCATCATGATTGTCCATGATTGGAGAAAGAGTGCAAATGAAGGAACTCATCGTGTGATTGGTGATGCAATGGCCCTCGGTGCAGCTATCATGTATGCTATTAGCAACATCTGTCAGGAAGTCTTAGTTAAGCATGATGACTGGAAAGAATTCTTAGGAATGGTTGGAATTGGTGGATCTGTTGTGACATTGGTTCAACTGTTGATTGTTGAAAGAACCACTCTTGTCACTATGGATTGGAGTATTTCTGTTGTATTGTTGCTATTGGGATATGTGGTTTGTCTGGTTGGTATGTATGTGATTACAGCAGTAAGAATTGGATATGATGTCTGAAATAGGTATTCCTTCAGAAGAATGATGCTGTTGTCTTGAATATGCATTTACTGACTTCAGATGTGATTGCGGCCGTTCTCACGTTCTTCTTCTTTGAAGATGTATTAGTTCGTTTTGGATGTGTTTTATAGCCTCCTACTTTGATCTATTTCGTCGCTTTGGCCATTACGATTGTTGGTGTTATTCTTTATAATAGCAGACCTCCGGTGAATGATCTGTCGAAACGTATTTGTTATGGGTTGATTACATGTAGCAATTCTGCCAGTAGGAAAGGATGATATGGAGAAACCGGATGAAACCAACAAAGAATAAAAAGAACACAGTAGGTTCTTTGTCTGCATATGCGGAACTTCTTTCGAATCTGTTTGTTAACTTCTATGAATCAAACTTTCATGTTATATTTCAACAAACATATCCTCAAAAGTTACTGAAGATCCTGCTTTACAGAGGGAGTAAATGAACTTGTCATATTTGTTATTACTGGGCACTGTACTACTGGTACTGGATAGAATAGTTGAGGTGGTACAGAAGACAATAAAGGTACAGGAAATGGAGGTGAACGAAAACCTGAAACAGGCGGTTTAGATTGTACTGCCACTGTTGATGGAATAGTCATCATCATGTTGTTTGTTTCATGTGGTGAATAAGGTACAGGACGAGGAGGGTATGTATAATCATTACTTATGGGATACGCTAACATAGCGGTTACTGATGGTACAGGACAAGTAACAGGAGGACTATTAACAGGAATGACCTCTAACTTGTGGTGATGTGCGCGAACCTTATGCCTGGAATGTCTTGTCCCCTCACTTCTTGAACTCTCGTCAGAATCCAATTCAGTCCCATTTAAACGGGCATAATCAACACGATGTCGTTTACGTAATTTCATAGGCTCATTTTTCTCACTACAAATTAGGGATTGAAACTCCACGACTTACTCTGGATTGGATAGGCCATACAGATCTGCCTTCTTCTTCTATTCATAATCAGATACAATTCATTCCAACATCCTTCTCTATCTTGTTAAAGTATTTCTGTGCATGTGTTCGTACCTGACTCAGTGTACGAGAAGGGATCTACAACTGACATGTATTTCCATGAAGTACTAGTTTCACCACCTCGCACCATTTCTTTCCGTACAATTCAATTCCTTTCAAAAAACGTTGATGCTCTTCTTCAGTCCAAGTCCCTAGAATCAATTTAAATCTTATCAAATTACCAGTATTCATTATTGTGAAACAATGCAATGTGAAAGCCTCTCCCTTATCTGAGGAAAATGAACAACTTGTGTTGGTAATAATCAGATAACTTGTTCAGAAATGAATTTGGAGAGGTTGTATCTTGATTCTGATAGAAAGATCGCATCATTCTCATTCTGCATTCTAAGTCAAATGGCCGATAAGGGGAAGAATCAGAGTAACTATGCCTGATAACATGGATTTTATAGTTATTTCGTCCTTGCGCTCTCGTATCGATGAAGTCACGCTAGGAGATCGTATGGAGTAAATCGATCCACTAAAAGCATAGGAAAAGCTCCACAGTCGGTCTTTAGCAAAGAACAAACCGCATTGTTGCAGGCCATCAATGAGTCACCATTGAGTGTTGAAGAAAAGAATTCTTTACTGCGATACCTTTATTTTTCTGCAGTATCCATGCGTGTTTATCATCTGAGTCTTCTAGGTTCGGTATATGCGTTGTTTGGAGAGTGATATTGCGAAAGAAGTTAAACAAAAGGAGATTCTAAAGACAGAAAATGAGAAGTGTGGGTGTTGTGTAATTGGGTCATCACTAGTGCGAGAACGAGTGGGAAAGAGTAGTGAATTGATCGGTCGTCTGCAAGAGTTGAATAAGGCACTTTCCGATGAATTAGAACTCGTGAAAACAAAGGAGAGAAACATGATCATGGAAGAGAAACGGATACGGTAGGAAAGATAGCAGAATGTAACCGATAGGGAACAGTTGATCGACAAGTTCGTGATGTCTCTGGATGAGTTGAATTCAAAGGTGGAAGAGAATTCCAAGACGAATTCGACGCTGCTAGATGAAAATAGTTCTCTTCGAGAGGAATTCAGACAGAGATTAGAGCAGTATCAAGAACAAGCTCGAATCAGTAAGGAGATGATTGCCAAGTTAACAGAAGTGAATGTAGGAAATGAGGAGGATGACCATGGATAGAGTCTTTACGAAAAACAGATGGATGAAATGAAAGGATATATGGATTCATTGGCGGAAAAGGCAAAAGATGCAGAGGATTTACGCAAGGCTGTCTCAGAATATCGGACTTTGATGGAAAAACAGGGAACGATGATCACGGCTCTCAAAGAACATCGAGATAAGTTGTCAGCCCTTGTCAAACAATACGAAGGTCTCATGGGAGAGAAGAAGGCCGAATTGAAGAAGAAAAACCTTCGGATTGATGAACTGAGTGTTGAAGTAGAGGTGTGGAGATCATGTTAGCATAGTTGGCTTCAGTAAAAAAAGAACTGAAGAAAGCACTAGCCCAAGTGAAACAGTTAGATGCATTATGCCACTACTTGCAAGTATATCTTCCTGAAAAGAGTAACCAATAGGATAAAAGGAAGGAACTGGAACAAGTAGAGGAAGATGATGATCTTTTGTAATTTGAGGGTATTACGTGTTTGATGATGGAAATCGATGAATATCACTTATGCAACACAATTGTATTTCACACGAGACAGAAATCGGGAAGATTTTGTTTTAGTGTTTCGTTTGTTTTTTCTCGCATATTCTGTAATGAAGTCTTTCGTTGCTTTGATTTTCGTATGCATTGTACTAGCAGAAATGCAATGCGATATCCAAAACCCCGTTGTTTGTGGCTTTAAGGGTAAGACAAATCGTGCTTAGATCCAATATATTAGATATTTCGAAGCAGATGTGCCTTGATAGAGGTTGTTGCTACAAGGAGGGAGCTGATGTAAGTTGTTTTTACCCAAACATGGGAATGGCCAACGTAACGAAGGTTCACGTTATTCATGGTTGCCATTTTGATGCAGGATTTGTTGATACAACTGTCAATATTGTAAATCGTTACTTTGATGAGATTTATCCTCGTGTCTATAAAGTATTGTGTCTTTTGACCCGGTACTTACTTTGTAGGATGCTATGGATTATGTTAAAGCCGGTGGTGTAGTTCAAATGAAGTTTACTACACAGGCTTGGTTGATCTCACTTTTCTATGACTGTCCGCCTGGTTTAGGACTTCACTGCCCTAATGAAGTACGGTTTATTAGAATGATATCAGAGATAGGAACAAATCCAAACAATGAACACATGTATTGAGAAGGAATGGATTACTTGGCATGCATTCCCTCATGTTGCTGAATTAGAAATTATGGACGAGTGAGGCCAATCGTTGTGTTTTATCTAGGTCTTCCATTCGTTTTGGTATTCAACTGTCCAATGGCCTAAAGCATCGTTTCAACAAAACAGACTCTCATTTTATCAGTCAAAACGATGTATGTTGTCGATACTCCTCTAGACCATAGGTACCTGGAACTACATCGAGTGCTATTCCCATTTTGAAGAAGAATGGTATAATTGCTTTCCATATCCTTTCATCATTCTTTTTGTTGCTACCTTCATTCCACGACAAGGTGTGAATGTAGTGAGTCAACCACCGAATGTCCCAAATATCTATCAATGGAAGGATCCTGTTAGCGGTGAAATGATTCTCAATCTAAATCATCGTAATGGATATGGTGGCTGGCATACCTTTGATGTAAATCTGAGAGGAATCTCTCATTTTAAGGAAATGGTGGTTATTCCAGGGTACAGTGAAGCCATGCTTGTTGCGTTTAATGACGATAATCAAGGACCTTATCAGAGTGGCTGGTTATCCACTATTTTCAACGCTGCCAAGAACTTCTTCCCTGGCGCTGAAGTGGTTGCTTCCAGTTTTGATGAGTTTCTGGTTGGAGCAGCCGAATATGTTAATCAGAATCCGTCCAGTTTACCTATTCTGACTGGAGAGATTGGTGACACATGGGTTTATGGTTGTGCAAGTGATCCTAAGAAGGTAACCGAAATGAAGAGAAGGAATAATTCCTAGCTGGCCATGATGCGTCGTATCAATGCTTTACGAACTTCTTGTGAAGCTTCAGGAGAATGTGATGTGAATGAGAGTCGTTATTACAATTTCAGTCGTTTGTATCTGTTGAATGGAGAGCATACTTGGGGTGGAGATATCAAGAGTTTCCTTCATGATACAGAGAACTGGACGAATGTAGTAGTCAATGAAGAGTGTGAGATATAGGACGCATTCCACAGATGTTTGGTTGAGAAGAAACAGAATTATATCAATACTGTTGCCACGTGGCAAGAGCAGCGTCGATGGGGATTTGATGCTCCACTTGAGGCTTTGCGAGATCATCCACTTCGTCAGTATATTAATCGTGAATTGAAGGCTATGATTGTAGCAAGATGAGTAGGTGAATAAGGAATAGGCAGAGGAACCTGATCTGACTGACTTCACACGTCTTGATGAGTTGGAGGATCTAACATTTGGTGACTTCATCCTCTCTATCTCTCGTACAACGGGAGCCATCATTCGATTGAAGGATCCGAATGGACGAGAGTGGTGTGATGATAAACATGCATTAGCACTCTTCCAGTATGATATATACAGCAAGAAGGATTATGATAAGTATGTTTTTTCCTCCAATGAGAAGTAGATATCTCCAAGAATACTTCATTGTCTGGAATGAATGGGGACCCCAAGATTTTGGCAAGCCCCATTTGGAGGAAGTACACAATCTAAGTGCGACTGTAGATGAGGAGAAAAGTGATAATTGATAGGTATTTGGTCAGTTCCAAGGAGCTTGGGTGCGACAGACAGCTGAGGCCTCGGAGATTGTGATTCTGATCACTTTCGAGTCTGATTTCCATGTGCTGTATGGAACTCCTGAAAAGATCTACATCACATTAAAAACAAAAGGAGGTACCAATTCCATCAATCTCAATACGATTGTAATTCCAGAAATTGTCTCTTATTCTGTAGTTGCTGAATAAGACGGCAACTCGTATTCCAGAGTCCATGTTCACGATATTCAATGTGATTCCTCACAAGAATGATACCAATTTGGATGGATGGAAGGTTGATAAGCTGGGAGAGAAGGTGCAGGCGAATCAGATGGATATGCAAGCACGGCGTGGAAATGCTCATCAGCAGGGTATACTCGATGGATTTGAGTATTCATATGAAAACGCTTCTCTTATTGTTCATTCTGTTGATGCTGGAATTGCGATTACTGGAAAACCTACAGGATTCCCATGCCCATTCAATACTCCCGATATGAACTATGGTGTTAGCACAATGTTAGTAAATAATTTGTGGGGAGTGAATTACGTGATGTGGTATCCATTTGAAGAAGAGGATGCTAATATTTTGTTCCGTTATGTTATTGAAGCTACTGCGAAGTAACTTAGTTTCTTTGGTGTGTTTGTTACTCATTCTTTAAAGTGAGATGGAATTAACTGTTCGTGAGTCTACACAGACTCCTACAGATAGTACCCATGCCGCTAGTTGTTCTAGTGTTGCTGCTACAACAATTGGTGATCAGGAAGAGAATGAATCCTGTGGGAGTGGAGAAATGGTAAAGGAGATGGAACAACCTGTGAAGGGATCTGAAAAACAACAATCAATTGTGGATCCTTCAATTCCAACAAAAGTACACAAGAAGAAGAAAAAACATGGAAAAAAGAAGAAAGAAAATATAATTATTACGGATGATGACTTTGGGCCATTGACCGACTTCACAAAGAAAGAAGGATTTGTGTATGATCCAACCAAAGCAGAGTTTGATATAAATGAGGTTCGTTTTGAGAAACGACCATGGGAGATTCCGGATGTGAGAAGTGTCTTATATCTACGGCGGCTAGAACGAAAACATAATAAGCTCGTTCATGGTCTAGCTTCGGTGCGAAAATTGACACCCAAACAAATCTTAAAAGAAGAGAGTAGGAGTTATTGATGAACGTGATGTGTAGTCCGTGAAATTACCAAATACAATGAAGATATGCGATTAGAGAAGGAGCGAGAGAATATCCGCAACAAGATATATGAACCTGTAGATAATGAAATTCATTTCCAGCCAGAGAATCTAGAGGAACTAGAAGAGTTGTTGTTATTACATGAGGATGAACCCTCATTTGTTTGTTCACTAAGAAATGAAATGAGCGACAATGAAGAGTTGCGAGACATGTACTATCTGTTGAGAGTTTCATGACAAACTAGTCAAGAACCACCTCCAGGAACAGATCTTCATAATGGGTCATACTGTTGGAAGTGTAAAGGAGAAGGGATCATGTAGTTCGTTTGGAGGAATGTTAACATGTAGTGAAGTGAAGAAGAAGAGAATAGTGTGTCCAGTATGCGAAGGTAATCGAATAATTGAATGTGCAAAGCGCCGAAACGTCTTTAACAAACCTGGAGTGATTATGCCTGAAAGGAGGTTTAGATGTACTAACCCATAATAACTAAGTAGATGGCCTGAGGGATGGATAATTCCTGGACCGAATCATGCTGAGAATGTCTCAAGTGATGACTTGCAACCGAAAAACGGAGAAGCATTATGCTCTCTTGTCGGTAAGTGGAAGATATTCCAGAAACAAGGTGGACATCGCTTTAGTACTGATGATGTTACAACAGCCTGGGTTGCTTGCCGTGAAATTGCATCTTTGCGTTCTAGAGGAATCGAAGTATCTTCACATCTGGATATGGGCTGTGGTTTGGGATCGGTCTTGATGATGGTTGGTTGGAAGTATCCAGATCTCCAGTCTGTAGGAATTGAAGCTCAAAAGATCAGTTGTGGACTAGCAAGTCGATCCATCCGATTCAATGGAGCAGAGGCACGAATGAAGGTATACAATGGTGATCTTCGTGATAAGGGCATTCTACCAGAGAATTCAAAGTTTGATGTGATCACGGGAACACCTCCATACTTCAAGGAAGGAGAAGGGGCATTGAGTGCCAAAGTAGATCAGAAAGCTTGCTTATTTGAGTTTCGTGGAGGTGTGGAAGCATATATAGAAGCTGCACATCGCTATTTAAAGGATCAGGGTCGATTTGTGGTTGTGGAGAGTGCATTAGGACAAAAACGAATTGATGAAAGTTGTAAAGTGAATGGCATGCGTGTTGTAGAGAGATGGGATTTCATTCCAAAGGAGGGAAAACGGCCATTATTTGTGATTGCAGTCCTTGAAAAGAGTCAGCAATGGAAAGATTATGAGATCAAGAAAGTAACGATACGCAATGCTGAAGGGAAGTATACACGAGAATATCATAAGTTGTTACAGGATATGGGGTTTCCGCCTCAGCGAGAAGCTGAGGATTTTGTGGAGTATTGTGTTTGTTAGGCAAGAATCTTGTTCGTTCTTGTGGCTTTGTCTTGATATATGGAAGTTACAGAAGAGAGAATACGGAATTCCCGGAAAACCCAGGACATCCTTCATCTTCTGGAAGAAAACGTATTAAAACTGCAAAAATGTATTTTAGGGAATTGACGAAGTTCATATCAAATGTCAGAAATGTGGTCGCCGTTAGTTTGTGCACTGAATGTTGATGACTAGATGGAAGTTCAATATTTCGTGGTTATTTTGATGCAGATCCTCCATATATTGGTATCTGTGAAGACCAGATTGAAACGGATACCGAAGTAAGGATACTCGTGTGTGAATATGGCTAGTTGGAAAATGTGTTATGCCATGAGTTGACACACTATCTAGATTATGAACGAGGCAACAAACTTGATAATGGCTCAGATGTGTTGCGATCGTAGAAGATATACTGAATGTTATCAATCAGGGAAATCCATGCTTCGTACTATGGCGATTGTTATGAAGATAAAGACAGAGTATCTTGGAAACGAAAGGGTTGCATCCTAAATACGGCCCTTCATAATACAGAAGTATCATTATAAATGAATAATTCAAGAGAATGTCTTTGAAACAAATGGGATTGCGTATAAGCAAGTGTATCAAGAGTGTCTGGAGTTGATTGGAAAGAATCGGGAAAGAGATATCATTCTTCAGAACAGAGGGTCTAGATGTGAATAGTGACTAAGACGTAGAAAAGATACCAAAGTGAGAATCGTGATTGAACGTAACTCGGAGACATACAAGTGTTTGTTGATACAAAGAATCGAATTATCAATGATAATAGAATCAAATACTGCTTCAAACCCACCTTCTTGAGGGCTACAAGCATAGATCCCAACCTGGAAAACTGTATCTAAGGGTAATTCAAGTCGGCTGATACGCAGCTGTTGCCAACGATCCGTTCCATATTCACGACAATAAATCTCAAAGTCCTGCTTCACATGCTTGATCATAAATTCCATATCAACGATTTGCTTTGAAAAGGGTTGAGTAGCCCAGTCAGAGTACCCAAGATTTGTAACAACAGATCCCAGATTGAACGGAGCATCGGGTTCGTGTTCCACAGAACATTTCACCCAAAAATCTTCCGTAAAATAAACAATGAGTCCTGCTTGATCGAAACGGTGCTTTGGTTCGTACTTGACATGAGTTTGAAGAATGAAGTCTCCTGATCTTTTTGTCCACAGACAATGACCATTGTTATTACGAAATCCATAATGAGTTCGTTGCCAAAAGTCACTTCCACTGTCAGGACAGATAATGATCTTATCCTGTTCAACACGGTAGTTCGATGGTTCACAAAACCATGAGAAATCCTGTGGAATTGCTCCTTGAATGGGAATACGAGGCATATGCGATAATGCGACAAGAAAGGAATCTGGGGATGCGACACCGAATTCCGCAATGCCCAAATACAATCTAAACGAAGAATGGCTACAATTGAAGAGATACGAAGCAAATCTGAAGAATATGTCCAATGGGATCCGGTTGATTCGACAAGAGAGGAGATTGCTACACTCATAAAGGAGGAGAGATGGGAAGATCTCCGTATACGGATTATGAATCGCCTTGTGTTTGGAACAGCGGGTATACGTTATTGACAAATGTGAGAATCAGGATTACGTGGAAGAATGGGAGCAGGATATAGTTGTATGAATGACCTTGTTGTGCTACAAACTGCCCAAGTAAGGATTTGGAAATATTGGTAATGACAGGGATTGAGCGAGTATCTTCTTGACACATTTGGAGAAGAAGCCAAAAGCCGTGGAGTTGTTGTTGGCTATGACCATCGTGCATACGGTGATTTGTCATCCAAATCCTTCTTTGACATTACGGTTAAAGTCTTCTCTCAGAAGGGAATCAAGGTTTATGCATTCCACCAATTTGCATTTACTCCTTTAGTTGTTGGCCTTTATTCATTTCTGAGACTTGTAGCCTTTTGTGATATCAGAATACCATTGTTGTGCTGGAATTATGATTACAGCATCCCATAATCCTGCTGCCGATAATGGCTACAAGATCTACTGGGAAAATGCTTGTCAGATCATTCCTCCTCATGACATTGGTATTTCAAATGCAATCACAAAGAACTTAAAGCCCTGGTGTTCCTATGCTACTCTTCCTGTACCAGAAGTTGTGGATGTGACAGACGAAGCTATTCAAAAGTATATGAGTCATACTGTGAAGGTGCTTCATAAGAATTCGGATGAAATGAACAATGTGAGAAACTGAAGGTATTGACTCATTTCCAGAAATGTCCTCGAATTATGTATACTGCAATGCATGGAGTCGGTTATCGATATGTAAAAGAATTGTTGCATCATTTCCATCTGCCTGAAGTGGCTATTGTCAATGAACAGATTAATCCTGATCCAAGTTTCCCAACTGTTTCATTCCCAAATCCAGAAGAAAAGGGAGCTCTTGATCTGGCTATGAAGATGGCTGACAAAGAAGGAATTGAGTATGTGATGGCAACCGATCCGGATGCAGATCGTTTCATTTGCTGTCAGAAAACTAGTAATGGAGTAGATCTTATTGGATGGATTGATTGTAGTGGCATGTTTTTAAGGGTGACGAAATCGGAGCTATTTTTGGATACTATATGTGTTCACACAGTGAAGGTGAGAAACGTTGTTTAATCAACAGTGTGGTGAGTAGCCGTCTTCTGCTGAAGATTGGAGAGCATTTCGGAGTTCGTTGCGATCAAACACTGACTGGCTTTAAGTGGATGGGAAATCGTCAGGCTGAGCTGGAAGAGAATGGATATGTGCCAATGGTTACCTATGAAGAGGCCATTGGCTATGCTGTTGGAGGTGTATTGAGAGATAAGGATGGGGTTTCTGCTACTGCGAAAATGTGTGAGATTATTAGTGATTTGGTGGCTTCAGGAAGTGGATTAGTTGAATATTTGGCTGAAATGTAAGATGAATGGGAACGGGGATTTATCTGTAGCTATTCGGTTTGTGGTTATTTTACTACACGTAATGGCTATGTGATTAGTCATGATAAGTTGTACACAGACGAAGTATTTGAAAGATTACGTAATCAGGGGAATTACTTGTATTTGTGGGAAACGATGATAAGGGATAGATTCCAGATGGGTTCTTACCCAGTAAAATCAATTCGTGATCTGACTACAGGGTTTGATAGTGTCCAAGAGGATCAAAGAGCAGTTCTTCCTGTGGATCCTTCAAGTCAAATGATTACATTTGAGTTTACAAATGGGGCGTGTTTAACCCTTCGTACGAGTGGAACAGAACCGAAGATCAAATATTATTTGGAAGTGACTCACAATGAGAAGATAGAGTGTGAGAGTGAGTAATGATAAAGAGAATGAAGAATAGAGTTAGGAGATGCAATGGAAATGACTATGAAACGAATTGTATTTGATCAGTAAACAATCTGTTTCTAAATACACACGTTGTTATCGCTTCACTTTGTACCTCGAAATACGTTTTCTTCCACTTTTGACTGGGCTCCGAGTTTCCACAGTTGGTTGGACTGATGAACACATGGGTATTCGACTCACATCCGAGTATTCTGCTTCAAACTTCCGCAACACTTTTTCAAACATCTTTGCGGTGTCTGGACCACCTCGTTTTCCCTTGGTTGGATCGCTCTTCTCTCTCGATTTTAAGGCATAGAAGGATCTAAACATCATTGTCAGAGAATGTCTGCAACTTTTCATGCCGAAGATGAAAACCCCAAGCTTGAGAGAGAACAGAAAAACGATATCCAGCATACCGGAGATGTGCGACCCACTCCATACGATTATATCCATAATCAATAAATGATGGAGTAAACCGCGGTAATTCGGGAGTTTTGGCGACAATAAGAAAACTATTCATAATAGACGCCTTTCACAATATACGGTTCTTGGTTAGGATTATCCCAACAGAACAAAGGAGTCGAGTAGTTTGAAAGAGGAAGGGAATCCCACGAAGCATCAACGAATTTCTAGATGTAAGTTGTATTTCTAGTAAATACATTAAAATCCTTCATACCAAGATTTTTGCAGCCTCCAAACTGCAGACACCAACGGAGATCTTGTTTTGAGAGACGTGTATAAACCTCGGTTCTAGATCATACAGAAGAAAGAGAAATACTCTTCGATACATTCAAACCATGGACTACAAGGAAGAGATTTGAAAGGAGTTTCAAATAGTGGCACAATTAACGCATGGTTACTATCACGTAGAATATAATTTGGAAGAGTTAAAAACGATTCTTGCAGATTAGCTATATTAGAAGAAAGATGAATTGAATACGCGATGGAATGACATCTGCATCCGAAACGAATACATGTGTAGAAGAGGCGTGATCAATCGCCAAATTCCGAAGTTCGTTGATAGGAAAAGCATAATTCTTTGTTCGCAGTACATTTACTTGAACACGAGAAGGGAAGTAGAGTCCCTTTATAACATCACTATAGTAATCCGTCTCTTTTGGAAACACACAAACGCCCACAGATATCTCTCTAGATGTCAAAATTGAGATACATTAATACCCCATCCATGCTACTACTACATAATTGAGTCTATCAATCTGAGAGAGACTATACAATCATGAAAACGAAAACCCACTTACTCTGATGCCGCTACGAGAGTCAAAGACTTATCTGTCTTTCGAATAGATGGAATCACCTAGTATAAATAGAACAAATTACTAGTACAGAATCACGCAAATGGCTTTTCTTACCAGGACTAGCTTGTATACTAAAGCGAGTCAACATTACGATTTCCCTATACAATGAATACAAGAGAAAGAACCAACACTGAAACCAAAAGCAACACAATCAATCCGATTACACAAATAACACCTCGTAGACACCCCCTCCGTACTCTTCTCTTCATCGGATGGGCAGGAGGTTTCAATGAAAGGAATCGTGAGAGATACACGACAGTATAAAACCCCGAACACATATCTCTCAAGTTGATTCCATCAAATTGGAGTATCATTGATTTGGAAGCTTTCTCTGTGTTCAGGATTAGTCAACTCTAGGGTTTAATCGCTGTTTCATAGATGCAGTTTGGTGGTTGTATGAATCAAGGACTGAAATCCATTGGATTCCATTGTTGGAGACGATTCTTCTCAGTACTGCGGCTGGGTGTTGACGAAGCAGGAAGAGGGGCTGTTCTAGGTCCACTCGTGATCTCTTGTGTCTTGTTGGATGAAGAGAGTGAAAGAGAATTACGCAGTATGGGTACGAAGGACTCGAAGCAGATGACACCTGATCAGCGATTTCGGTTATACGATGCAATTCTGGAAGCCAAGATACGAAGCTGCTCAATGCACATTTCGTCACTTTCCATTGATCGTCTCCGGTTACGTGGATTATCAATGAATGTAATCGAAGAAAATCATATCTTTGATATGTTGAAGAAGTTTGTAAACGATCCGGTTGATGAGGTGGTGATTGATGCTTTTGTGAGTAAGAACAATCGTTTGCACGATGAAACATGCAAACTCTTTCCATCGGCAACTATTCGGTGTGAATTTCATGCTGATGCAAATCATACTTGTGTTGCTGCAGCCTCTGTAATATCGAAAGTGGAACGAGATCGCGCAATGGATGCACTTTCCAAGGAATTGGGTATAGATATTGGAACAGGATATCCCCATGATCCTCTATCAACAGATTATATTCGTAGTTATGTTAGAGAGAATGGAAAGGCTCCTACTATTGCTAGAAGTACGTGGATTACGACGCAACGAATTGTTGAGGATGTACTAAATGGTCATTGAATTGTTTATCATGAATGCATCTTGCAGTTTATATTCATGTATTGGATTCTCAAAAAATGAATGTATCTAATGAACAGTAATTGCTTGTTGTTTAAGCAAACAAGAATCTTCCACTTATATATTCATGATAGTTGAGACAAACCTTATAGAACTCAATAGAATGTCTGCAAGATTATTACACTTCTTTATACTTTCTGACTCTAATGGCCGATTCGGATGCTATCTCTGTGAAAATCAATATTATGGATGGTGAAAACTTCATCACCGCTTGTCGTTTATCTGACACAGTGGAGATGTTGAAAAGGAGGATTGAAAGCGTGTCTTCTATTCCATTCAATTATCAGCGGCTCATATTCCGCGGCCGAGTTCTTCGAAATGACCAGACGTTGCAAGAATGCAACATTGAGAATAACTGTGTTGTTTTTGTTGTAAAACAGAGTGTACTTTTCTTTAGTGGCAATTTTAGATGTAGGTTCCCAGTACGGGTACTGTTGAACGAAGTTCGGATACACTTCCATCATCTGTCTTCTTAATTGGTTTTTTTCATAGGGTAGACTCCAAATCCTTCAGATGAGTTTACTAACATCGTTAATCCTATTGTCCGTGCGATTACTTCTTCGATAGGTGCTGTAATGCACAGTATTCCTCAAGGTATTGTTTTCACGACCATATTGTTGTAGTCGGTTCTACTGCTACACAGGAATCAACTTCAAATCGCACATCGTCAGAAGCACCTTCTCAAAGTGTAGAGTAGTGTATTGATACAAAGTTAATCATAGTGACATTCTTAATGAAGTTCTGGATTCTACCGCAGGAACTCTAACAGAGGCTCATGTTCAGCCCACTGATGCTACTGAAGCAGAACACCCAACGGAGGCATCCACGGATCAACAACCTGATCATGTAACTGAAGGAACAGAACACCAGACTTCTGGTCCTACCCCCTCTCCCACCCAGCCTCAACCCTCAACTGTCCTGGTATCTCATTGTCCTGATTCTCATTCTTAGGAATCGATTCAGTCGAACACACAACGTCTGCTTATGCATAACTCAAATGATGTATCCTTCCTTTCTCTATCATCACTGTAGCGTACTGCAGCAGCTGTAGCTGCATATATCATCAACCTACAGCAGACTGCTTCCTTCCTACAACGGAAATTACATGAAACGAATTTTAGTGCACGGGCCTGGCCTCAGATGGTCCGTGCCCTGAATGAGCATGCGGCGATCACACAGGATCTAGCTCGGTTACCTGCACCAGCTATGAATCGAGGTGAACCAGCTAGTGTAAGTGTTATGGCTACTAGCATTCCCATTCCTCTTGTAGGAGTGATGATTGTTTATTACAAATAGACAGGAAATGGATCATTGAATCCACAACAGCTGCAGAATCTTATTCAGCAACAACTTCGGGGTTTGGATCAGCCAGACAGATCCAATAATAATAGTAATCACGACAATCAGAATTCGGATGACTATAATGGAATGTATATGTAAGTTGTTAGGATCTTTGTTTATGAGTCACCAAATCGGTTATATAATTGGAATCCAAAAGAAAGGCGTCATTAGGTTTCTTATTCACTTAGAGATCTTGCCGTATTCGAGGTTTTCAGCATTCTATGGAGTTGCCATCCCTCCCCCTAGCTGATCTATAGAAATCTCATCATTTCCAAGAATAATGCTTCCTGGAGACTCTATGCCAAATTGGGTACGATCTATTGTTCTGTTTTATGTAGGGTTGAATCCAAGTCTAATGCGGCGAAAAATGGAGTTTGAAGCTGAATTGCAATCGTTTAGGAATGTGCATTCTCGATTCTGTACTATAATATCTAGATACAAATGAATGTATTTCCCTTCCCATATCCAGATGAAGAGCGCAAATCAGCTCTTGCAATCGCCTATAGTGGTGATGGGTATGCATTTCACCTTGTTGATTATCTAGGAAGTTGATTGCTACGACCCATAGTTCACATGAAGTCTTAATAACAAATGCACAGACAGGTCGTCTTGTTCATGTATAGTATCCAGTTCAATTATCAATATAGACATTCTATCGTCATCCTCGAACTCCCTGGACAGTCAAATGGCATCCAAGGGACATGAATCTCTGTGCAAGCGGCTGTCTTGGATCTCGTTTGATTCTCTGGGACACTAAAAGTGGTTCTTCATATAAAGATATTGTGGTAGGTGATAAGGAGATTGTAACATTGGACTTTCACCCCTCGTAAATTCTTTATGATTTCATAAATTAGACAAGACTATCTATTGTTTGGTTGTGGTGATAGTGTTTATATATGGGATTATCAGGTATTGTCTTGCTTGCTTGATTGATTGATAGAATTCAACTGTCCCACAGTTAATTATTCAAAAGAAAGGTTATGCGATTATAAGTACTTTGTTTGCTGGAGGAGGTGAACTTCTTTTGATTGGTTCTCGAAGAATCTTAAATAATCAAGAATTTGAAGATGAAGGAAGAATCGAGGAATATTTATTGACAATGGAACAGAATTCGTTTCAAGTCTCTAAACCGCTTCTAATTACATCTACTTCTTATTTGGTTACGGATCGTTGTATGAGTATTAGTAATTGTGGAATGTTCCTTCTTGTTGCTATGTAGTGTAAGAATATGAGTTATCACATAGTGAAGCACAACCAAAGTACATGGAACCGAAGTATTATTCATTGAGTTATGGACCTGCTTTTGATCGCGATTATCTGCATCTTGTTTCAGAAGAGAAGAAGGACTTGTCCCAAGGACGGTCATTTAGTCGTATTATGCAACAGGCCATTAATGGTACTGAAGGCGAGGTAGTAGTGGAATCATCTTATCAAGGTACTTATTCATGATGGATGTTACATTAGATGATGGAAATGAGCAATATGGAGTTAGTATTGCTGCAAAATGTGATATAGGAGTAGGCCAAGTGAAGAAGAAATTGGCCGTATTGAGTTTGGATCCAGAAACAAAAGGATATGTTTTGGAGTTTATTAATATCCGTGATGATGTTTCTGTAGTTGGAGTAGATTTTTGTAAATCGAACAATTTCATCCTCTTGTGTACAGAGAATAAGTAACTCTTGTTGGAATTGGTTCCTTGATAGTTATCCAATCTATGAGGAGAATAAAAAAGTGTTTTGTGCCCATATTCGAGTGATCCAGTCAAGCACATGGGAGATTATTGTAAGATGTTTGAATTGTATAATATCCTAGTATGAGAAAGAGTTTCGCAATGCCACTCCCAATTCTGCGGTCTGGAGTCCAAATGGTTGTTCATTTTCCTGTTGTTTGACAAACGGTGATATCGTGTCATTTTCCCCAATGTTATCATTGATTGTTTGTTCCCTCCATCTGAATATGAACTCACTTTCTCCTGATGAATTCTGTTCAAAGTGGATTTTTGTGATGACTAGGACATAGAGATTGCTTATCAGAGGATTCCAGTATCATGTTCGCTCAGTCCTCCCAAATCATCGACAACGATGGAAGAATACGTCTGGGGTCGAAAGAGAAGTCGAATTGATCGTCCCAATGTTCCAGAAGAGAAGAAATCAAGAGTGGATTATTCAGTCATGTTAGAGCATCAAATTGCAAAAATGAACCAATCGTTGGAGTTTTGTGGTAAATGAGGGTTCATGGGATGAGGCATAGATGAGGTATTGAAAATGTTTGACGAACTCATTATTCCAGCGGCAAGATTACTGGATACAGTCGAATCTAGAATCCATGATTACCAGACGACTCACTCAAAACCCCAAGAAACCCATCAGCAAGATGATGTAAAACCACTAAGACAGATTCTAGGAAAACCAAATGAAGTCACAAAGCCATTTCGACCTCCCAAGACGCTGATCAATCCTCCAAGGCAGATTCAAATTAAGCCTCTTGCTGATTATAAAACGACGGTATTTGAAGAGCAAGATGTCATTGATTGGGGCACCCATTCACACTACAAAGATCAACAAGCAAAGCAAGTTTGATTATTTACTCTCAGATAAATCATAGGCTGAAGAAGAAGCTGAGACAGATGATGAAATGATTGAATATGGTCGTAAAGTGGCAAACAAAGCTGTTCGTGTAGCAATTCAGACAATCAAGAGTCGTGACTGGTCCTTGCGATCCAGAATGGAGCACTACAAGCATTCAGTTCAGCGTCTAAAAGAAGCAAATCGAAGAAGAGGACGATACACTCTTTGTTTAACAAACACAGACAGAATGATCAAACCTTCACAGCCTTGGTACCACTCTTACTTCCAGTCTTCTTAAGACTAGATTTACTACTGGCCTTCTTGCTCTTGCCTTTAACACCTCCAACAGCCTTTGAGCCAGATGCGCGACTTATGAAGATGATGACAAATATGATGATAATAATCACGACAATGACTATTAATACGATACCAATGATTGGCATGCAGACACCAGTAGCCTTCTGCCATTCTCCATTTTCTTTACCCAATACACATGCACGTTTCTGCGTACCCACATAACTTCCCTGCAAAGCACAATCATACTCAGCAACCTTACCGACTTCTGTTTTAGGGAACACTCCTTCAGCTTGGCACTCACCAATACGGACTTGAATGTTGACAGCAGTGTATGTCACACCTGAAGGATTCTTTCCATAGATTGTGTAAGCAGCCAAATCTGCTACATCTGTTGGGGTACCAGTGATCTGACCAGTCTTCGTGTTCAGAACGAGTCCGGCAGGAAGGAAGGTACCTTCAGAGAGGTAGAATTCTTCAATAATGTTCAGATATGTTGGAACATCGGTGGCAGAATTCACATCACGGATAAACATATAACGTTGGGAAGCATATGAAAGCTTTGCAGGTTCTTTGTACACACACTTATCAGTCTTGATAGGAGAGAAGGTTCCACCATTACATTCTCTGTAGGTGTATCCACGATATCCTTCACTGCATACACCAGGAGAGATTTGTCCATTAGCAACAGGTGGGAAATCATCCACTCCCTCACAGATATCACCAGTTGCCTTACAGTATTGAGTAATGTAGGATGATACGTAGACTATAGAACTGGCAATCACATCCACCTCAAATCGGAACTCCTTGAAACTAGCAATACCAACAGGAATATCCCAAGCCTTGCGATCTAGAGCAAGTGTACTCTGACCTGTAAGAGCCAGCATTGAGGTATAGTCATCTTCTGTCTTCATACGACCATATACAGAGAAGCCATAGGAGGAACGAACATACACTGTTTGCATGGCAAACGAATTGAATTTCGATCCTTCGAGATTCTCCACTGTCCAGGCGAGATATGTACCAACACTGTTGGCCTGATAACCATATGTAACAGGCGACAAATCAAAGAGACTGTCCAGACTTGACACCAGAGAAGGACTGGTTCCTTCGAGAGAAGAGAATGTATCGAGAACAGGAGAGCAATCATTGACTCCGAAAACTCCAGTTGCATCGAAAGTGAAAGTAGTTGATGAAGACATACCCACCGGACGATGCAGCTCGAATGCCATCACATTGTTACCAGTGACTCCTCCAGCTGTAGCCAGAATCACATGGAACCGTGAGAAAGCAGTTGAATCATGGACTTCAAGAGAAGTACTGCTGGAATCGAAGTTCTCTTCCAGATTGAAACGAGCGACTAATCGAGAGTTGAAGTAGGCAACAACTCCTCCATTGTACTTCATACGCACATTCAACACTTGATAGTAGGAGATATCTGGAATGGTCACAGCACGACGCAGATACACAGTAACTGATTCAGAAGCACCGATATCCGTTGCTTTCACCGTCTTCCAAGTCGAATCATCAAAACTGATCTTATTCCAATCTTCACTAACAGTTGCAACATCATTATAAAGCTTCCAATCATCATATTCAATCTGGAAAGGAAGGTACGATGAAAACAGTGTAGTTACAGAGGAAACGGAAGCGCCGAGTTGACCCATCTCGAAACGCATCTCACCAAGATCCACAGTCAGATAGTAGCCAGCTGGATTTGTCCAACCATTACCGGCAGAATCCAAGAGTTGCAATGTGTAGATATTATGAGGAACACAGAAATCAGCATAATTGAGACTGGAAGCAGCACGGAAGTACTCATTCGAGGAAATCACAGTTCCAGTGGCCGATGTACCTTGATAGAGCTTGTAGGAGGATTGACGATTGTTTGAATCGGTACGAGCCACAAGAGTAATCAGAGATCGATCTCCCGTACAAACTCCAACACTCAGAGAGAAGGTAGTTGAAGTACTTCCTCCAGTGATCTTTCTTGCAGTGACTGAGTATGTTTGTGGTGTTGTTGTAACGGCTGTAGCAGTACCAGAAATCATACCTGTCTGGGAATCGATTGTGATTCCTGTAGGAAGAGCAGGCGTGATTTGGAAGTCAGTATAGTAGGAAGAAGTGGGGTACACTTCGGCCATCTCAATATTCTTGTAGGTAGTAATTGAGTTCTCATACGAAAGATCGGGAACTGTTATACCCATATCATCGGAGAACATATCTAATCGACCAATCTTCCAGTAACATTCATCAGATGTTCCACTAGTGACAGCTGTGCCAAAGTTCTCAAATCGATACTGATTGTAAGGAACATTGTTTTCAATGTAGATCTTCTTTTCCTGACCTGGCATCGACCATGTCATACCTGTGACTGTCTTCAAAGAAACCCAGGCGTCACTGTTGCTGTTACGACCATAGAGATTGAATCGACGGGGATACTGAGTGGTCTGTGTATAGTACAGTTGAAGAACCACAGAAGAAATCCACTCACGACGGTCATTGTTGAAGGTAATGGTGAGATAGTTTGTAGTGCAGGAAGAGTAATAAATGGAATAGGAATAATAGGAGTAGAAGATAGATGAAGGATAACCACTTATATAACTGTACCCTGTTGTATAATCAAACACACGAGATACAGAGGATTCACCCATCATACGAACTGCACAATCGAAATCTGATGTTGTCTGAGTAGATGAAATAGCTACTAATGCAATAGCAATAGTATTCGACCCTTGATTCAAATAATTGATAGAGGGATTACTATCAGTTGCTATTGTCTTCACAGGGAGGGAGATCTGATGATACAAGACATCAGTGTACATGGTTGTTGCTGTGGACGATGCTGAAAGTGTTCCTTCAACACCATTTCTGAATACTTCGTTACCATTCAAGTAAATGACACAACCATACTTGTATCGGAGAGAAATCACGAATCCAGCGATATTGTTCAATGAAGCCACGTTGAAGGTCTTCTTGTAAAGCTGGATCTGGTTCGTAGAAGCAGGGAAGGAGATTCGGGAGCCGGAATCCCAACCGGAGGTGTCAGAACCAGTCCACGAATCAGGAATGGTTCCCATTTTGTAGTACCAAGTCGAATAAGACTTGACGGAGAAATCGAGATTGAGATTGAAAATGGTGGGAAGACCAAGATAAGTATCGAAACGGATTGCACGTACTGTCTCGTACTCATCTCCAGCAAGCATAGCATTGACATAAAGATACGAGTTGGGATACCAGTAGTTGAGATTACAGTGAGTGGTTACAGTGTATTTCGTTCCTGTGAGACAGAGTACAATACTTTCATCAACGTTGTTTGTCTGGCCAGAGTTGTAACCGATTGAATAGACCACCTGTTGAGTTGTGCTATCAGTGAAGTCATAGTACTCATAAAGAGCATTACTCTTATATGTTCGGAGAAGCGTCACCACAACTCCTGAGCATTCTGTGATCTGGAGACTGAAGGTTCCATGATAACTGGTTCCATCCATATTAGCAGTGAGAGTGTACTGAGTGAGACCCGATGCAGAGGATGCCTTGCCGCTAATTGAACAAGTAGTTGCATCAAGAGACACACCCTCAGGCAAAGCTGGTGAGATGGTGCATGAAGTCCACTCACTTATTGTTGGTACGATGTTAACATCCTGGTAGAGAGCATAGAAACTGTAACTGGTTTCAGCAAACTCAATACCAGTGGGTCGTTTGTAATGACAAGTCAGAGGCTGGACTTCATATGCATAGACATAGGTTGTCGAACTTCCGCTAATAGTGAGACGGTAGTTCATGTAATTGCCAGCACTGAAGTATCCTCTATGCACACCATATTCATTGGAAGTGTAGATATATCCATTTACAGAAATGATGTTCGTCCAAGTGGAACCTGATTCAGATCCCTGAAGAACGAGATTATTAGGCGCAGCAGTGGGATTTGAATAAGGGAACACACGAATTCCATTGAGATAAGGATTAACATCGGTAAATGAGTATGTCACTGTTGAAGGCAGAGTGGACGAGCTAAGATAGAAATAGGTTGACTTCGAAAAATCAAAGAGGTTTGTTGGTGTTGATCCTGTTGAAGAAGTGATAGACACATCACCACTATAGATGTAGCAATCCGTATTGAGCGCAGAGGGAGCATAAAGAGCCATCCAGGCATCAAAATCCACATAGGCCGTACCACTTGCAGTCAGGTAGTGAATCTCAATAGCGAGAACTGACTGTGTGGCTTCCACTTCCACACCAGGACGAATGATACGATGGTAAGAAATTGTGGGATACGATCCAGTAGCTGTAGTGGAGGATGTTACAGGACCAGTAGGCATGTTATCACGATAGATTTCGACACCGTTGATGTAAGCGATGATACCAAAGCGATAATTGAGAGCCAGTTCGTAGGCAGCCATGTTGGCGACTCCTGTAAATGTCTTTCGGAGATACTGAGTTCCTGTTAATGTTGTTGCAGTAACTCCCAAGTAGACGGAGGTCCATGTGGCGTCATTGAAGCCGTAAGCAGTCCAGCCATCAACAATCGTTCCGGCTGTTGCCTTCCACTCACTATTCATCTGAATGGGATAATAGAGAGATAAATCATAGGTTTCCGTACGCGAAGCTGTGAGGTAGTTCTTAAAGATGGCATTTCCATAGAGACCGTAAATTGTAACATAGGAACCCGCATACCAAGAATCACCATACGAATCGATCAGTTCCAGAGTGTACTGATTGTTTGTAGTGGAAGCGATACAGTATTCATTCTCTTTCAGTTCGGAATTAGCATAAGTAGGGCTTGTGACGACAGCAGTACCACCAGCATAGATCTTATGAGACTCTTCTGATGCCCATGAAGCTCCATTCTGCTTGACAATTCTTACGTATACCTGATTCGATGGACAGGATATAGTTGACAATGCCACAGATACTATCTATCATATCTCATTAATCATCTTACATAATATGGCTACAGTTATTAAACGATGCATCGTATACACAAATAAAATATGTGATTAAAAGAAATGGAAGGAATTCAATGTAATGATAAATGTGATTGGATGGTCACCATACCAACCAATCAGGTGGTATCATGCAGTTCATTTGCATGAGCCGTTTCGTCGATTCGAGCATTATGCTAAGAAAGGACATGTAATATTTGAACTAAAGTGATATCTAAGAATCTTAAAGAAATCAAATTGCTTATGGATTATAGATCACAATGCCTTTTTGGATCTGTTATCGGTCCTATGAATTGCCGCAAAAGATAATGAGTGAAAGTCGCTTTAGATGAATATATCCTATGAATATGCTCTATTGGAACAATCAAAATGCTAGTATTTTCAATCTCATTGGTTATTATCATAGCAAATGATAATGAAACGGTAGTATCATAATTATCAAGACATTGATATTACTATTGAGCATACATGATTTGATTATATAACGTATTTGATAACTATTAGTCTGTTTCAGCGCTTCATTTCTTTACAAATCATGTAATAGAGTTAACTGGGATCTGCAAAAACACTCACATGTGGTGGACCGATACTCAGGTCTTTCAGTTCTATTTGTACGGGTTATTTAGAGAACACGTAGATATTCATGGTTGTGAATGAAAAAAGAGGAAAGATACACTAAACACATCAGAAATGGAGTCGAGAAAAAACTGTATTGAGATACATTCTAGCCAATCATAGTTGAAAGAATATGATTGGTCAACATGTTCAGTGTTTATTTCTTGAAACGCAAGATACTAATAAAAAAGCCTATTGTCTTAATATGAATCCATATCTTCTTCCACCGGGTCTAGTTTCATCATCCATGTATCATCAGAAGATGACTATTCCCATTCGTTATGCGAAGTCATTTCATTCTGTGGCAAGGCCTAGAAACAGAAGAGTGAAGAGTCCATCCTTACTCCAGCAACGAGCATCCTTATGTATTCCGTGTTCTTTATGGAGGAATCAACCTTTGGATAAGACACCAGACTGTTTAGCGCGACTCGTCTATCACCATACTTTCCTTAAACTGAAGAACGAATGATTGTTCACTCGTCTACGCTTATAGTATATTGTACTCTGACTTCAGTACCTTACGGTACTTGTTTTTCGAAGACTTGTTTGTGTGAGACATGTTTGAGCTCTAAGAAACGTCTTGCAGCACTATACTATGAAATGAAACACATAATATAGATCACAGCACAAGAAAGACACCATAATTCCGACTACTCATGGCTGAAAGTCTGGAAGGGGAACCCACGGACGAAATGAAGGTGGCAGAAAATGAAATTAGGCAAAAAGAGAGAGAATTGTACAATGTACCATCCAAAGCTATTTCTGAAGACATAGATCGGTCTTAGTGATGGTCTGAATCGGGGATATGAAGAACAGTTCCAAGTATGTACGATATTTGTGGTGTAATGGAAAGTTGGGGTTCAATGAAGGGTTCAAAGAGGGAGATGCATTTGGAAAGTGTTTGGGAATCATTAATGCTAGTATAAAGTAAGGAGTGGACCTGGAGTTGACATGTAGAATTCTCGACTTGTGTTTCAAGAACCCATCAGTTGAAAGTGATATCCGGGGTTATATTTCTATGAACTCATAACTTGTAGACTCGTTTGAAGGTTGGAAACGAGATATTGAGGGTTATCTGGTTCCACCTCAGCTGGTTTTAAAACAAAGTGAGTATGATACACTAAAGGCTGAACGGCTCGGTGTAATCATTACTCGCATTAAGGACATGTTTGCTGCACTGAAGATGCAAGATTGTGTGTTAATGAAGCTGTTACAAACAATTTCTATTTAATCATGTTTATTTAGAGCATTCTCCAAGGTTTTAGAGGCTTCTTTTCTTTCATCGACACAAAACGAGCCGCAATATAAAGAAAATCACTCAAACGATTCACATATCTGTACACCTCTGGGTGGATATCTTCATCCTCCAGTAGTGGGACCATACAACGTTCTGCCCGACGACAAATGGTACGCGCAACATGCAAGTGGGAGGCTGCTTTCCCTCCAGACTACAGATAAGCACTAAGATAGAATTATACGGGAAGGAAAAACGACTCTTGTTGTGGTAACTGCTGATTAAGGATATAAGACCACTTTTCCAAATCATTAACGTAGGCCTCACTAAATGCTGTCTTCGAAATAGCCATTTTAGAAGAGGTTTTCAAAGGAGTTGCAACAGCTGAGCACACATTAAACAAGATACATTGAATGTTCTCCAAGTACTCATCTACCTCCTGACTCTCATCTGTAAGAAACTCGCGAGCCAATCCAATGTAGGAATTACACTCATCAAGCGTACCAAGAGCTTCAAAGTGTAGATCCGATTTTGGAAGTCGTTTTCCATTGTATAGACTACTTGATCCCTTGTCTCCTGTTTTGGTTGTTACTTCCACCTCATAGGTCTGTGAAGCCACTGAGTCAATTTGCTGGGTGTCGCTCATATGAATGGATTAACGAATTTATGTGGATTTGTTTTTGGCGCCACAAACAATTCATTGATATAGCTTCAGTAATTCGTCTGAGACAGCGGATGGAGCCATCATTCCAAGATCTATTTATCAAAAGTGCATTACTATCTACCTGTCATTAACAGGGTAATATACTCGGGTGGCAGATAGTCACAACGAGCAGCAGCATACTCCACTCCTTCATTTAAATCCTTAGGTCTATACTTGGCAATAATCGCTGTATCGGTTTTATCCACAGGAACGCTTTTCTGACTTAGTGGATACATTCGAGTGAATTTGTACGTTTCTAGATGATTATCTTCACATCCTCCTTACCGGTAGCAATGTACACAGGAACATTGAAAGTCTTAGCCAAGACGCCAATCTGGAGGGATCCCAGTTTATTTAGAATACCTCCAGTCTCTGCAACTGCCTCTGCTCCCATAATCACGAGATTCACACGACTCATAAAGTATCCAACACTCGAATCTGGAATCAATGTCGTATGAATTCCATTTGCTTGGAGTTCGTTAGCCACTGCAACTCTGATTCGTTACTACCAGAACAGCAAATACCCATCACGTTCTAAGCCACCAGCAGTCACGAGTACCGTGAGTCGTTTTCGACTTTTGCAGGTAATGAGAATGTCCTTAACAACACGGGAGACACCATGAGTGAGAATTGTCTATTCTATTATTGGGTGAACGAAAAGTGACCATGCCATCTCGGATCGATTGTTTTCCATAATCTGCTATGAACTTACGCTTGTTAAGGGACAATTCCTTAAGAGAAGCGGAACGTTCCCTAATGCCCTTAATACATTGCTCGAAGTTTTCCTGGTTAATTCCTCGTGTCACTCCCTTGATATAGATATCACATCCACTTTGAAGACAGAGTTTTCCGATAGCTCCCCGTCTTCTTTCTGCTTCCGTGTTGGCTTCTAGAAGCTTGCTTTTAGCAACATATAAGTCATTCACAAAACCCGTAACGGAAGTTGGAATGTTGTTTTGTACATAATCATTCATTGCCTACAGTCATTATCAGCACAAATAGCTACCAAAATGGCTGCCACAGGAATGGCCGTTTCTGCGTTCTCGGCATACTCATTGAATTTCGCAACAACTATGTTAATAATGCAATTGTAGATACAAACATACTATCAAAATTGCTCATTCGATGAAAGTGAATAGAATTGGGATCCCCATTCCTTGACATTTTGTTTCAAGTTGATCCCTATCCGATCAATGAGTTCAGTGGATGAAAGCATTACTCATTGTCTCGAGGAGATTGAAAGCAACTTTGTAAAGTCTATCGAAATTGTGGCTTCCATTAAGCGGAGTATTCGAGTAATATCTGCAAATATGAGAGAACTAGATACTCATTCACAAGTATGGTTCTCCCTTTTTGATATTTGTGGAAGACCAACTCCAACATCAGAAACGAATGTATTGGTCTATTAGCTGAGTGATGTTGAAGAGAGAATCAATTGGAACGCTGGTTCTTACCGAGGATGACAATATGACGCGTTTGACACATCCGATGGAGACTGATGACACTCCTTCCTTTCTTCAGGAACTCTCTGAAACGTATCTTGAGTGTATGTCACCGCCTCGAACAACCAAGGTATATAAGGTTTGAAATTGTTTATAAACTTCCTTTATAGCCATTGAATACGCCAGGAGGTGAAAAAGATACATCAGCAATGGATACATCCTCTTCTTCGTTATTTGGATATAGCCCTCCTCAGACTCCTTTGCTAAAACGAAGAAGACCTGAAGAAATAGCTCGAGCATCGATGGAACTAGAGGATGGTGAATGACATGTTTGTTAACAAATCTGGGAACACATGCAATCCCAACTACAGGGAAAGAGCTTCAATTTGAGGTAATTCCTGTTTACTTTGCTTCATCACACGTCGAGAGAAATCGGGAGAAGGAATTGCATTTGCCGTCATTTTCTTCACCTTCACGGCACACAAACGACCCTCAAATAGAGATAGTTCAAACATCACCGAGTCTCCCAACTTGATTTCATCTCCAGGCTCCAACTCACAGTCTCGCATATGGAAGAAGATATCTTTGATTCCATGAATGGGTTCTGGGACATGAATACGACCACTTCGTTGGTGTAGCCAGTGAACTCTACCCATTTTGATATCCTGAGGTAGTTCTTCGGCAGCCATAGGACAGTAATCAGGAGTCAATTCACGCATGCTCTGGTTGTACTCACGTTCTTCGTCCGCATCCAAACGGCCACGAGGAGAACGACTTACAAACTCTGTTGGCTCTGGTGTATGCTTGCGGAAGAAGTTGAGAGGATCCGGGCTCTTACGTGAAGAACGGTACGGTGTAGGCGAGTGGTGCAAAGTAAAATCGGGAGCCTTAATGACAATCGAATAGTCGCGAGCATCTTCATCAACAGGATAGTGGGATTTGTACACCCGCAGAAAATCGACAGTGTACTGTCGGCGCTCATTCTTCTTGCACTCAGCGATGGCAGGTTCATTCGCTTCGGCAGGAATTTCAGCTACTCCCGAGTCCTTCTTCAATTTTGGACCCAGAATAACAAAAATACAGTAGCTGATAACGCCAACAAACACTAAGTCTAATTCTGGACATCGTAGAAACGAAAGTTGGTAATAGATGACAGAGAGGATCTATAATACTCATATATCTAATGGAATATTCTACAATCATCACAAAGTGCCAGACTTGGAGAGTCGGCCTCTGGCTTATGGTTTGTTCCATTCTACTCTTTATCTTTTACTCGTTAATTGCACACATTAATAGCAAATAATGTTACAAATAAAATAGCTTACGGAAGAACAGATGTGGACATGCGAACCGATCATGGGCGTTTCATCGACTCCTAAGGCAGCTCACGAATTCTTTCTGATTACTTGTGGTGTGATGCTTCGAAGTCTGGTTCGACTTTCTACACCTGTAACCAGGTTGTCAGGACAATTGTTGTCCAACAGTCTTCCGTCCCTTTCTACGAGAATATTCACGCGCCTGTTTTCGGAAGAAGCCAATGGAACTGAGGAGCCAGTACAAGAGGAGCCAGCAGAAGAAATCGCCCAGCCTCTTGCACATAACAAATTTGCTCACGTAATTACCTGTATCTGGTGATTTGTAATTTTGTAGCCCG
>JABLTK010009362.1_pt1 | contig 43741 bp, 59 predicted proteins | sample 7160131 | NCBI WGS metagenome assembly JABLTK01 (sample SAMN14651221, study PRJNA627086) | human gut metagenome | isolation source: feces | host: Homo sapiens
AAGAAGAAGGTGAAGGAGGATTCTGATAGCGATTCAGATTCTGATTATGCTGCTATGTAAGTACTTTACAAGATTGCTTTGTATTGTGACGTGTTTATTAAACAGAAAAGAACCCAACCAGCAATTACATTGTTATGACCAATGAAGTGTAGTCACATCATTGTAGAATAGTTGACGTGTTATCAAATAATAGGGATTATCACTTCTGGTCGTAATTGTCTTTGTTGTTGTTATCGAGCAGAGTCTCTCTGTTCAGTGTAAGAACTGATTTTCCGTTCCTATCTAGATAATTCGTCAACATATGGGGTCCAAGAAGATGTGTTTTCGATAATGATCATTCCATCGCTACCATCCAGTGTTGTACAAAAATCCAAAGAAACAATTCAAAAACAAGACGAAACTGAGTATGAATACACCAATAAAATGTGGTATGTTGCAAAGAACAATATCGAAGAGAAGATCGAGCACTTACCTCCGACTTCTCCTATTTCAGTTGCTAGTACTTCCATGGGACCCCTTTTCAACTGGGACCCCACAATGCGTGTAGAACTAACAGAGAAACGAATCGAGAAGAATAACACAATAATTTGTGAAGAGAGTATTCATGTGAATGAGGTATTGAAGCAACCCCTAACAACAATACCTTTGCAGGAATCTCAGCAAGGAACTACACAAGTATCCTCATCAGAACCATGGCAGACTGAGTCTGAAGAACAGTCTTGGGAGACTACGGAAAACCCCATTCTCAAAGAGGAGAAAGAAAGCACACTAACCAACTCATCATGTCCCTTTGCTGGTATTCCAGCAAGTTATAGGCACAGAGGAGTCATCAAACTTACTGACAGACAGCTCGCTCTTCTTAAGGCAGCTCGCTCCGTACCTCCACCCAAAGCTGACTGGAGGCAACTCAATATGAGAGTATTGTATCGACTGTTCCATCATCCCTAGTATAACTCGGGAGAGTTGGCTCACCGTCTTCCTTTTGATTCCACTCCTCGCTCTGCATTCTATTCCATCTCGAATGTCAACAGTACTCACTCTCAGCCTCTTCTGATGGATGCATTCACCTACTGTGAACGACAGTCTCTAATCTTAGAGACGATCTTCAATTTGAAATATATGTACCGCACGATGGGAAGATCGGCTACTCGAGCTACATTAACTGATGTCTGGTTTGGCACCTTGCTGATGGAGAATGTTACCACCATCAATCGAATGAAGGAAGATAACCATAAACATACTCTGTTTTTGGTTTTCATATTCTCGGGAATGTGTAATGTTAGAAATCGGACTTTTTTCGTCCAGTCGCAGCAAACACAGTATAACTATTCCATAACACCTCCATTCATTCCGTCCTTTACCGACCATCACTTTTATCTTTCCGCATGTACTGTGATTGATCATTCTCCTCCTTCTCAAGTATCTACATGGATCCGCTATCATTACTATCATGGAGTGGAACACTTCACCATCTACTTAAATGCTAAACCTGATTTTTGGATTTCCTATTTACATCGATATATTGAAAAGGGTTTGCTTAATGTCGTGGAATATACATACCCACACCATAAATACCTGTATGAGCAGGCCTCAGCATTGATTAGTTGTAATCGTCGTTATCGCTTCTTAAGTGACTTTGTACTATACAGTGATGTTGATGAGTACATGCTAACAAAGAATCCAGATTGGAGGTTAAGTGATGTTGTTCACTTATATGATTCCCAATTCCCCTCTGTGAATGCATTTCGTGTGTACAATACTTTCCATGCGTGTCGCAATTATTCCTACAAATTCTGGGAATTCACGAACAATCTTCTTGAAATTTGTCCTCTTCGTTGGAAAGGGGTAACTCGAGATGGCCGTTGGAAGCAGATTGTTCGGCCTTGCAGAATTCCGTATGTTCAGGTACATCATGTGAGCTATGCCGAATCTCTGTTCATCAGTCCACAACTGGATATGGTAATGCTTCACTTTAAATTAGGCTTCCATCGAAAACCATCAGAGAATTATGCAGTGAATCCTATAGTATTTGAGGGGATGAAGCATCCTATGTGACTCTAGTTTGTTCGGATACAAACAGTATCAAGTTATTTTTATCGGTCGTTTAAGCACCCAAGATGGAAGAATGAAATGCATAATGCAATAGTGGATCAGAGTGAGAATGAATAGGATGCAGCAATACATCCGAACATTATTTGTCATCGAACTGCACTTAAACGAAAACCCATAGCTCTGTTTGTAAACATCCACCATCAATTCTACAGAAACCTTCTCTAAGTAGTAGCAGCAACCTTCCAAACTCATCCAGTTTATAATTGAGGACGGTACAAGATATCCATTCCAAATCCACCGAACCGAAAAGAGAAACACGCTGATGAGGAGTAATGACAGAACAAACGCAGTAAAATCCGTATCGGAAATCGTATAAAATGAAAAGATGCCCAACGAACGCCTCCTATACATGATCCATCAATATCTCTTAAACATTCCCGGAATATAACGATACGTTGCCATAGTCACAAAATCATCTTTTAGTAGATAGAGAACACCTACATATCACATGTTGGACGCATAACCACATATGTAGAAGCCAATCATAGCAATAGATATACATACATTCAATCGATAGACGAGCCTAAAGGTGAACCGTGAGAACCAATGCTACTTGTGAATCCACTCTCTATGGGATATCTAGTCATTAATCAAATAGCAATAACAAACGGGTTTATTCTTAGACTCAGAGGCCTTCTGATTCTCTTTTCTCATTGAATCAACATATTTTTCAGTGTTCATGATTATTCAATCCAAGTAGTAGTAGAAAATGTGTTTTACAACACAAAAATGTCACTCCATTCTCTGAGATGGATGACTGCTTCAATTCGAGAAAGAATGCTTATAGTGTTCTCTGACTTTTGTTCCTCGGTTAGCAAAGTTTCTGTGAGATCATATTGAGTGGGATCCAGACTCTAATATAAGGATTAACGATGACTATTCAAATAGATTAACTACTATGAACCGTTATGCACCTTGCATAGCGATCATTTGTAGAGTGGAAACACAACAATAGTGTGCCCAATCATATGAGGAAATGAGCGGTTTCAGAAGTTAAGAGATAGTTCTTAGGTCATTATATAACTGCTTCTTTGCGTCTCTCTCCTCTATTTTGTATGCCTACTGAAGAACCAAGTCTACGATATTGCAGACAGTGCCGAAAGAATATGCCTGTTGAAGACTTCATAAACAGGACAAAGAGCGGGTACTGCATAGTTTGTAAGACGTGCAGAGATAGACAATTGAGGCGGTACTATGGTAGGTCGAATGGCTGCGTATTTTGATTTGATAGAAAAGAAGGATGAATTGGAGCGTTACCCCTACGATGATAAAGGTTACGATACAAGAAGCTTAGACACAACACTTAAAAAGGAGCCCAAGGTGTCTGAACACATCATTCCTGATGGAGGAAGTGTGTCTCCACGGTCTTTGCCTTCATCGCCTAGTACGGAAGAGGAAAGTGATAGCACTCGGATGAGTCCTGTTCTCAAGGTGAACCACTATGCGTCTCTTCCCTTTCTTACACCACGATATGCTGTTGTTAACAGTCGAGATAGACATGCCAGCGTTTATCTTGCCAAAGTGCTGTATCATCGTTCCTATGTTGTAAAGCGTAACTTATGGAATCCAGAGAATAGTCATTCTTACTAAGTGCGCATAGTGAGCACTTCATTTTGGTAGTTAGTTTGTATTAGATTTTGATGTTTGTTGTACATTGTGTTAACTACATACCTTATTTGTAGACACCCATTATGCATGCCTAGAAATATACAGAATAATGACTATGCTTGATTATCAAGAACCACTACACACTACTAGTGAAGAGGCCACAATTCTCTTCCTAGGAACGAAACCAGTGGCTGAAATTAGGGAGTGAAGAATGCTTCGCCGAGACATCCGATTAAGACGAGAATATTTGTTACGCAAATCTCATGAAGGAAAACAAAAGGAGGAGTATGAGAAGAAGATGAAGATTCGAGAAGCATTAGCAGGTAGGTATTTTTCCGAGTTGAGGTGATGATGTAGCTGGAAAGAAGGTTCCAACTGAATTGCGGTATGAGGCCGAGCAGCTAAAGCATACTGCTGATATGGAAGATGATCAAACGAAACAGTTACGAGTATTGTCTCTGGAACGCTATTTGAGACCTAGACACATGTAGATGATGAATATGCAACTGCTGGAATCGAAGACCCGAAAGTGTGTGTTACTACCTCGCGTGATCCCAGTTCTCGTTTAAAGAAGTTTATAAAGGAGATAAAACTAATTATTCCAAATTCACAACGAATCAATCGAGGTGCTTCAAAGTTAGATGAAGTGAGAACTGGTGAGAAGGGCTGATGAATAGTTGGTGAAGGCATGTCGTGCAAATAATTATACAGATCTTGTTATTGTTAATGAACACCGTGGTGAGCCAACGACTCTCATTGTCTGTCATCTTCCCTACGGGCCTACTGCATTCTTCAATATTACGAATACCGTAATGCGTCACGATATTGAGAATGTGGGCACGATGAGTGAGGCCTATCCGCATCTCATTTTCTCAAACATGACATCAAAACTTGGAGAACGACTTACAAATGTACTAAAACATCTATTTCCTGTCCCGCGGCCCGATAGCAAACGAATTATGACATTTGCAAATCAGGGGTAATGATGCTGTGTTTGTGTGATGTAGGGATTTTATTTCCTTCCGACATCATACATATACGAAAGAGGATCACAAAACAGTTGCCTTAAGTGAGGTGGGACCACGATTCGAATTGCGACCTTATCAGTTACGTTTGGGTACAGTTGATCAAGAAGAAGCTGAGAATGAATGGGTCCTTCATCAGTATACGAATTCTAGCAAGAAGCGGAAGTTATTATCCGATGATTGGATTGTTTGTTCTTAGTTTCTGATATTTTCTTTCAGATAGCAAACAGAATCCTAATATGCAGTTTTAATTTGATTGCTTGGTGCTCGCCAGGATATTGTCCGTCGATCTTTGTCCACAGTCATCCGTTTGTATTCTTGTGACACTTTCTTTTCTTTCTTACTTTTTATCTTCACATAAATGCTAGAATTGATGGATTCCACAACTTCTACATGAAAATGAAGGAGATAAAAGAAGCAACAACAACGAGGCCCAAAATTAGATACAAACTGAAGTTCTCTGAAGCACTGTAATCACAATCAGGGCCAGTATTGGCATCAAAACATACACATACAGCATTCTCTATTCAGTATTCTTTGTATACACAGATACCCTCATCACAAGCTCCTTTCCCCTGAACACAACGAGGCACACAACGATCATTCTCCTGAAGTGTATCACACACTACATATGATTCAATCCCTCATTCATTACATAACCCTACATACCCTTCTTGACAAGTACATCGTCCCGTACCCTCCATTCCATCATCACAAGCACCATGACCTGAACCTACCTCTTACTCTCTCTCTTCATACTCACAGTCTGCATTCTCTCCTGGACATTTGCTCTGACATTTCGTTCCCCAACGACCACTCACACAATCTCCACATCGTCCCTCCGAATTGTATCCTTCCTCACACACACAGTTACCGTCTCCTTCCTTTCCATCACTACAGACTCCATGGCCATTACAACTCTCGCAAGCAGAACATGACTCACCCCAATATCCCTTCATACACTCCGTGCAATTAGAATACGGTGTGTAGCCACTGTCACACGTACACTCACCTGAGCCCTGTATGCCATCATCACAATGACCATGATGACAATCTCCACATGGAGTGCAACTGGGACCATAATACTCTGACAGACATGTTGCACAGTTGGTAGCTGGATCCTGACCAATCTGACATTTCGAACATGTGTCTGTAGGACAGAAGAATTGGAAAGTAAGAGAATGCTCACCAGAGGGTTGTGATGAAGGGAAATGAAGCATAACATAATATACACCTAAATAAAACAAGAAAAATCAATTCTACACTTCTCACAATATTTGGGATGATTTCTGGAAATGGTAATATTCACACTATTTTGTCCTTCACTGATCCAATCATAATCTTCCTCTGTGGGATAATTGTCAATTGCTATCATTAGTCGTCTATCTATTACAAGATATCCTCATCCTACAAAGAGACATCACTAGCATCAACAGAAGCACTCACGGTAATCGGAGTATAAGTTGTGGTATACAAGAAGATATGACAACGGAAGTCTGTCTGATATGCATTGAGATCACTTATCATCGGAGTTCCTGGATTGACCAAATATGGCTCCATTTCAACAAATCCAGAAATAATCCCTGAACTTGTTTGATCTGTTCGGATTGCAATAAGAAGCCATTTCCCCGTTACAACAGAATCAATGTGGATTGTTGCATACTGACTGTATACAATCGTCTTAGAATTCACAGAACTATCGACAAGATTAAAATTCTCGAGTGAGGCTCCAAACATGTAATGAATCGTGATTGGAGATGCTACCACAGAAGTCCAATAGTAGGTCAGATTCGTCAATTTCACGGTAATGCTCTTAGGTTTTTCAGTTCCCTTCTCAGGAACCCAAATACCATAATACTGAGCAGTTGAAAGATTTTTGGAATTCCAAGAATAATCATGAGAATAGTACAAGGGGATGATTTCGTCTACAAATGAGATTAACAAATGAAATGAACAGTCATGAACTCGAGTTACTGTAATATTGCCTGAGCAGAGTGTACAAGGCACTCCAACCCGAAGATAAATTGCTCCAGCAATAGAACGTAAGTCATCATCCTTATCCAGATAAAACGAAACATTGTGTTCTGATCCAATAATATGAGTATAATTGGAATCACCAATTTGGAGGGTATTTTTGCCTATGTCAAAATAGAGAGGTTGCGTGGCATTGGTAAACTGTACAGTAATCTGTAGTGATTCATAATAGACAAAAGAGGAACAGTCCAGAAGAACATAGTAATCCTGGTAGGAATTGGATTCCAAAACACCCCAAACTTTCAGATCTGTTACAGAGGTTGGTGTAACAACATCACTTGATGAAGTAGAGAGGGATAGCGTTTCATCAGGATGAATATAAATTGATGCTAACGATGAGATAAAGTGATCGAATCTACTTTGGATTTCAGTACTGATTGATACATGAAGAAAACAATTGGTAGGTTCAGATGAATGAACAAATATCTAGAATGAAGACTATCCAGCATACCAACATATGCATCACAACTCTCACAGAAAAAGGAAGAAGAATGATCGATTATAACCGACCAGTCACCATCATGTGAGAAGGGAAGCCGATGGCGATTAAACGGGCGGGAACTCTTACTCCAATATACTTCAAGTGGCTGATCTGAATCACTTTCGAATTGTAAATAGATCGAGTCAACAATCAAATCATCAATACCCATGGTTTGATACCACATATCAGTAATTGCCGTGATCTAGTCGTTATCACACCAATCTTAATTTACATAGACTTTGTAAATACGGACATGATTGTTTGAGTATGTTGCAATGGTATCATTATACTTTCCCGATGATGGAATCAGCGTTGCAGCATCTATCTCTTATACAACTCTAGTATCCATACCATCTACACGCTGAATCCTAAAAGAATAACTGATTGTGTCAGAATAAGTGTTCTGAATTGTTGATTTTGTTGTGGAACCATAACAGATACTGGTTGCATTGTAAAAGGTTAGAACCGTATTTGTGAACAGAAACCTTTCCAATGAATATATTATAATCCAATGTACTCATCTATTTGAATTTCCGAACACGAACGAACCAACGTCGCAACTCTTTCTCCTTCATTTCCTGTAGCTCTATTTAATCACTTGGAATTTGAACGATTACAGAGATACTTTCACAATAAACGCGTAGTAACGCCAATCGATAACGGTTGATAGTTCATAGGAAACAGACTCTCCAGTACCTAGAGATCCGTTCACTTCTTCGTTTTCAATAATAGTTTCAGCAAAACAGCTGCTCACAACAAGGAGCAACAGGAGTAACTTTGACCTATTATTGATAGAATTCTGACTTCTTTTCATTGATATGACATATGAAAACAAGATAAGTGTTCATCAATCTGACACCCCAAAACACATATCATTGTCTTGATGAATTCATTTTTAAATCTAAACCCTTCGTAGAATTCAATGGAGCTCCAATCGAGATTATTATCTCATAGTTGAAGATACCAGGTGCTCATCCTATGGTAGGTTTATTCTATATATTGAATATCTCCCTGATCAAAATCTGTTAAAGAAATACCAATTGTTTCAACAATACTAATTGAGGCTTTAATGTACCCACCTCAGTTAACGTCTTTCGCGGGGATTCATAGTTTATCAACAGTTTATGAGTTTCCTTGCTCATTCTCTCAATTCTATATGAACTCATTGGTATAAACACAACCAATCTATTTCTATTGAGTTTAGATTACCATAATCTTAGAGTATTTCCAATTCCCGTGATTATGATTTGTGTCTTCAGGACCCTATTGTTGTGAGTTTGTTACATTGTTCTCGGTCTTGTTTTATTTTTCTTATTGATAATCTATATTTGAACATATCACCAATTCTGAATAAGAATAGACACTCCAGTTTAACGAATAAGTGAAGAGCAAGTATAGAATAAGTGTTTGATCAATGCAGAGTCCGGAACAGAACATTAAAGTGATAACAGGTAATCTAGTACCATTTCTACAAGATGTGGGAGAGACTTCTGGAAGTGTTTCTAGATACGAGACCATTGATTATCAAATGGTAGTGGAATAGAATGGTATTCTCTATCAGCATTGTGGACTATGTCGACAAAAACCTGTCAATTACAAAGAGTATTTAACGAAGAAAACCAAATATCACTTTACCAGAGGATAACAATTGTGTGGGAGAACTTACGATCTGGTGAGCCAAACGGCCCAAGTATTAATACAGCAACAATATTTGTTACCACAAAAAGCAAATGAAGTATAATACCCAAAAATACAAGTTGAACAATAGTAAGCACCAGAGCTGTTTGGTTATATTGTTGGTACTTTATCCAATTAGCTTTGGGAATCTTAATATTGAAATCCCCGCAAAAGACGCTACTTGATATCGCCGCTACAATTGATGGGGAGTTGTAGCCAATGACTGTGCGAAAATTATTGGGTCTAATTGTATTATAATCTTTTAATGATGCATTAATCTCCCTTATTAATTCCTCTATTTGGGTCCAATCTAATTATTTGGTTGTGTTATCTTTCTACATGCCTAGAAAAAGTTTGTGATGAAAGGACTGCTTTCGCTGTTTCTTCTTTCTTATGGTAACTCTTCATCTCGATGTGTTAACTTTAGCTTTATCGCAGGCTCTCTATACATTTCCATGTACCCCTTCCTCTGCCGCATTAACGATTAACCAGGCAATGGAGCCTATTACCTGCGTTGTAACAATGTCTTATACGCCTCGTATTACTCCTGATTTACCTGCTGGTCTTACATATTCAATTACTTCTATCGGAAATCAGCACACTGTTACGATTTCGGGAACACCAAAGGAGGGCTTGAACCCTCGTCTTTTCTATATTGGCTATAATGCTTGGATTAGCACTGTTGAAATTGCAGGTAAGTGTCTCTGTTCCCCATATAACTATAGTATACGCTCAACCCACTTATTGCAGCTATGGTTTCGATTCTATGACTCTCTACACAGATATTGAGATGGAACCCATTCCAATTCATTGTGATGCCGCCGTCAATGAGTTCAGAATCAACCCAGTTCTTCCTGAGGGAATGTCTCTGAACCCAGCTACCGGAACCATCAGTGGTCGTCTAACAGAGTTCAACAATGAGAATATCGTTTACACTGTGACCGCCACTACCACTGGCTTCGGTTCTACGGAGACGACATTCACCTTCCGTGCTCGTAACCAGATTGAAATGAACGCTCGTGGAGCTATTGGATGCTACTGGAAGACGATTACCGAATGCAAGGTTCCTGATTTCGATTTTTTCTACAAGAATCCTGCTCAGCTTTGTCAGACTGTCAATGAACTCTACTTCACTGATAACAATGTTGATAATACTTGGCCTGGTCTGGATAGACGTTTCGTTGACTATTATTCTGCCTATTTTTACACCTATCTATTGATTCTTCGAGAAGGTGTCTATAACTTCGCTCTGAGTTCAGATGATGGTGCATTCCTCTACATTGATGATATTAACTCTCCTTTCATCTCCCGTGAGTCATGTCGTGCTCTCGGTGAAACATTGAACAGTACCACGCTGACTGTGGGTCGTCACTTGATTGTGATTCGTTTCTTCGAGTATAATTCATGGTCATCCCTGTATGTGAAGTATGGATCTGAGGAATTGGAGTTAGAGAGTCAATATGTGAACAGTGAGAACATGCGTGTGGGAGGTCGTGGACCCACCTTCATTTCATATGACTTTATCGCTGGATATGTGAACACAGATCTGCCTTACTACATGCCTCAACTCGCATCAGGAGCCCCTGTCTCTTGGTCAATCTCTCCTACTCTTCCTCAAGGAATGACCATCGATGTGAACGGTTATATCAGTGGTCGTCCTTCTGTTGCCTCTTCAGGTATATACACAGTAACTGCAACAGGAGTGAATGGTGTTGCCAGTACAACAGTTTCTATTGTTATATCCAGTACAATGATTACTGGTTTCCGTACAAAGTTCTACGTAGTAACAGATACAAACAATATGTGCGATTATAATATGCTTACTGGTAATGCTATTCGTCTCTCTCAAGTCTCCATCATGGATAACATCAACTATCCTGAGGTTGATGAAGCTGTTGTGTGGTCTGGTTTCCCTAGTGATTTCAGCTCCAATTTTTACATGGAGTGGGAAGGATATTTGAGAATGGAATCTATTGGTCGTTGGAGACTACGTCTCACTTGTGATGATGGTTGCAAGTTGATTGGTGCTGATGAACAGGCTATCATCACATTCTGGGGCTGCCACTATTATCGTTCTCAAGAAGCCACATATGCTGTTTCGAAGGTTGGATACTATTACTTCCGTGTCGAATATCAACAGAAGTCCAGCACCAAGGGTATTGTCTTTGAATGGCAGGCTCCTGGTGGTATCTGGGAAGTTGTTCCTGCTAACAAAGTATTCTATCTTCCCACGGGTATTCTCAGTTATCGTAATGAACAGACTCACTACTACGTTGGATCTCCTATTGAGGATAATCAACCTGTTCTCTTCTCTGTATCTTCCCTTACAAATTATCGTATTTTCCCTGAACTTCCTACTGGTTTGACTCTGTCACCTCAAACTGGTCGTATTTCTGGAACTCCATCCAATCCTCAGATTATGACAAAGTATACAATCAGTGCTAACAGTGGTTCTTCTACTGTTGAGACTGTCATTAGCTTTGATATTCTGAGTATTGTGGCTCCCAGTGGTCTTACGTACAGTTATCAGGGTAACACGATCAATGCTGCTACTCCTGTTACTCTGATTCCTCTTCGAGCTATCTCACAGATCACCGTAGTTAACAGTCAAGGAACCCCTATCAATATGTTTACTGTCTCTCCTTCTCTCCCTGCAGGCCTCTCTCTAAATGCTGCTACTGGTGCTATTAGTGGTACACCCACTCACAGCTCTTCGACTACTATGTACACGATCACAGCTACCAACTCCGCTGGTTCCACTATGCTCATTATCTCTTTGTCTGTCTCTGGTTGTAAGGGTGTGACGAATGGTGTAAGTTGGACTGGTGAATTCCTTCACGTATGGTTCCGTAGTGGTACAGGAACTGTGTCTGTGGTCAACACAGGATCCACCACAATCCAGACATGTTCAGTGGACAGTATGGATACAGAAGGTAATGCTCAGAGCATGTCTTGTTCAACAACTCTTCAAACTGATGGTATGGCAACCTTCTGTGTGAATCCTGCTTCAGCCGCTTCCTATTCATTCTATGTAACATGTAATACAAATAATGGATGTCGTTGGCAGGTGACAAAGGATGATGGTACTTATTATCCTTATCGTTATGCCTATCAGGATGTGGGTTATGCTCCTTATTATGATACTATGCAATTCCCTACTACTGTTACTACTCTCTCTCAAATCACTCTTTCAATGACTACGCTTACAGCTTACTCTGGCAATTATATTGAAACAATTGGAGTGACTTTGAATGGTTGCTATAGCTCCATCACCATCACTCCTTCTTTTGGTTCTGTCAGTGTTGATCTTGGTTATCCAATGATGACTGGTATCGCTTCTGGCTCAGGTACACAAGTCTACACTATTACTGCTACCGGTCCTGCTGGTTCTGCAAGTACTACACTCACTGTTACTTATGGTGAGTGTTCTGCTGCCGCTGGTCAGCGTCTTGTTACATTCTTGAAAGTAACAGACGTATATGGTACTGAAGAGTCATGGGAGTTACGTCAGGGTAATACTGTTTGGTATCAGAGTGGTTTATTGTTGTCTTATCTGTATTATTACACCACCTTCTGTATGTCTCCTGGTGAATATCAAATTGTTCTTCAAGACACGTATGGTGATGGGTGGTCAGTTGGTAGTTACGTACAAGCCACTGATGAGGATGGTAATCTTCTTGGTACTTGGACATTCAATCATTCTGGAAGTACTTCATATAAGGAACAGATTGAGACATGGAACTTTGAGAGTGGTGTTCAGACAACCGAATGGAAGTATTTGGTGAGTGGTAGACCAAATCGTGATTGGAATACCATTAATGGCGATCGATCTTCATGGAACACGATGACTTTCGGTACCTTGGGTGACTGGACACAGAATGGGGTGTACTTTGTTCACGAATTCGAATTAACTGATGGTGATCTGTATCCTGTGGTGGAGTTTGGCATATATTATCGTGATGGTATTATAGTCTATTTGAATAACGAGGAAGTGTATCGTAGAAACATGGGAAGTGGTACTCCTTCCTACACCACAGTGGCTTCAGGCTCATTTGATGGTTATTTGATTCGTGTGGGAACAGCTGCAGGTTATTTGTTGCAGACGGGTAAGAATGTCCTTGCTGTTGAATTGCACCGTGCTGCTGGAGTCAATGGTGCTCTTCAATGGAATGGTTATGTGTCTTATACGGCTGGTGATTGTGTGGTACGTTCAACAGGCGGTACCATTCGAGAGAGTAATTTCTACGATAAGGAAGGTGAAACAGCTGCTGAGGCTTGGGACGATGATGCTACGACTCAGTGGACAGAAAATGGTCTTCCTGCTTGGACCGTCTACAGTTATGATTTTGATCATGTCGAATGGATTAACCGTCTTACTGTGGGTTCATCTATTGATGATGATAGTCGTGATCCTGCAAGATTCACTGTCTATGGAAGTAATGATGGAGTGTCGTGGGATAAGTTGTATTCGTATGAGAAGAATGAGATGTTTGAGAGTCGTGCTGAAGAGAAGCATTTCATGATGATGGATCATATGAACTCCTACGGACAATACAAATTTGAAGTGAATCGTTCCAAATCGGGTGTGGCTCAGGTTTCCGTTTCGAAGTTGGCTTTGGAAGCTTGCCGTCTGAGCTATTGTCCAAAGGATGGTGATTATCCTGGTACTGCCTCAGGTACCACAGTGACTGTGGATTGTCCTGAAGGATACATTGGTGAACGGTACCGTTCTTGCAGTGAAGATATGTTGAAACCAAATTGGGGTACTGCCGATGAGTCGGAGTGTCGATCCAAGCAGCCTCCAAAGGGTATAAGTTATCTCGATGTGGTCTATGTGATTTCTCCTGTGTCATTGAGTGCTATGCAGAGTGACGGATCTGTGGCTGTTGCTTCTGTCTTGTCATCCTACTTGTCAGTTAATACCAACAGTGTTGATGTGTGGAAGATCAAGGACGTGACTGACACGTATCAAAGTGAAGAAATGGGAACCAAGGAGAAGATGGCTGTATGGGTCCGTGTTACTGTTAACGATGATGTCGCCTCAAACGTGTTGGTCGCTCTGGGCGCGTCTATAAGTAGACTGGTATCTGATTTGGCTACTTACTACACTTCCATCTTCACTTCAGATCTTTCCATCGCTTTTATGAAGGAGCCTGAGCTCTCTCAATATAAGGGACGTGGCGGAGTTTCTGCGGGTTTGGTTGTTGTGCTTGTAATTGTAGTATTGATTGTTGCTGCAATCGCCGCTTTCTATATTTGGACTCGTATGAAGAATAAGGGTAAGAAGAACGGAGCCAAGAGACTGGCTCGTGCTGGTGCCAAGGGAGGCAAGAATTCGAAGAACGTTCGTGTATAATTTGCCTGGTGTTTGTTTCAAACAAGTCATGATTGACTCATTTCTTTTGTCTGGATCTCTTGAAACCGAGAATAAAGGCGGTTTGTCAAGTCTAGGAACTTGGTTGTGCAATTCTCAACACATTGGATTTCCCCTCCTCCCATCCGCTTGGATCGCATCGATTCTACACACTTATCAAAACACGTTTCGACGATCCGGTTTCCCGTTCTTGAGATCAACGACAAGCACGTATTCCTACATAGCAGTATCTTTCATTTCAAGACGTTCGAGTCTTGCATCAATATTACTGGTAGTTGTCTGACTCATGATCTTGGTCAAAAGAATACTGACTTTTCCGAACATCCACTCATGCTCTAGGGACTCGTTTGAGCAACCTAACAAACAAATGATTCCATAATCATTGGTTGAAATGAATCTCCACAACCTTTAACTTGGATTATCTCGCTATTTCCTTCTTCTATTAACGAACCTATCCCTTCTCCTTCTTCTGTATTTTCATTTGTCGATACTTCAAGCCGATCCACATAATCATTGGTTTGGGATATCATCCATATACACTAGAATTCATCCATCCTTCTCTCCCCTACACTCACATATAAATATATACATAACTCAAAGAACCGACTGAGACCACTTGTCCAACTAGAGAATCAACGAAACAATCAGTCAGTACAACCACCACTGTTGCCAGTAACGATCCCGGTTATATGAAACTAACTGATACACCCAAACTGAGATGGAAACCACGATAAAAACAAGAGAAAAAACAAGAATCTGATTGAACTGACCCACAAGCTCTAATTTCTTATGCTGGTGTTTGCTTTCCAATTCACTTTTCAGGGACTGAATATTTACGAAAAACCAGCTGATAAAGAGAATATTTTGAATACATCCACAAATACACCTAGCAGAGAGCACAGAATCATTCAAAACATCTGTCTTCTCCTGGATAAACAACAGAGGGAGAGAAATAAGAAAGAATCCGAACAATTTGCAAATGTGTTCACCAACTGCCTCACGTGTGATACCAAGTCTATAAATCAACCAAACGCAAGAAAAAGACCCCCAAGAAATAAGGAGAAGAAGACACTGAAAAGAAAGTATCGCAAGACTCTGTAAAAGGAGGAAGATAAATTGCAATCCCGCAAGGAAACTTCCATGAGCATGGAAATAGCGAAGATCCAAAAACCAAACGAACTGAGAGAAGAAAAGGAAAAACGTAAGTGTGATTAGGAAATAGTGTATGGTTATTAATCTGTGGCGATACAGAATAGAATACACAGCCCATACACCATTACAGATGAAATAGAAGATTGTCAAGAATTTGCTCAAAGAAAGTAGTGGAAGTGAGGTTGCTGGTAAATGTCCTCCCAAATTCCTCACCGTGACCTTACCACGTAATGTGACATTATGAGTTCGAGCATCACATCTACCTTGTGAGTAGTTCTATATCATTACGCTGCTACGATTACATAATAGATTCCTGTTGAAGGGACATCAAATACAACATTAATGGACGTTGATTTATCTCTACAGAGAATTCACACCAAAATAAGTTACTTTAACGAATAGAAGGTATTGCGAATATATCCTTTGTTAGACGGAATAATTACCTGACCAAGGGTTGAACATTGATTCCTCTACAACTAATGATTTCGATTAACATCCAACCGATATCAATTGACGGGTACAACAATAGTATTTCTGCTTAGCATTTCTCTTCACACCGAGAAACATAAACGCAGTATCATCCAGAAATAATACCTATTGATCATTAAAACAGTAAATTATAACTTCCACAGTACAATTCTCTGCTCCATGTATTGGTCCTTTGTTTGTTCGAATATGAACACTGACACGCGATTTCTTTATCCTATGGGAAAGACGACTACCAGTGTTACTTCTTAGATCGTCGTTCCGAACCATAAAGATACAATTTGTTGGTGCTCATAAATGTTCCATGAGTTATATAAGGTCCGTATGAAATACCATAACTACTTGAACTAATGAAAAGAAAGAGGAATGTCTACTGAATAGGACTTCAAAACAGGATACTACAAGCAAAAAAGCATGTATCATCAGATATCCTCTTCTTCATTATGGAGTCAGAACAACTTGGAAAATCGTGACTATTTTGGGAATATGGTCAAATAGACTGTGAAATAAAACAAACATATTAGTCATCAACAACTGTTTTCAGATTCTTTTCTGTCTCACGTTTTGTACGAATACTCGGAGATGGGAAGAGAAGGTAATAGAAGCCACTACAGAAAAGAACATCTTTCAACTCCTACTTCTTCCAAACAAATGGAACTACTGTCAACAAATACGTAGCCACAATGATTCCATTCATCAGATCCCGCCAAAGAGCTTCCTTACCAAAATAAGTGATTAAAAGGAATAGAATGCTTCCAAAGAAGAAGGACATCCAAATACCATCGCGGTTGAAAGGAAGAATCACAAGAACAATCACACAGTACACGCCAACAACCCTAGAGATGAGTAGAAGACTCAATAGAGACCAAGCTTGATATTGACACACTAAAGGACCAATGAAACTAACAATATGAGGGATACGATGAAATTCGTTAATGGAGAAGTGGTAATAATTTAATGCAATTCTTAAAACATAGGTGAGAATATGATACACGAAAAAGGAATAGAAGACAATAACTGGAATTGCATTCTTAACACAATCCACTAAAACACTCACTCCTGGTAATGATCTGGATTAAATAAGAGAAATGAAGCTTACAAGATGTGCATATCGACATAGGTGAGTAAGGAAGTGAGTGTAGCGATAAGACACAAAATGCTTGCTCCGTAAAACAGTATCTCTTTGACCAGAAATCTAGATGAAAAGAGTGATAAAAAGATTACATTGGGTAAAAGAGACACAACATACAAAGGAATATTATCACAATAGAATTGACCAAACATAAGGCTAGGATAAGAATCTATGACTAACTTTTACAGCGCGTTGTCTTTGCATTAATATGGAGATCTGACTTTGTCGGGCTCTCATTGTGGATAATGTAACAGCGAGCGAAGTACATCCGAAGATCCAGTGAATACGGATCACTACCACTGTTTCGACTTGATGTGAGGAGAAGGAATCAAAAGTACATGATGATATCTGACACATGTTTGTCACTAAGAATTGGAATAATCACAGTCTTTTTAGAGTATAAAGAGTAATTTCCATGACTTGAATCGATATGGAGATACCGTTCATTCCACATATCTGTAAAGACTGAACTATTGTTGATGCAAATCTCCTTACTTTCATTGTAAGGGATCTACAAGATAAAAACCCACGTTAACTCACAACAGTAAGAGTGATTGAATTCTCTTCAAACGGACTAGATGCTGAATAGTACACGGTCAAAACTAAATACAACAGGATTGTTATCTTAATTACGTTCCGTACCCTCATTCTTTTGACTTCGTTGATTCTTTCCCGCGGGAATGTTTCAAACAAACAACACTAATTGAGCGTTAGGCCAATCAACCCAATAGAGGATGCATACAAGAGTAGCATACAGACTTCGCATACCCATGTCTTTGCTCCAGCATTACGGAATTCATGCCAATAGAACAAGGCAAATAACGAAGAAATAAAAGGATTCGACTGACCAATCACAAAGGCGACGGCATATCCAAGACTTGGTCCAGCCAAATTGTACGCTACAGTTCCCAGCGCCCAAGAGAGTGCTCCCCAGATTGCTGGCCATCGCTGACGCCATGTAAGATTCCACCAGTCCTTGAACGACGATTTCGGTCCCTGGAAGGGGAATCGCATTAGGAGACTAGAAATGAACATCATATGAAGGACTGACTAGGAAAAGAGAGGTGCTGTTAAGAGTCCAACCAAGGAGAATAAGAAGGTTAAAGACTATGAATAAGAGAGAATTGGAGAGAATACATATGGAGAAAGAGCATAGGGCTCTCTACCTGCCATAGCAGTACCTGGACCAAATGGAATACCCATCAAAGCTCCGGTAGCGCAGATGAGAACAGTTTGTGTTGTCGACAATCGAGGCTTTTCTGGCTCTCCGGTTTCGAGTAAATTCTGTTCGTTCTTCTTTGCGTTGTCTTTGTTTAAGAAGTGATAAGTGAGAGCATCAAAAACGACAGCTAGCAGATTCAGAATGACACCAGGAATGAAGAAAACCAAATTAGCTCTTCTATCCACGAGCCATGTGAAAAAGGTTCCAAAAAGAGTACCAATACCAATCTGTAAAGGAACAGTATTCGATAAACCACCTCCATCGATTCCCGAAAACAGGAATACCTGGAAAAGCATATCTGTTATTCCAGCTATAGTCACTCCAGCGATATGTGTCCATAGTTCTTTCGTCTACACTTCAACATTTCCATAAAATCTACTGGTGCAAAAAAGAGATTTCGAATGTTTTCGAAGGAGTCATCGTTGTTTGGAGGACACCATCGCATTCCAAAGAGAAGCATCAACACAAAACACCATAATGTGCGCCAGATAATAAAGTCAAAGTGATAAACGCCAGGAGTCATGTCAAGGTTAACCAAGCAGTTAGCTTGAGCTGACCATCCAATAACAGCTCCAATGCTCATAAGCAATGCAACGGGAACACTAGTTGGTACAAACATAGAAGAGAATGCCAGTAATAATCCTGTTTAGGTAGTACTTTTTATTGGAATCGTCTATACATTGTCTGTAGAAGACATTTGGTGATCAGGTTATGCCAACTTCGGATTGTATTCGTGATTTCATCGATACACTCTTTTCGTTGAATCAGAAGAGGCTCTTTGTGGGTTTATACGTTACATCAATGCGAGAATTGTATTCGTTATCAAGATTGCCTCCAAGGTATCCTTCTTTGTACTGTCTACGAATTTTAGTATTTTGTCAAAGAGTGACCGTCCGCAAGATGTGAAAGAGAGTATTAATCGACTATGGCATTTGTTCTTCGATAATGTTCCCACAGATGTGGTTGCAACTGAATTAAGGGGATTTGAAGAGGGAATCATGCGTCTACATGATAAGCGTATTCCATGATTCGGTAGTTGAGGAGTAGAAGTGGAAGATGACTGGATTGTGGATGTTCAGGACTTTCTCTATCTGCAGTACATTACTCCTTTTCATATAGCTGCATGGATCGGCGATTATGACTTTTTCACTCTCTTTCAAACCAAATATTCCTTTGTATGGAATACTTATATCGGTGCAGTGGATTTGTTAGGAAATCGTCCTGCTCATGTAGCGTACTTTTCTTGTGATAGTTGGAGCAAAGATATTGTATGAGATATTGTCCGGAATTAGGAATAGGGCGACCTATTCTCGATTCACGAACAGACCAACACTGATTACCAATTGACAAATGCTCTTGGCATGACTTCTCTCCACATTGCATGTATTTGTCACCAGCAAACAGGAGTACGACAGTTAGTCCATCAGCACATTGCCGTGAATCTTCCTGTGCATCTCCCTCTTGGCGGCAATTTGTGGAGTATGATGGATAGTATTGAACAGATCAGAGATCTGGTGATTCTCCACCCAACCACTTGTCGTAGATCATCATCCATTCATTGCTTTCAGGAATGTGGTTCTTATAATAGTGTGATTGGAAGTTATGGGAATCTGTTTAGTGATGAGTCCTTTGATGATAATCAAACGACAGATCATCTCTATGTGGCACACAATCGGAATCATCCTGAATTTCAGCAATACTATTTAGATGGATTAACCGCGCTTCATCTCAGTTTGCTGAACAATTCACCTCGATGCGCTCTACTTTTGTTGCGATCTGTGTCTGACCTACTACAGTCCTCACAATCCTCTCCATTTCCCCTCCAACTCACCAGTCTCTTTTCGTTAGCCATCTTTACATATCTTCCGTCTAACGCTCTACACCAGTGTTTTCGAAAGATGCCAAAAATCTGGGGATATTTTGGATCGACTATCAATCCCTCTGAAGACTTGATTCCGTTCACATTGATAAATGGTCTACTAACTGCTAATTACGCCTCCGTGGTCAACATTCTCTCGTCTCAAATCAACCTCAGCTCGAGCTGTTTCTCACATACCTACTCCCCGCTTCACATCGCCTGTATACTATTAAATGAGTCATTCATTCGTCTGCTTCTGGGTTATGGTGCTGACTGTCGTGAGATCACTGCAGAGGGAGATTCATGTCTCCATCTTATTGTGAAGAGTGAAGCCTATGTCTCAAACCCGCAACTGCGATCACAACTCTGTGGACTGCTGATCATGGCTGGTTGTGATCCACTTCGTGTGGATCAGAAGGGTTATTCGCCTCTCTGGTATGCGATTCGGTAGAGTATGATGAATTATCTCATCCTTAGAAGTAATGACAAATGCACTGTCGCAGTACTGCTCTCGTATTCACCTACGTTGCTCACTCAGCATCAAGGGCCTTTCTCCCGAATTCCTCTTCATGAAGCTTTGATTCTCAGGAATGAAGATTTGGTTCGACTCTTTCTGAAGGTGGATTGTTCGATCATCAACACATGTGACGGATATGGCTGGTATCCCTCTCACTATGCGCTCAGTATGGGCAACTGGAAGCTGTTGGTTATCCTCCTAAATGTCCAGGAAATAGTCAGTGACGGAAATATCAAGGATTTAGTGAATGCATGTGTTCATGAGAAAGAGGGAGGTAGTAGGATTAGTCAGTTTGTTGCAGAGCAAATCTTGGATCAGCTTGAAGGGATTAAGGTATATTATCCTAACGGATTTCAACGTAGCATCCTCATTTGACATCGAATCGACATCATCTCTCCTTCTTCCTTCATAACTCTACTGTAACGCATTGTATGCAGTGTGGAAGGGAGTTTTCAATTTTGAATCGTCGAAGACATTGCAGAGAATGTGGACAGATTCTCTGTTTTAATTGCTGTAGAATTGACCATGATGTCTTGTAGGAGAAATGTGAACGTTGAAATGTAGACTGGATCATCATTGTTCTAAGTGTATTGCTTTTGCCAAGAAAGAAGAAAACGATTATCACTTCATCCAGGTGTTTATTGACGGCATCAAGTCATATTTCGTAACTTCCTCTCATCATCGTCTATGGAACAAGAAGGAAGAATAGTGTTATTTAGATAGGTGTTTGTTCAAATTGAACGATTGTAGTTTCCACGTTTCTACTGTTTTTCCTTATTTCCTTGTGATGAGTGCAAAACAAGGGTCCGGAGGAGCACTGAAGAACTTTCTGGCGGGAGTAATCGGTTCGACGTGCGGTATCTGTAAGGGAGGAATGTGAAGAATAGGAGTGATTGCAACTTGTCCTTTGGATCTGGTAAAGACTCGTCATCAGGTTTCCCTCAGTATTTTGGATTATGCGTAGTCCACATTTAATGCTCGTTATGGAGGTTTAAATGGGGTTTGGAAAGGAATGAAAACTGTAGTTCGGAACGAAGGTTTTTTCTCCTTATGGAGAGGGTGTTTTGTATGAACTCAAATCGAGAATAATGTTCAGATCATGATCTGCAGTGTTGCTCCCTCTCGAGGAGTTCATTTCTTAGTGTATGAATCGTCAAAGAAACCAATGAACAAGTATTGTCCTTCTATATCTCCAACTATGAATGCTCTCATTCGGAGTGTTCTTGCTGGAGCTACTGCTGTCACTATCAGTAACCCTATTTGGGTTGTAAAAACACGATTGCAGCTTCAAACCAACAAGGAACCTGAACTCATATCCTTTGGTAATCTACAATAGATTTCCTTCACCTTAGGCTACAACGAATACTCGTTTCAAAAACTATAATGGGATTATGGATGCAGTTCGTCGAATCTACCGGGAAGAGGGACTTCGTGCCTTCTTCCGAGGTTTATCGGTATCCTATCTCGGTTTGACAGAAACAGCTATCCAATTCACATGGTTTGACTGAAGGAGGTGAATGAGATCTAGTTATGATATTTTTAAGCGCAAATTAGGAGACAATCCATCGAAACTCCAAGTTGATACATGTCTAGGACTTGATATTTAGTTGTTTGGGACTGCTGCTGCAGCCAAGCTCATTGCAACCACCCTCACCTATCCTCATGAGGTGGTTCGAACACGAATGCGAGAACGGACAGAAGGAAAAGAGTATGCAACTCTGATATCTTCGTTTAAGAATCTATACAAACAGTCTGGATGCCGAGGGTTATATGCAGGTTACGAGGCCCATGTGTTGAGAACCGTTCCTAATGCTGCCATCATGTTTATGATTGTGGAGGTGATACTTCAAAAATCCCTTTAGAGCATGTTTGTTGGGAATTAGATTCCCAGAATAAAAAGAGATCTCCGAAGCGGGGAATCGAACCCCGGTCGTCCGCGTGACAGGCGGAAATACTTAACCACTATACTACTTCGGATCTGAAATAATGATCTCAACATAGATATTTAAATAAGAGAAACAGGATGAACTTACAAAGCAGGAAACAATGGCAAAGAGACAGAAGACCGATCGAAGAGAAGGTCATGACCAGAAAAAGATAAAGAAGAATTTGTAGGTTGTTTGGAGAAGACTTTATGGTTTATAGGAAGAGGAAGGAAGAGTTTCAGGAAGTAGATTCTGCTAATGATTGTACTTGTTGATAGTAGAGTGATAATAATTGTAGTGGAACTTGGTGATGTGGGAGAGAAACGAGTTGAGAGTGAGGAAGAAATGGACTTGCCATCCTTCGGTGTGGAAGAAGAAAAGGAGATTGTCGGTGATCCCTATCAGAAATGGTTTAACAAGCGTGCATTTACCGATCAAGACAAGGCGAATGCGGATACCATTTTGTTGGATCCATTTGTGATATTGACTTATAGATCCTCCTATTCATTGGAGTCAATTTCTCTTGCTGATCAACTTCAGTGCAAGGTATCAACGAATGGAATTGAAAACATTAGTTCAATGCTCTCAAGTACTGCATTTACTCCGGTGAAGGTATGTTAAAAGGGATCATGTTAATTGGAAGGCTCGACTGGAGCCACAGTTAAAATCTCATTTTGAAGCCTTACAGAAAGATCCCAGACAACAAGCACTATATCAAGCCATTTCTCACTATAGCGATCTCTTATATGCTTCAGATGAAGAATTAGCAACTTCGAATCATCATAATGACATGCTGTTAACGAGTTTGTGTGTTCATGTGTTGAATCATCTTCTCAAGGTAGGTGTTTGATGGAAGGATATAATTGAAGGCAGTTGATATAGAAACAGACCATACTAACACAATTCGGGCAAGGAAACGATTATTGAATGAGCAAACACACGAACGAATTCGTAAGAAGGAAGCAGAGAAGGAAGGGAAGCCATTTGTTCCTCTTTCGGACATCGACCTTGATGCCACCATTTCCATTCCTTCTTATCAGGATCAGGGATTTACACGTGCAAAGGTTCTTGTACTTCTTCCATTCCGTTTTTATGCCTTCTCATTTGTAAATCGACTTCTTTCTCTAATGCCCAAAAACACCCAGGTTTTGGGCAAATCCAAGTTTCAAGAAGAATTCGATGAGGAACCTGAACCGGAAGGAGAAAAGCAACCAAAATGGAAGCAATTCTTCCCAGGTAACAATGATGGTAGGAGAATGGAGATTCTACGAATTAGATTGCTTTCGTATCGGAGTCAGCTTTGATCGACGTCGTGTGAAGTTATATTCAGATTTCTACAATAGTGATCTGATTCTGGCTTCACCTCTGGCATTGCGTCAATTAGAGGAAAAACGGGGATTTGACTATTTGTCATCAATTGAAATTGGTGTGATTTATGGAATGGATATGATTTGCATGCAGAATGTGGATCATCTTCGAGGGGTGGTTGATGCTATGAACCATACCATATCACGTGATAGAAATACAGACTATTCAAGGCTTCGGGAATATTATCTAAGTGATTTCCAGAAGTATATGCGTCAAACCATATTTGTGGGAAAAAATATCAATTCCACAATTCTTGGTTTATTTCATAGAAGTTGTTTTAATATCCTTGTAGGAGTTGAATCAATGTCTGAGTCGTAGAGTCGTTTAGAAATTCGTCCTTATTATGAAGGAGCTGTTAGTGACATCTTGGTAGATGATGTGATCTCTCTTCATTCATAGTCACCTCCTCGTCAACTATTCCTCCGACTTCAATGTGATTCACCTTCACAAATCAATGAGAACAAGATTCAGTATTTGGAGGGAAATGTGTTGAAAATTCTGAACAATTCTGCGTATTCCAAAATACTGCTATATTGTGACAATTACTTCGAATATATATATGTGAAACGTCTGTTGATGGAAAATTGTGATGAGCGGGAATGTGGTATCATTGATGAGTATGGGTTAACAGTACTTCTCATTGACAGATACCTAGACTATTCTGATAATCTCCGAAATCGGAGTTATTTTTACAATGGCACAATTCGGATTCTTTTATTCAGTGGTCGTTTCCAATATTTCAAACGAATGAGTGAGTATGAGAGGAGAGTATGAGAGGTAGACATAAAAGGAGCCCATTCTGTGTATTTTGTGGGACTTCCCAGTTATCCTGAATTGTAAGAAGTGATTGAGTGTGATGAGAGTAGTTATTCGGATATTGTGAATGGAATGAATGAAAGAGAAAGTGATAAGGAACGATTGAGTGTAGGTGTGACTGTGTTATATACTCGATATGATACGTATACGGTAAAAAAGGGAGATAGATCTGAAGTATAGTTAGAACGTATCGTGGGAACGAATCGATATAAGAAGATGTTGACAGGTAAGAGGGATAAGTTTATGTTCTGTTCATATGTTTGTTCTAATAATGATGTGAAGAAGGAATAACATGTTTCTTCAATCCATCTTCTCTCATAACAAACACTTTACTTCATATTCTGATTACACATCTTACATACACGTACTGGTCTCTGATATCCAGCGGAGCTTAATTCTCTTCTATATGGACTGCATGAAGAACATATCAAACGTCCACAGACACGACAATGCTACAGACTTATCTCCCTTCATTATACTTACATGTCGACGTCGCCACCATCTGAATGATCTCCTACAAACCAAACATCGTTTGCTTTCATCATTCTCCATCCATCGCACAAACATACCATTATAACCACTCACACTTACCACAGATTGATCATCATTTCCATTCGATACCACAACTTGTGTCATGTTCTGTCTTGCTCCCATGTCTTCCAGTGCTGTGGCTTCCGTTTCTTCCGTTGAATCAGTCCTGTGACTATTTGTGGAATGATCCGGATCAGGACCATCAAGTATGTTTATTTGGTCTAATTGAATCAATCTTCGACAATCCTCCTGAATCAGCTCTTGTGCAGTAAGAGTAGGTTCATTCGCTTCATCATTTTGCAAACCCAATTTTGGATTTGAACACAAATCAAACAGATTCTCTTGCTGTTTGTCTTCAAGAGAGAAGTCATAAATGTCGATGGCTGAGATCGATCTCTGGTGATCAATCTCATTAGATTCAACTTACCTCTCTAACACGTTCTTCATAACGCTTCAAACGTTGTCTACAGGCATTTAATGACTGAACTGCCATCATGACAGTTTCGTCGGTTAACCGTTTCTTCCTCTCATTTTCACGCACTTTGGTTTCACGTTTCTTTTCCGTTGTTTCGATCTGCAATTGAATAGCCGTAAGACGAGAACGGATTTTTGCAATGCTCTTTGACAGTGAATTGAATGGTGATTCCTCTAGGTACTGAAATAGGGACTTTTTCTCTTGTAACAGTTTTTCCTTCTTTTTCTGGTAATCTGGATCCATACTGGGATTTGACATTCTCAGAACTTCTAACTCCTGAAGGACCGCATCATATCGTTCCTGTTTGGGATCCAAAGGAGTGGACTTTTTCAATTCCTGAAGATGTGCCAATTTCGCCATCAATTGATCCTTCTCTGCTAATAATCGTTTAGTCGTCTCACACATCTACTTCTAAGTCTATTTTCAATCTCACACTGGTTCCAACAGTCTGTTCAGAAGTGCATCATGTTCGGTGTTACAGTTTCGAAATTCTTCTCTCATACGATCTTCACAATTTTTCAGTTTCCCTACACTAATATCCAATTTTCATTTCAACCTAACATGGTTTCCACAGTTTCCACTTCATTGTCAATGGCAACAGTGTTATCAGATAAAGTGCCTATTTGAGTCAAACGCTTCTGTATTTGTCTTGTTGCAATGCGCCAGCCGATATAATCGTTGAAATGTTTTGACGCTGATTCTTCGTGTGCACGTAATTCTCCCGCCACTTGATTCAACTGCTTGCGTGTGGATGCGAGAGTCATTGTAAGTGAACTGATGCGCTTCTAGTCATCACTTCATTCCATTCGCTCTAACTTCATTTCCAGGATCTGTTTTCTGAACCGCGGTTAATTGTCGTTCCAATGCCTCTGTTTCTTTCGCCAGTTTATCATTCACTTCTTGATCTTGTGCATATTGCAACGATATCAAGTCAAAGTTGTGACGAGCCTGTGTGGCCTGATCCATTGCTTGTGTGAGTTGCTGCTGGAGCGTTTGGGATTGCTGATTGAGTTGTTCTGAAGAGGGTGAAGGAGCAAGAGTAAGAGAGAGTGAATGAGAATGTTGAAGCATGCTTGAAGTACTCCGGGTCTACATATAAATTCATTCCTTCACTTCTAACGTGATGAGGAGCATTCTTATTGGTATCACTTCGAACCTCTGGTTCTCGTGTCAGACCCTGAGTACGGTCTTTTACACTCAATACAGCCTGAGCTCGTTCATTATGACGAAGATCACTAATGAGAGTCTATCACTTAAAATCGATTCTCTGTGATTACTCGAAGATGCTTCACATCAGTGACTTTCTGTTTAGCACGTATTTCCATTGCACGCATCACCTTCTTCTCTCCTTCTTCTTTCCTTAGCATCCGCTTTAATGCTTCCTGCTGCACTTCATATCCTCGTAAGAGTGGTTGCATAGAATGTGTAAGAAGTTGAAGCTGTTGCATTCGTGCTTTCAAAGCATAGTTAACAGTTGTGAAACGGTTGATAAGGAAGATGATCTGAAAATCATTTCTCATTCTCATTCACTCACTTCCCCTTTGTTACTAGCTTCATCACTAATATCGCACGCAACAAGACTCACTTCCTCTTCTAATCGTTTCACTAATTGTTGTAGGAAATCACGTTCCTTCCGTTTGCGTAGAAGTTCCTGTCGATTTGTATTCAATCGACTCACTAGAAGTGTGATTGAAGTACTTGTCAGATGATGAGCGTAATCCAGACTTGACAGTTTTTGAATCATTACCGAGTATTCTCCTAAGGCTGCTTGAAGTGCATTCTATCCATCATTCTCTCCTTCAACACAGACTTCATACTCCTCCTTATGAATCTCTTCTGGCTCACCATATTTCTCTCCCTCACCCTCACCTTCGCTACTCTCCAAACATGCTCGTTCCAGAGCCACACGCTCACAACACACTCGGCGTAATTCCTCTGCTAACATTTCCTTTTCCCCGTTACTAGCATCAGTCTCATCAGACATGATGGATGCAGGGAACAGTGCATCAAGATCAGATGAAGGTACTAGAGCAAGAGATTGAATGAATGAATTCATTAGAGTGAGTGTGTTAGTGAGACATTGTAATAGATCAGGATAGTCAGATGGAGACAATTTGGTATGAATGTCTCTCAATAGGGATTCTAGAGATCGACAAGCTTGTTCAAGAGAATGTTGATATTGTGATTGAGTCAAATAGGCTTGTAGCAGAGCTGTAAAATTAACTCGTATTTCGCTAAGAAGAGTCTGATGACTTGCTTCCCTTTCTCTCACTTCTTGGAGTTCTCGAACACACTGTTCACATTCTTTCACACAATTTTGAATTGCTTCCAAATAATTCACATTCTCTTCTTTCAACTCTAAAATCTCTTTTTCTGCATCTGTTAACTTTCCCGCCAATTCTTCCCGCGCTTTTTTCAATTCATCGATTTCCGAGAGTAGTGCAGCTGCATCTTTGCAGTGAGCTGACAGTATGTGCACTTGCTCCTCTAATTCGGTGACTTGATTCTCATGCATGTTGCAGATGCACTACAGATTAATTGAGTATTCCTGTCCTACTGAAAGAAGCTGCTGATTCAGTGAATCTGAATTGGAATCTGATGACATCTTTCTTTGCTCAATGAGTTTGAGGAGATTCGCACTCAGCATTGATTGTGCTTCATCACTAAGACACGAATCTATCAATGATGAAGGAGACTCAGCTTTCCCATCGTTAATTTCTTGGGTTCCCTCATTCATCTGAATCAGAGCCTGAGATAGATCTTTTGTGATCCATTGGTGTGTCTGCTTTTCTTTCAAGAGCTGATATTGCTGGATTAGAGCTGATACGGCTGTTGATAGAGTGAGCGAAGAATCAACTGGACAAATCCCCAAACTCGCTATTTCTGCTATTATCTGACTATTTTCGGCCTCCAGAATTACAGTCTTTTCTTTTTCTATATCATACTACTATTTATGCAATTCCAGAAATCTGACTTTCTCTTTCAATTTTATCAAATTGTCTTCTAAGCACTCAATATGATATCGTTCAGCAGTTCTACATTCATCATGGAACCTCACACTATACTTGATGGAATTGGTATGTGATGGCAATGTGAGACTGAAGGAATGAATCAAGGTCATCATTGTCGTGAGATGTGACACCACCATCGGAGGAGCCTGAGAGTTCAGGGATCGTGATTGTGCCAACTAGTGATTACAAGTTCATGATGATCAAACTGAGGCCACATCATCCAGAACGGTCTGTAAAAAGAAATGAACCACATTCACACCTCCTTCTTCTCGAATATCACCTAATCGCAATAACCGTGTGACCATGTGCTCATGGCTCTCAGGTACGACTCCTCGCTTCATATTCACGAGACAGTCCAGCAATTGAATAGTTTCACGCTGTGAAAAGGACATGGAAGAGGATGCACAGAGTGAATGACGAGGAAGATCCATATAACTGAGGCTAGAGAGGAACTAGAGATAAAATGACGAGATAGAGGTTACTTGGTCTTGACTGGAATAGGTTCGAATTTGGACAATCTCAAATGTTTCAGCAGGATGAAGACAAAGATTTTCCATAACAGAAGAAGCCTACAATGAGAGAAGGAGGAGAATCTGACTTGAGCAATGCAATGAATGAATCGAGAATGAGCAGCCACTGTGAGGTTCTGACTGGCCAGTGGCCGTGTCTGATTTTCCTAGGAGTGAGAATGGATGTGTAAGGAAACAGGCTCTTCTGGACGAAGCGTAATGAAAACACTATCTATCTATTAAAATATACAACTGACTCTACCAGATCCAGAGTCACTCGACAGAAGTTGATGACAAGTATAATCTGAAATAGCCATAATCTGCACTCCAATGCTTGCTACACTTGGCTTTCTTTCTACCAAATGCGATAACATATGTTTTACAAAACGAACAAAGTTGTTGTCACTCTAGGAGTGAAAACCACCTACCACATAATACAATTCTATCTTCATCACTCGTCTGGAGAATGTGGTCATTATAGTCCACCTTACATCCAAGAATTACAAGATTTTGACAAGTTGCATCACAAGAGAGATATATACTCTTTTCGATATTGACAATCTAACTCTCAGACCAACAACAAGTAGAACCAACAGCATCTGTTTCTTCAACACGAACTTGATAATCCGTGACAAGTTTCCCAATTCGCTCAATACATTCTTTGGATATCTTATTTTCGGATGATCTAGATAGAAATAAATCCATACCTTCTACTTTTCGCCAACTTCAATAGCAGTCAGCGAAACACGATTCTCCATTACATCGATTGGTGGCAGATCGTCACTAAAATTACAGACATTATTATTATACTACATTGCTTGTTGATATGGACTACTCATTGTTCTCTTCTCTAATACCAAGCAGAATACCCGTTTAGATCCGAGAAGGTATTACAAGCACAATTCTATAACAAACACCAGAATTATATCCAGAAAAGAGTTTGAATTGTTGTTGGTTATCACTGAACTCGTGTTGAATCACACTTGCGGTGATGCTCCGACTCTTTGGAAGAATTTGAACTTCATCACAATACACCCATGTATCTTTGCATCGGATCAACAGACTCTTCCGCTCTTTGCAATAAATAACACTTCCCGGTTGGAATTCAGCAGCATTTGGTAGGTTTTTAGGTCGTTTCTCTGCTTCCTCTAGAGGTAGAATTGATCTTAGAAACACCGTTTGATTATTCCATAGAACACGCAAAGGATACTCATAATTCAACGCCTTAAACAGACAGAATACATTGGTTGCTGTTGACTCGTTGAAATTCACAAATGACATTTGCTTTGTTATCTTCGGCGCTTGGGTTGCTTTTGACTCATCCTATGATTACAGACAATTTCAATAAGCACTTGATCAAATGGTGTAATTGTATCAATATTATAGATAGTATCCATAATTCCCATGGCACCTTCCAAGGCTAGTTTGGAGGCCAACTGAGGGAAATGCATCATTGGATCTACATCCACCTCTTTCTGATACAAACATTTCCCTGAATCGATCACTTTGTCATTGAGAGTAATTACTGAAATTCCTGTTTTGGACTCATTCTAGTGATCATTGGATTAGAGAGAATCAACATTGAGGATAGTGTGATGAATAGGAGCTGCACCTCGATATTTGGGGAGAAGAGAGGGATGCATATTCAGTCCTCCATCTTTGAAGCAGGAAATTACATGTGGAGGGATGAAGAACCCAAAGGAGGCAACGATGCAGAGGTTGAACTGTTTGGATAGGATTGATTCGGGAGGCTGCCAGTTCTTCAATGTGTGGTTACTACAGAACAGTCAATACATAGAGAGTACGGCATAACCGGAAGTTGCGTGAATGGAATCTCATTCTTCTTACAAAAATACTTGATAGGTGATTCAATTAACTCATTACTGTGCTTACTTTTCTTGTCTGCAGTACATATCACCTGTTTGATAAGCCGGAAGCGAAACAATTCGATACCTCCAGTCTGTTGATTAAACCATCTTCACGAAGATAATCACTGAAAAGTAGCTGCAAGGTCGGATTAGACACGGCATCCGAACCAAAAAAGACAACATTCAATGATTTGGTTGAATAGAACGCACAATTCACGTTCCAAAACCGAGCAACTCTATTCACTCCTCTTGCCAACATAATGTGTTCACAAACATACCAAAACTACTTCTTCATACGAGCAACCTTTTCAGCTCTCTTCTTAACTGCTTTTGGAATCTTTGTTTTTCTCTTTTCTCGTTTGCTTTCCTTTACCATTTGTTTGTGCGCCTTCTTCTCTTCTTTTGTAGCATTTCTCTTTGTGAACTGCTTTTCCTCCTCCACTTCTTCTCCAGTTCCCTCTGGTAACGGGAGAGTCACAGTATGCTCTTCAATCACCTTCTCAACCTCCTCTTCATTAAAATCTATTGTAAACCCCATTCATTCACAATATACTCTTTTCAAACTCATTTTCAAACTCCAATTCCTTTTCATCATCATCATCCTCTTCTTGTCGATTTGCTGCTTGTTTCATGGCAATATCAATACCAGTAAGAGCCGAATAAAAGATTTCTTCGATATTTCCCAACTTCATGTCTGTAATATCCCTTTCGATATGAACTACTTCAAACAGATTCTGTGGAATAAATGCAGACATAAATACTTGTTCTTCATTCTCATATGTTCCCTTCTTCATCACCTCCTTCGAATACTCAATAGACCGACTGATAACATCATCGTAATCCTCTTCTTTTAGTGAATAACGCGTAACAAAATCAAATAATTCTCGTGTTGTCATCACATCAACTCCATTCCTATTTCTTAGAATTCTTCCTTTTATTACTTTGAAAAGTAATCAGTCACATTTTTACAATCATTCCGAAGGAAATGGAGAGCATTTGGATGGTCAATCTCCACTGACTGTGATACATCAATAATCCAGATATCCTTGCGATAATACCTAATATTAGGATACAATTGTAAGTCTTACAGCAGATTGTATTCGGACAAATCACCATGAACTAATCGACATTCCTGATACATTGTTCGTAGTATCAACACAAGTCTTCGATAGATACGTTCGTACGATTTCTTTGTTAGAGCCACATCCTTCAATCGCGGAGCTGGCCAACCATTCTCTCCAAGAAACTCCATTACAAGTACATTTCGAGTCAAACTGATGGGTTCAGGGACTGGAAGACCTGCAGCATGCAATCTGTTGTTAAGACGATGAATGATACCAACCTTCCCAAATTACGCCGTTCTTTCTCTGCCCACATTGCAACCATTTTGCGGGGATTAGATTTGTTGAAACCATGTCGGAAACGGAAATCGCCTGCTACGTAACGTTCACGATCCTTAAAAATGAGAATCGATGTTTTGTAGATTTTCACTGCCAGTTCGTTAGCTTCTGCACCGATTGCATGATACACATTTGCCTAAATATTATATTGACGAGCATGAATAGTACTTCCTTTCCTGTACTAATGCATCCGTTCATTTCACGGAGTTGCCCCCTATTGAGCATTTGGTAGAGAATGAAACGAGTTCGAGGATCCATCACATTCTCTGTTGTAGCACGGTCATCACGACCCGTATGGCGAAACCTATATTCAACACTTCAATAAGCAGATACGCCTTTCCTTCTTCTTCAGTCGCCAACTGCTTGTTAATAGCCGCCTCTACTTTGCTTGATAAGGAGTATTCGGCCATTCGCTGGATGTGTAGCAAAATGGACAAGACGTCAAAATCGGTCCTGTTTTGTCACTCTTTCATATACTCGGTTTCTGAATGTCAACACGTTACTTTGAGTGTTCTATCTGCAATATTTCCCTCCCAGTTGTTTACAAAGGAAGGAATCCTCCATTTCTTCCTGGAATGAAGTTGGATGTGAAGTCTTTGTCTAACGTATAGATATATTGAGGATGTTTTCATTATGGAAGAACAATCCAATGATTCTATGGCCGTTCCAGTTGGAGGGATCTGTTGTGTCTGCAACCAACCGTGCTGTTTGCAATCATCATGTAGTGCTTATTATGATAACAAACGGTATTGTATCCATCATCTCCCCATTACGTCTCCTACTTATTCTTTGCAGCATCAGTAGGAATGTTGATATGCAGATATCGTCCTTCATGAATGTACTTGAGAAGTGGACTTTTGTATTCATGAAGGTACCAATACAAAGAGTATGCTCTACGGACCATAACAGTTTTGATAGCGATGACAACGAGACACAAGAGTGTTTGTACAAGCAAAATCGGCCACATGTAGTGAATGTCGTAGATTCGGCAGTCTTCTGAAGGGAAACCCATGTTGCATTTGGTGAGAAAGGAATTCATTTGGGGGCACACGATAATCATACAAGTAATACTGATTCCCTATGTCAGAAACTGGAAATAACGATACTGCAAGGAATATCGATAGGTAGCATAGTAACTGGGTCTGTAGATGAGAGAAAATAGGATAGACTACGAGTACAAGGAAGTGATTTACAAGAAGCCAACTACCAAGAATCCTATAATGAACTAGGAAGTCAATTCTTACTGAAGTGTAGGACAGACAGCATTGATAATCATGATAACAGGAGCTGGATAGGCGAAGGAATGTTCCTGCTTCCAAAAGATACCAACAAAAAGATTCTGGATCACGATCCACGCCTAGATTGAAGAGAAGGTGTAAGGATACGTAATTGATGATGGCGATCTTATAGTTTTCATTTCTACATTCTCTTGTTTTGGAAATTAATCCATTTAATGGTTCCTCATCGGAGGACATTACCAACAGAAACAATGATGTCAGTCAAAAGAGCGAAGATAGAGTGAAGACATCGAGAAAATCCATTCCATTGTTCAATTCATTACCATTCCTTAACAAATAATGCTATGGAATCAAACATTCCTTCCTTAGTATCGTCCCAACTATGAGTTCTGAGCAAGTTTTTGATGTCCCAATAAGTATGGATAGTTCGGTGTCGTATAACGACCAGGTGAGATTATCGGAAAGGACCAGAATTCCCAGCAACCAACTTCTGTAAATGAAGTATATATGCTGAATTTGATTGAATTTGTAGAATTTGCCTCCCAAAGGACAACCTTTGCCTAATCGAAATGTCCAACGAAATGAGAATAGAGGAGTACGAAATTGTACAGAGTATAAACGAATGTGTGATCCTAGTTTCCTCAACTCGTAAGAATCGTCGTCGTTTTTCAGGAGTTCCGAATAGTCGCATTTCCATGCCAGGACACGTACAATTTGACTTCATCTATTCAATTAGATTCGTCCGACCTCTCGAGCCAATCCAGTGAGACCTGTAAGATCGCCTCGCAACTCTCGTTTGCAACAGTCAGTGAACCAATTAAAGAGAGCAACGGCTATGAAACGAAAAGTACCTCGTGTTCGACAAGATACTCAGATTATCCTTGATCTAAGCAAGAAGCAGCAGACAATTGTATTGAAGAGACAAAATCAGGGTCAGAAGCGTAGTCCACAGCAAAGTGAGTATAATCCAAGTCCCTCACCTTTAGGAAGTCTTAACGGCTTTTTGATGGCAAATATGAAGTAGAGTGTTTGTTACAAACAGTATAACTAAACGATCTTAAAGCTGAGCTTTCTTATTCTTTTGGCAGAAATGTCCAACTAGAATACCCACAACAAGCAGGACAACTCCTCTAAACATCACTACCAACATAAGCCACTTACACAGCACAGGTAATAATTATCCATATAGTCTGGGTGTTGTCAGTTTCAGGCTCCAACACTTCATCGGCATCAGCTAACATCATCACAGCACGGGGCGACACAACACCGCTTCGGAAGGTGGCGAAGTCTTCGGTCTCACCAGGATTGGTAGATGTAACACCAGCCAAAATCTCTCCATTCAACATCTGGGTACGCATCTCATCTACAGACTCGAATGTGACTGGAATGGCCTTTGCAGATAAGAAGGGTTTAACCGTACTGAAATCGGCAGAAGAAAGAGCTCCGATCTTCAGCTTGTCTCCTGACTCCAAGGCATTGTTCAGATCAACCATCGACTGCAGTCCTGAAGCACGCGTTACTGTCATAGTAGATTCATATCCACCAGGAGAACAGGACACCGAGAAAGCTTCAATACGATCCTTACCATTGTAGAAGGAGGAGAGAATCATATACAGATCTGTCATATCCGACTCTCCCTTACGAACAGAATCCATAATAGCTGATGAACTACTGAACAGATTCCACTTGATCTGAATATTGGTTTGATAGAAAGCATTAATCCTGGCGACAATGGCTCGGAGATACTCAGGCCAGAATCCGACTGGAGGATCGGCAACGTAGTCACCAGCAGGCATATCGATGTAACGAAGTCCTGCAACAACCAACTCTTGCTTCTACACAATGAATAAACGACGATAAGCATTACATTAATGATATCCACCATTCGTCCAGTCAAAGAATCCTTCATAGGGAAAACAGATTGCGTTGAATCCGGAGCACAAGTAATGCAAGCAATAACCTCATTCATTCCAGTTCGGTTCTTGATCTCCAAGAACTCTCCCGAATCAATGATACGTGCCAGAGCAGCATTAAAGGCACGACGAAGATCTCTAGCTCCCTTAATAACAGATACTTCGCTCACAGACTTCAAAGAAGCAGCTATACGTAATCACCCTCATTCAATTATACAAGTAGCAACAGCAATTAGGAATAGTGTAGCGTAGAATACCTTATTCATTGGAAATAAATATGATTATTTGAATAAGGAAGGGGATAGTTTCCCTGTTTCATAAGTATATCCAATCAAATATTGCCACGTAGTCAACTACGTAAAAGGAGGTTTCTCCGAAACGCGTAGAGCATCCTCAGAGACATCGATTTATTAATCAGGTCTCTCTATCCTCAACCAACTGTAGTAAGTAACATATACGTCACGATCATTCTTCTCTCATGGTGATTTCTTTTTCTCTGTTTTTAATTTGTAGGCTCAAAAGCAACTCATTTTTGATCTTCAAAAGTATCAAGATAAGGGAATTCGAGTCAAATTCCAAGGTGGACGTGAGTGTTGGCTGGCTGTTGTATTTGTTTAACGGAATAGTGACAGGTATATTGAAGGGATACGATGCTCTGATGAATCTGGTTCTTGATGATACTGTAGAATACTTGCGTGGTATTTTGTCTTGGCTTGCCATGATCTATAGATTTTGATGACCCACATTCATTGTCGGGAGAAACACGACAACTTGGAACTGTGATTTGTCGCGGAATCGCCATAATGACCATAAATCCGGCAGAGGGTATGACAGAAATTCAAAATCCCTATGAATAATCGTTTTTCCTGTTGATTGTTTGTTTACTGACTTTGCATCAAACAGATCACTTAGGAGTACAAAATAGACCTTCTTCATTCCGAACTTGTAACTGAATTCCTGAAGATGGAGAATGAACAAGGTGGGGTTCGAATTTGACTCCATCCACATGTTTTTGAGGTGTAGGGAAATCACGTTGTTCTTTCTTAGGTAGTGAGTCCAATGACAATTCACTCTGATGCTCTGTGAAAAAGGGATGTTGCAAGGCATCTCGTGCTGTGATCCGATGATTTGGATTCAGTGTGAGGAGCTGAATTAGTAAGTCTATCATCTCTCTAGCATATAAACCTCAACTTCAACGTTTACGAATCTCGATTCGAATAACGAATGCATGATCGCAGTGAAGATGAAGACGAAAGTCGTTTGTCGAAACCCCATCGCGAGATCTTGGAATAATGTTCGTACGACTTGAGTTCAGGCCAATCATAAATAGAAGGCAAACCCAATATGGAAAAGATTCGTTCACATTGATTGCTTTGGAAAGGATGCTTCTCAGAGAGAGAGCGGACTTCATCTCCACAAAACAAGTCCCTAAGATTGATCATCTAATCATCATCCACCGCTTTTACCGCCTACCCGTGCTAACACACAACCAACAGCCCACATATCAATAGCAGGACCATACGATTTACATCCCAGAAGGAGTTCAGGAGCTCGATACCATAGAGTAACGACAACACGCTCCAGTTCACTGAATGCAATAATCGGTTCTTGAAAACTCCGTGCCAGACCAAAATCCGTCACTTTGATCAAACCTGAACGAACAGAATTATCAAAGATGAGTATGTTTGTCGGCTTGATATCGCGATGCATTATCCAATTGGAATGGAGATATGAAACCGCATTCAAGAGTTGCCACATGATATTTCGAATGATAGGGACTGGAATAGACTGCCGTGCACTTTGAAAGGATTCCACAAGATCATGCAAGTCGTAATCAGCTACAGATGAATCCAATACTCGATATCAACCATATTCATAGACAATTCCAAGCTCACGCTTTGGATAATTATAGAATACTTCCAGTTCCTTAACGATGTGATCATTCTTGAGTTCCTTAATGATTTTGATTTCTCGAAGCTGGCTAATTGTTGTAAGACAATCAGTCTTCCCTTCTTTTTGTGGAAGGATGATTTTCACAGCCACAAACGGTCCATCAGTTCCTTTCCTCTTTGCCATATAAACAACTCCATATGTACCACTTCCCAGCTATCCATCATATTCTCTTCCAACATGTACTCTTCCGATAATGTCATATTGGTCTCGAACAAGTGGCTGCTTCGACACATCAATATTCATTAACAAACAAAAGAAATGAATAATAATGAACACTATGATTGCATAATCGTTTCTGCTAGCACCGAATTATTCAAAACACAGTTACAAGCTCTACATACAGTAGTTGAACGTGGATTCTTAAAGCCACCTTAATATGAAACCATTTCCCTTCCATTACATTGAGAACACTGAATTTCATCTTCACGACCTAGCAATTGACTATCACTATCAGATTCATATTCCCTTCGATGAATAGTGGAAATGTTCCTTCGTTTTAATAACCCTATTTTCTCAATATCATCCAGATCGTATCTAATAACTATTCAAACAAACCGAAATCTACATTGTCTGGTTTTTCTTTTGGAATCTAGAATTCAGGTTTAAAAGGAGATCATACTTGATAAGTGAGAGAAGCAAAATTAAAATAACTAATATTAGAAGAATGATAATACCCCAGATGATCATAGTCCCAAGTGAGATAGAATATAGAGGTTTCTGAAGTGTGATGATTTCAGATGCAATGATTGCTATTGATCAGAGATTCTCCTTCCATACCTTTTGGTCCATCATAGATTGTACATTTCGTGAAGTACTTCTTTGTGAGATCCAAATGATCAAATTTAATGGTACTTTGGGTCTGAACCGAAGACTGAAGAGATGCGATTTCATTTGCTACAATAAAGGACAACAACCATTTGTACACTCAGAATTAAAGAGAGAGCACGAAGCAATCAAATGAATATTAGACTCAACTTTATAGGAGATCGATGATGTGAGGTATTTGATTCCTGTTATGCTTATAGTTGCTGGTAATGAAAAACATCCTCATTCCCTCACCTGCAAGAGTATGAATGGTATGTTCAGGTTGCGACACCTCCGAAACAGAGGCCGACAGTATCGGTAAACCGTAACAGTGAATGGAATACGAAGAGTCCGGTTGGAGATGAGAAAGAATAATAGTCATGGTTTCTACATAAGCACACGAGAACAAACGATACTTTCCTTCTCTGATACAGTTTCACCTAGAAATTGATCTTGCAACTGTTCTGGATCCACAGATGTCCCTTCTGGAACTGCTTGACACCAAACACGTTCAATCGACTCGACGGAAACAATAAGAGTGACACTCACCCCATTCACATCATGAATGTTAGAAGCCAAACCAATCAAGTGTCTCTTGTTTTCATTTTCTGTTTCTGGGTCCTTCTCATACTCTTGATTATCACTGTTGTCTAGCTCTGGAAAGAAATCGTTTTCTGAAGTTGTTTTCTTCTCGTCATTTAGTTTCTGTGCTAATAGCTCATAAAAGTCGTCATCAGCATCTACAACAAATCACAAATAATATAGTAAACATACCTTTTTTGGAAGATGTCTTGGCTTTTACCGAACTCGTATTTGTAGACTAGATATTACCAAATATAAGTGAATATAACTAGGGATTCAGTCGACTTGGAAGATACTCCGAATAGTACAAGAACTAATGGATTATCAGCAAGCAGATGAAATATACGAAATGTGAAAAGAAGCAGATACGATTTGTTCATGCCTTAAATAAGGGTTCGTTCTCGCTTTTGAGATAAACCTTAATGAGATGGGAGGAATGTGGAATTACCGAAAAGGACGTGATTTTGTGACAACTGTATGTAAGGTTTACGCTACTAATACTTCATTCTCAAATGATTGATTCAGCAACCTTGCTGGATTAGATCGATACTCCAACAAACACACACACATTCATTCACGTTTCAACAAAGGATTTCCTATACACTCATCGCCCACAGTTACCTGCAATCCCTGCATGTTAATCTGGGCTCTCATAAACTGCATTTCGTCCACACCACTCAGAGAGCTCAATCTATGCTTCACCTCTTCGATCTGATCCGCCTCCTTCGTCAGACACAAGAAGAAACCACCTCCACCAGCTCCCGCAAGTGAGCTTCCCAGAATCAAATCACTCAACGCCTCACGCATGTCCACAACGAACTTGGGCTCTGACTGCGGTGCCATTGTCTTCTTACTGGCCCAGTAGCAGTTCAAGCACTCGCCAACAGCAGCCAGGTCACCACGAAGCAGAGCCTCACGACATACAACAGAATTATCCCGCAGATCCCGCACAGCCTGCAGGATTGATGGCTCGCGAGCATACCAGTGACGAATCACGTCCTGAAGGAGGGAACGAGCCAATCGCTGGCGACCTGTATAGATAGCAATCAGACGATGATTGATTGCATCTAGGAACTCCTCAGAGACAGGCACCTGCTCAGTAATCACACGGACAGGGAACTGATCCGGAGACACAGAGTACTTGAATCCAGGCAGAATTCCTCCTACCTGATCCTGCCAACCTCCACCTGTAGTCAGCAGTTGCTCTAGAATCAGCACTGAATGTACAATCGAGTCTGCATCATACTCATAACCCACAGCCGTGCAAATAGCCTACAACTGAGATACATCTTTCACATTCTACCGCAAGCAGGGCTCCCGACAGTACAGAAGAAGTACCCAAACCGGAACCCTGTGGAAGTGAAGACTTCATGCGAACCTCGATACCACCGCCCACGTTGAAATTGAGCTGTTGGTCCAGTTCCTGTGAAGAGTCCGGGTTGATGAGACCTATTACTCAAATACACAGTGTATCACTACCCAGAGCAATCACCGCACACTTGAAGAGAGCACCTGGAGCCAGTGGCTGGTGATAGTCACTAATGTCTTCGAGTGTCTTCCATACCACAGGTGACGAAGCCATATCTTCAGGAGGCTGCAGCACCAGTACAGGGTCCTTCAGACGACGAGCTGAGGCCACGACAGGCATTTGGCCTAACTATCAATAAGAAAGAAGAGGTTTACCCTCAAGGTTGATGGCAACATTCACACACACACCTCCATCCTTCAACTCGTAAGTGATTGGAGGAGTATCAGTCCAGCCTCCAGCAAGGTCCGCACGGATTGGACAACTGGCCTTCACCCACACACCTACTGGCGGAGCTACAGTACGTCGGAAACGACGAGCACACTTGTAAATAACCTCACTCACAAGCACACGAGCAGCAGCCTCATAGTGTCTGGCAGCACGTACCATACGTTCAGGGGAATTGAGCCAGGAAGATCGCAGTGTCGCCATCATGCGTACAGCCTCCTTGATGTGACCCAGTCGCATCTCTAGCATCGACTCATCCCAATCAGGGTTATGTGCAGGTCCACTCCGCAGTCCTCCCTTGTTATCAGCCATCTCGGCAAGGAAGTCAGCTATTGTAGAGAGAATTCGAGGCACAATCTGCAGAGGTACTTCCATAGCCAACTCATCCAGAGCCTATGATGATACCCAGTCCTCATTTGTACAGTAAGTGCACGGGTATTCATGTCTCCATATGAGACAATCTTTCGAATGATTGGAAGAACACATTCATCTCGTCCTTCACGCAACACCTAGGTTTCAGTATTCTTCCATATACCCTACCTCGCACATCTTTGCTATACCAATCTCCATGTTGATCTGTTTGCGCCACAGGAAACTGGTACTGGGATCACAGCGCAGAAGAATATCACTCAGACTGAGACGATCACATGTGCGCCAATGCTTCACACTCTCCATACTCACATGCGTCAAATCCTGCATCCACAGAGCGATATCAGGATCATCTGAGGCATGAAGAACAGGGAAAAGCTTAGCATTCCACAACGTACGCTCACCATCTGTATCAGGCCAGATCTATTCTCAGAATATCCATGAATTGGGTACCTTTCTAGGGACAACACCAGCCACTTCAAAGAATCGATCCCAACTCTGTCCACAAATGGTTGCTTTTTCTGTTCCATATTGAGCCTAGATTTAATCCTTATTGTAATTAGGACTTTGATCTGATCACGCACACCATAACAAATCAAAATCAGATCATCTTCGTTCACCGCAATCTCCTGAACAGCCACCTCATTCTTAACTTCCAAGTCTGTAAACGAATGAATCTGAGATACAAAACTGGTGTGTCCAATCCTCCACGCTCCTTCCAGACGCGAATGTTCGATCACTGACTGTTCGCCTGCCTCACCCTCGCCGCTGATCAATGAGTTCATTACTACACTCTGAGCCACAGAGGCTTCATTGCGAATGAATCTGTGTCTCAGTATCCATCATCTCACCTACGATTGAACATGCTTGTTCAGCTGGAGACGCTGGGCCCATTTGCTTTCTCGTGTCAGGAATTCAATATTCTCCAACTAACACTCAGGTCTTCTCCTATTGCCTACAGTTGTTCCCACATGTACAAAATCACTATCATCAGGAACACATACATTGAATGGGATCTTACGCAGATGGCGCCAGAAGATGGCACGTGCATCCTTCACTACCTGAAGCCTAGACGTCAATACCTTGATCTGTGATTACTGTTTGGCTGATGTAGGAAGGTTCATGTACTCCTCCTCTGTCAATGGAGAGTTACCCAAAGCCTCCATAATATCGGAGTACAGCTCAATACGCAATGGAGTAGCACCATTGTCCACACCCATGTACGTGCAGGCGTCCAGTGGAGGATACAAATGAATATTCGTAAGGGTTTGTGTTGTCTGAGAATCGAAAAAGACCACACCTGAGTCAAGATTCACACGCTCTTCTTCAATTCTATACTGATACATATTCCTCTATGCTTACCCATTCACAAGTACCTTATGAACAGCACCCTTCGCACGTAGCTCCTCCACTGAAGCCTTCTGGCAGAACTCCTTCACCTTTCTAAACTCAACCTATACACAGAAATCCCATACCCGAACTCATCACTGATATATACACCATGGCGGGTACCATAGTCAATGGGCATAGGAATGCCTAAACCCGTTACACCTGGACGTGTCCAATCTGCCTTCTGAACCTTGCCGAAGTCAAGGAGCACGTCACTAGAACACACGATTAAACCAGGTGGCGAATCGCGGAAAGCATCTGCAAGATTCAATAACAAGAAATCGAAAGGAGTCATCACATCTTCACGCAAAGACGAATTCACTGCAGACCAAGCCTACAAAACAAGACACTTCTTAGTTCTTACCTTTCCACACAGACTCTGGAGAGGAGAACGACGACTATCGCCTCCAGAGTGAATAATCACAATTTTGGAATTGGCAAGAATATCTGGCGACACAGAAGCAAATCCGGCACGAGCCGAAAGGTGTTCACACGCAGCTACAATTGCATTAAATGTAGCACCACCACTAGTCTCCTCAACTATAATATGTACTTATACCTTCCCACACGAGCTGAACTAGGATCTGGAACGGCAAGAACAAATGTATTCTTCGGAATAAAGCCACTCTTTTGACGGTGTTCCAATTCCGCTTGATACGCAGAAGCCTTCGTATAACTCCCTATCTCTAGTACTCACTTGCTTTGCTCCAGCAGCAGTAACAACAATTGCAGTAAACTGATCCATTATTCCTTTTTGATGTTCATTTCCCTTCTTTAATGAGCCGCGGGGAATCACATATAACTCAATAACGATGATTATTCCTTTATTTCTTTTGAGAGCATAAGAAGATAGTTTGGTGTTTTACTAAAAAGGATCCGTCTCCAATTCATCTTATCGGCAATGATCATGAATTGCTCTCATATTTCTATCTCTTTTTCTCATAATTGATATGTCACCGAATGTAGAATGGAACTGACTTTCAGTTCCAGTAAATGTTGTGGACTTCGTTCAAGGGCTGTTTTCACAGGTGATAAATAGCAGATATTGCTCATTCATGCCAACATAATGGAATTATGCTGCTCTCTAGACTTATAATGATCGTACATCTGGGGAATATCTATCTCAACGCTCCTAGTGTTGATAACGCTCCATCATTAT
>JABLTK010054457.1_pt1 | contig 43531 bp, 37 predicted proteins | sample 7160131 | NCBI WGS metagenome assembly JABLTK01 (sample SAMN14651221, study PRJNA627086) | human gut metagenome | isolation source: feces | host: Homo sapiens
AGTGTATTGACTAAAATTCTAAATGAAAGTATAATACAAAGATAGGGATTTAAGAGAAATTTAAGGAAAAAACTTTAAAATATTACACAAAAAATATCAAGAAAGGATTGATAATTGTTATGATAGAAATGCTTAAAACATTAGGAAAATCAGTCAGAGAATATAAAAAAAGTGCTATTATCACACCATTTTTAGTAACATTAGAGGTAATAATGGAGGTAATTATACCATTACTTATGGCAAATCTAATTGACAAAGGAATATATGCTGGAGAAATGGATCAAATATTAAAAATAGGAGTGGCTTTAATATTATCATCAGTGTTATCTTTAGCTTTTGGTATCTTATCTGGAATTACAGCTTCAAAAGCTTCAGCTGGATTTGCTAAAAACTTGAGAAAGGATTTGTACTATAAAATTCAGAACTTTTCTTTTACAAACATAGATAAGTTTAGTACATCAAGTATAGTGACAAGACTTACAACTGATGTATCAAATGTTCAAATGGCATTTCAAATGCTTACAAGAATTGTTGTAAGAACTCCATTAATGCTAATGTTTTCACTTGTCATGTCATTCACAACAAATGCAAAACTATCGTTAATATTCTTAGGACTAATACCAGTAGTTGGAATAACTTTGTACATTATCATAAGTAAGGCACATCCAATATTTGAAAGAGTGTTTAAAAAATATGATATATTAAACAATGTAGTAGAAGAAAACACCAGTGGTATAAGAGTTGTAAAATCATATTTGCTTGAAGAAAGTGAGAAGAAAAAATTTGGAAATATATCAAATGAAATATATATAGACTTTAGTAAAGCACAAAAATTAATGTCTTTAACAAATCCAGTTATGCAGTTTGCAATGTATTCTGCGATTATCCTAATATCATGGCTTGGAGCAAAAATTATAGTGACTACAAATATGGTAGAACTAGAAGTTGGTCAGCTTACAAGTTTAATTACATATGGAATACGTCTTTTAACAAGTCTAATGATGCTTACAATGTTACTTGTAATGAGTACAATGGCAAGAAATTCAGCCGAAAGAATATATGAAATATTAATTGAGGAACCAGATTTGAAAAATCCTAAAAAACCAGTAAAAGAAATAAACGATGGAACAATTGAATTTAATAATGTCTCATTTAGTTATATTGGCAACAAGAAAAAAGAATGTTTAAAAAATATAAACATAAAAATAAAATCAGGTGAAACGGTAGGAATAATTGGTGGAATAGGCTCAGGAAAATCAACTTTGGTTAACTTAATTCCAAGGTTATATGATGCAACAGAAGGAACAGTAAAAGTTGGAGGAAAAGACGTAAAAAAATACGATATAGAGGCTTTAAGAAATAAGGTTTCTGTTGTATTGCAAAAAAATGTATTATTTTCAGGAACTATAAAGGATAACTTAAGATGGGGAGATAAAAATGCAACAGATGAAGAGATGATTCAAGTTTGCAAATTAGCACAGGCAGATGAATTTATTCAAGAATTTCCAGATAAATACGATACATATATTGAACAAGGAGGAACAAATGTATCAGGGGGTCAAAGACAGCGTTTATGTATAGCAAGAGCACTTCTTAAAAAACCAAAAATACTAATATTAGATGACTCAACAAGTGCCGTAGACACAAAAACAGATAGTTTAATTAGAAAAGCCTTCAAAGAGAGCATACCAAATACAACAAAGATAATAATCGCTCAAAGAATATCATCAGTTCAAGATGCAGACAAAATAATAGTACTTGATAATGGAACTGTAAATGGAATAGGAACTCATGAGGAATTATTAAAAACGAATGAAATATATAGGGAGGTTTACGAATCACAAGTAAAAGGAGGCGATAATGATGAGAACGCCTAATAAAAAACCAGGGGCAGGAATGACACCAAACATGGTAAAAAACAAAAAGAAAACAGCTAAAAGACTCCTTAAATACATAACTAAGAGCTACAAAAAGCATTTAATAGTAGTATTTATTTGCATAATTCTTAGTTCAGTTGCAGGTGTTGCTGGTTCAATGTTTTTAGGAACATTAATTGATGATTATATTTCACCATTATTGCTAGAGTCAAACCCAGTATTCACAGGGCTTCTAAAAGCAATAATTACAATGGGTATAATATACTTAATAGGTGTTTTATCAACCTTTATATATACAAGAATAATGGCAAGAATATCTCAAGGAGTATTGAAAGAAATAAGAGATGAAATGTTTAATAAAATGCAAACATTTTCAATAAAATATTTTGATACACATACACATGGAGAAATAATGAGCTATTATACAAATGATGTAGATACCTTGTCACAAATGATTTCACAAAGCCTGCCACAATTCATAGCTTCAATGACATCAGTAATAGCAGTATTTATAGCAATGATAATGACAAGTATACCACTTACAATATTTATAATAGTATTTATCTTCTTAATGCTTAATATAACAGGAAGAGTGGCAGGAAAAAGTGGAAAATATTTTGTAAAACAACAAGAAACACTTGGAAAAGTTAATGGCTACATTGAAGAAATGATAAATGGACAAAAGATTATAAAAGTATTCACATATGAAGAAGAAGCAAAAGAAAAATTTGACAAAATAAATGAAGAATTATGTGAAAACATGACAACAGCAAATAAATTTGCCAACATATTAATGCCAATGTTAAACAACCTAGGAAACTTAGAATATGTTTTAGTTGCAATAATTGGTGGAGCAATAGCAATAAAAGGAAATGGAGCACTTACAATAGGCGCAATAGCAACCTTTTTACAATTAACACAAAGTTTTAATCAGCCAATAATGCAAATGTCTAACCAATTGAATTCTGTAGTTATGGCACTAGCTGGTGCAGGAAGAATATTTGAATTAATAGATACAGAGCCAGAACAAGATGAGGGTTATGTAACACTTGTAAATGCAAAAAAGGTAGATGGAGAAATAATAGAAACTAAAGAACGTACAGGAATGTGGGCATGGAAACATCCTCATCATGATGGAACTACCACATATGAGGAACTAAAAGGATATATAGAATTAGAACACGTAAGCTTTGGATATGAACCAGGGAAATTAGTTTTACATGATGTGTCTTTGTATGCAAAGCCAGGTCAAAAAATAGCCTTTGTAGGAGCAACAGGAGCAGGAAAAACAACAATTACAAACTTAATAAATAGATTTTATGATATTGATGATGGAAAGATAAGATATGATGGAATAAATATAAAGAAAATCAAAAAGCAAGACCTAAGAAGATCTTTAGGAATGGTATTACAAGATACAAATTTATTTACTGGAACAATAAAAGAAAACATCAAATATGGTAAAGAAGATGCTACAGATGATGAGGTAATAGAAGCAGCAAAACTTGCAAATGCACATGACTTCATAATGAGATTGCCACAAGGATATGACACAAAGCTAACATCAAATGGAGCAAATCTATCACAAGGACAACGCCAACTTCTATCAATAGCAAGAGCGGCAATAAATGACCCACCAGTAATGATACTAGATGAAGCAACAAGCTCAATAGATACAAGAACAGAAAAAATAGTGCAAGAGGGAATGGATAAACTAATGGAGGGCAGAACAGTTTTTGTAATAGCTCATAGACTATCAACAGTCAGAAATGCAAAAGCCATAATAGTACTAGAACATGGACGCATAATAGAAAGAGGAGACCATAACGAACTAATAACTCAAAAAGGAAAATATTATCAGTTATACACAGGTGCATTTGAATTAGAATAAAAACTTGTTATCAATAGGAACGAAGAATTTTTAAAAAACAAAAAAATATGCCCAAAGTGTTGACTTTGGGCTTTCATTTTGATATAATATACAAGTTGAAAAATACGCACACATAGTCTAGTTTAAAGTTGTGCTTAGAATCCAAAGGATTATAGGTGTCTTTAAATGTTTAAAAACTTTGTGGAGGTAAATAACAAGGAGGAATGAAAAATGGCAGTAGTTGCAATGAAACAATTACTTGAAGCAGGTGTACACTTTGGACACCAAACAAAAAGATGGGATCCTAAGATGGCTGAATACATTTATCAAGCTAGAAATGGTATCCATATTATTGATTTACAAAAGACATCTAAAAAAATTGACGAAGCATATGCTTTTGTAAAGGAAATTGCAGAGGAAGGGCAAGATATTTTATTCATAGGGACAAAGAAACAAGCACAAGAATGTGTTAAAGAAGCCGCTGAAAAAAGTGGAATGTTCTATGTAGATCAAAGATGGCTAGGCGGAATGCTTACAAACTTTAAAACAATTAGAACAAGAGTTGAAAGACTTAAAAAACTAGAAGCAATGGAACAAGATGGTACATTTGATGTTTTACCTAAAAAAGAAGTTGCTGCTTTAAGAAATGAGATGGAAAAACTAGAAAAAAACTTAGGTGGAATTAAAGAAATGACAAAATTACCAGGAGCGATTTTTGTAGTAGATCCAAAAAATGAAAGAATAGCAGTATTAGAAGCTAAAAAATTAGGAATTCCAGTAGTGGGATTAGTAGATACAAACTGTAGCCCAGTTGACGTAGATTACCCAATTCCAGGAAATGATGATGCAATTCGTGCTGTAAAATTAATTACAGACGTAATGGCAAATGCAGTTATTGAAGGAAAACAAGGAGAAATATTAGAACCAACAGCTGAAGTAGAAGGACAAGAAACTATTACAGAAGAGCCACAAAGCATGGAAGAAGTAGTTGCTGAAGCTAATGAATAATAAATGAATTCTTGAAGATATTTAGGAACAATTGTAGGGGTGAGCAATGCTTGCCCGTGATTCGTATGAATTTTAAAAATAAATAAAAGGAGGAAACAAAATGATTACTGCGAGCTTAGTTAAAGAATTAAGAGAAAAAACAGGTGCAGGAATGATGGACTGCAAAAAAGTTTTAACAGAAACAGATGGAGATATGGAAAAAGCAGCTGAGTTATTAAGAGAAAGAGGAATAACAAAAGCAGCTAAAAAATCAGACAGGATTGCTGCAGAAGGTTTAGTATATTGTTACTTATCAGAAGATAAGAAACTAGGTGTTGTACTAGAAGTTAATGCAGAAACAGATTTCGTTGCTAAAAATGAAGAATTTAGAAAATTTGTTACAGATACAGCAAAACACATAGCTATAAAAAATCCATCAACAGTGGAAGAATTGTTAGAACAAAATGCTTCTTTTGATGAAAGCAAAACAATAAAAGATATATTAACTGATAAAATTGCAACAATTGGTGAGAACATGTCAATAAGAAGATTTGCAAGATTTGAAACAGATGGATTAATTGAAACATATACACATGGTGATGGAAAAATAGGCGTTATGGTTGAATTTGCAAAAGGAACATCAGAAGTAGCAAGAGATGTATGTATGCAAATAGCAGCAGCAAGACCAGAATATTTAAACGAAAAAGAAGTTCCATCTGATATAGTAGAACATGAAATGGAAATTTTAAAAGCTCAAGCTATGAATGAAGGGAAACCTGCAGAGATAGCTGAAAAAATGGTAAAAGGTAGAATTGGAAAATTTTATTCAGAAATTTGTTTGATAGACCAAGCTTTTGTTAAAAATCCAGACATAACAATTAATGAACTATTAAAACAAAATGCTGCCGAAATAAAAAGATTTGTAAGATTTGAAAAGGGAGAAGGATTGCAGAAAAGAGAAGAAAACTTTGCAGAAGAAGTTGCAAAACAAATTAAATAAATCAAAAATTATTATAAAGGCAGGTATTAGACCTGCCTTTATAAATCCCAAAGGAAAACCAAATGCCTCAAAGACTAATAACAAAGCCCTTTTCACAGAAAAAACTTTGTTAAATTGGGGGCTTTTCAAAGGAAGGAAAAATTTATGAATAACAAAAAAATTAGAAATGTAGCTATAATTGCACACGTAGATCATGGAAAAACCACTTTAGTAGATGCTTTGCTAAGACAAAGTGGAACCTTTAGAACAAATGAACAAGTTGCTGAAAGAGTAATGGACTCAAATGACTTAGAAAAAGAAAGAGGAATAACAATTTTAGCTAAGAACACATCAGTAATGTATAATGACATAAAAATAAACATAGTAGACACACCAGGACATGCTGATTTCGGAGGAGAAGTAGAAAGAGTTCTAAAAATGGTTGATGGGGTTCTATTATTAGTAGATGCTTTTGAAGGTGCAATGCCACAGACCAGAGAAGTTCTAAAAAAGTCATTGGCATTAAACTTAAAACCAATAGTAGTTATAAACAAAATAGATAGACCAGGTGCAAATCCAGCTAAAGTAGTAGATGAAGTATTAGAATTATTTATAGAGCTAAATGCAAATGACGAACAATTAGAATTTCCAGTCATATATTCTTCAGCAAAAAATGGCATAGCAAAAATGAATTTAAATGAAGAAACTGATAATGTAAAATGCATATTTGAAACAATAATAAACACAATCCAACCACCACAATGCGAAATAGAAGGAACAGCACAGATGTTAGTATCTAATATAGATTATGATGACTACCTAGGAAGACTAGCAATAGGTAGAATAGAAAGAGGGACAATAAAAACAGGAATGAATGTTGCAGTATGCAAAAACGACAAAACAATACAAGGGAAGATTGCAAAACTATTCACATATAAAGGACTAAAAAAGGTAGAAGTTGAAGAAGCAGAAGCTGGAGATATAGTTGAAATATCAGGAATTGCAGACATCAACATAGGAGACACAATATGTGATGTAAACAATCCAGAAAAAATTCCATTTGTAGATATAGATGAACCAACAGTATCAATGACATTTTCTGTAAATAACGGACCAATGGCAGGACGTGAAGGAGAATTTGTAACATCAAGACATATTAGAGATAGACTATTCAAAGAACTTGAAAGAAACGTAAGCTTAAGAGTACGTGAAACAGATACACCAGATAGTTTTGAAGTATGTGGACGTGGTGAATTACACCTATCAGTTTTAATAGAAACAATGAGAAGAGAAGGGTTTGAACTATTAGTATCTAGACCAAAAGTTATAATGAAAGAAATTAATGGTGTAAAATGTGAACCAATTGAAAGACTAGTTGTAAATGTACCAGATGAATCAATAGGAACAGTAATAGAAAAACTAGGAAGAAGAAAAGCAGAGATGGTAAACATGGAGCCAGCAGAACTTGGACACACAAAAATAGAATTTAAAATTCCAGCAAGAGGATTAATAGGGTATAGAACAGAATTCCTAACAGATACAAAAGGAACAGGAACAATGAATAGCATATTTGATTCATATGAACCATATAAAGGAGAAGTACAATCACGTACAAGAGGAGTACTAGTAGCCTTTGAAGCAGGAACATCAGTAACATATGGATTATACAATGCACAAGAAAGAGGAGATTTATTCATAGGAGCAGGAGTAGAAGTATATGAAGGAATGATAGTGGGATTAAATGCAAGAAATGAAGACATATCAATAAATGTATGTAAAGAAAAACATCTAACAAACACAAGAGCATCAGGTTCAGATGATGCATTGCGTCTAGTCCCACCAATACAAATGTCACTAGAAAAAGCAATAGAATTCATAGAAGATGATGAATTAGTAGAAATAACACCAAAAAATATACGTTTAAGGAAAAAAATACTAGACACAAAAACAAGAGAAAGACTAGCAGCAAGAGCAAAAAAAGCATAAAACAATAAATAAATGCAGAAAAAATATTTTCTGCATTTATTTGTAACATTATAGATATAAAATATAAGGAGAAAAAAATGAACTCAATAGATAAAATAAAGAAAAAGGCGTTAGAGGAGCATATTCCAATTATAATGGATGATACTTTAGAAGTAGTAGGAAAAATTTTAGAAGATAATAGACCTAATAAAATGCTTGAAATAGGCACAGCAGTAGGATACTCTGCAATTAGATTCTCAAGATATCTAAACGATAATGGTTTTATTGATACTATTGAAAGAGATAAAGAAAGAGTTGAAGAAGCTAGACAAAATATAAAAGATTTAAACTTAGAAGAAAAAATACACATATATGAAGGAGATGCATTAGAAATATTACCAACACTTATAGGTCCATATGATGTAGTATTTATAGATGCAGCAAAAGGTAAATATCCTATATTTTTATCTGAAGCTTTACGAATGCTTAACAATAATGGTATAATAATTGCAGACAATGTTTTATACAAAGGCTATGTTATGAGTGATTATAATAAACACAAACAAAGAACAGCAGTACGAGGCCTTAGAGAATTTTTAAAAAACTTAAATGAAAATGAAAATTTAACAACAGAGATAATAGAAGTTGGAGATGGACTAGCAATAAGCAGAAAAAAATAAGGAGGAGAAGATGAAAAAACCAGAATTATTAGCCCCAGCAGGGTCATTTGAAAAAGCAAAAGTAGCATTTGAATATGGTGCAGATAGTATATATTGCGGAACTTCAAAACTATCATTAAGATCAAGAGTGGAAATTGATGATAAAGCACTTGAAAAAATAATTGAATATGCACATACCATAAACAAAAAGGTATATGTACCACTTAATATTTATGCAAGAGACAATATGTATAATGATGTAAAAGAACAAATAAAAATGCTAGACAAAATAAAAGTAGATGGAATAATTGTATCAGATGGTGGAATTGTAGAAGCGGTAAAAGAGTTGGCACCAAATTTACCTATACATATTAGTACACAAGCAAATACGGTTAGTTATCATACAAGTAGGTTCTGGTATAACAATGGAGCTAAAAGAATAATTTTAGCAAGAGAATTAAATAAAGAAGAAATAAGAGAAATTATTAAAAACAAACCAAAAGATTTAGAAATAGAAATGTTCATACATGGTGCCATATGCTATGGATACTCTGGAAGATGTCATCTTAGTGACTTTTTAGCAGGCAGAGGAGCAAACCTCGGAGACTGTGCACAAAGTTGCAGATGGGCATATAATCTATACTTAGAAGAAAAAAACAATCCAGGTCTTATGATGCCTATTGAACAAGACGAATACGGAACATACATATTATCTTCAAAAGATATGTGCTTAATAAAAGAATTGCCAGAAGTAATTGAAATGGGAATAGATAGCTTAAAAATTGAAGGAAGATTAAAAACAGAATATTACCTAGCAACAATAATAAATACATATAGAGTAGCTATAGATGATTACATAAAAGATCCAAAAAATTATGACTATACAAAATATCTAAAAGAATTAGAAAAAACAAAAACAAGAGGATTGACAACTTTTTATTTTAATGATAAAAATAATAGAGACTTTCAAGAATATGAAGGCAAACAATACAACCCAAACTATGAATTTGGAGGAAAAGTGCAGGAATATGGAAAAGAAAAGAGTATAATAGAAATAAAGAATAGATTACAAATAGGAGATACTTTAGAATTGATAATTCCAAACAATGTAGAACCATACAAATTCATAATAGATAGATTATGGGATGCTGATACAGAAGAAGAGATAAACTTCGTAAATCCAGGAAAAGAAGGACAAAAAGTAAAATTACACATTCCAGTTGAAGCTAAAGTAAATTGGATTTTGCGTAGACAAAAGAATTAAAGAAAGGAAAAGCTTATGACAGACAAATTAATAATAGTCGAATCACCTGCAAAGGCTAATACTATTAAAAAATTTTTAGGTGGTAACACAAAAGTAGTTGCCTCAATGGGGCATATTAGAGATTTACCAAAATCTAAATTAGGAGTAGATGAAACAACCTTAGAACCACAATACATAAATATTAGAGGAAAAGGAGACTTAATAAAAAGCTTAAAAAAAGATGCAAAAGATGCAAAAAAAGTATATCTTGCGACTGACCCTGATCGTGAAGGAGAAGCAATAGCATGGCATTTAGCACACATATTAGATATAAAACCAGAAGAAGCTTGCAGGATAACATTTAATGAAATTACAAAAGATGCTGTAAAAAATGCAATAAAAGAACCAAGAAAAATAGATATGGACTTAACAGATGCACAACAAGCACGAAGAGTATTAGATAGAATTGTTGGATATAAAATTAGTCCAGTACTATGGAAAAAAGTTCAAAAGGGGTTATCAGCAGGAAGAGTTCAATCAGTTGCAGTAAGACTTATAGTAGAACGTGAAGAGGAAATTGAGAACTTCAAACCAGAAGAATATTGGAATATATATGCTAAACTTAAAGAGCCAAAAAGTAAAAAAAGCTTCCAAGCAAAATTATATGGAAAAAATAATGAAAAAATAGATATTCATTCCGAAAATGAAGTAAATCAAATACTATCAGATATTGAAAAAGCTAAATATACTGTTGAGGAAATTAAAAAGGGAGAAAAGAAGCGTACACCAGCACCACCATTTACTACTAGTACAATGCAACAAGAGGCATCAAGAAAACTTGGCTTTGCAATTAAAAAAACAATGTCTGTTGCACAAGGACTATATGAAGGTGTAAAAATAGCGGAAAAAGGTACAGTAGGCTTAATTACTTATATGAGAACAGACTCAACAAGAATCTCAGAAGAAGCAAGAAGATGGGCTAAAGACTACATAGAAAAAGAATATGGAGCTGAATATTACGAAAATAGATATTATAAAGCAAAAGGAGATGCTCAGGATGCACATGAAGCCATAAGACCAACATATGTTGAACTTTCACCAGAAAAAATAAAATCTAGTTTAACCAATGACCAATATAAACTATACAAATTAATATATAATAGGTTTATTGCAAGTCAGATGGCAGGTGCAATTTATGACACAGTTTCAGTAAAAATATTAGCAGATAAATATAACTTTAGAGCAAATGGTCAGACCTTGAAATTTAAAGGCTTTATGACATTATATGTTGAAACATCTGATTTTGAAGAAAAAGAAGAGTTTGAGAAAATACCTGAATTAATAGAAGGACAAGAATTAAAAAAGGAAAAAATAGAATCAAAACAAAGCTTTACAGAACCACCTCCAAGATATACAGAAGCAAGCCTAGTAAAAACATTAGAGGAAAAAGGAATAGGAAGACCAAGTACATATTCGCCAACAATTACAACAATTTTAGCAAGACGTTATATAGAAAAAATACAAAAACAATTATATCCAACAGAGCTTGGAAAAATCGTAAATAAACTACTAGTAGAAAATTTTCCAAATATTTTGAATGTAAAATTTACAGCAGAAATGGAGGAACAATTTGATAAAATAGCTGATGGAAAAGAAGAATGGAAAAAAGTTATAAAAGAATTTTATGGACCATTCAAAACAACAGTTGAAAATGTTGAAAAAGAACTTGAACATGTGAAACTTGAATATGAAGTATCAGATGTGCCATGCGAAAAATGTGGCAGAATGATGGTAATAAAATATGGAAAATATGGAAAATTCTTAGCATGCCCAGGATATCCTGAATGTCAAAATGCGAAACCATTGGTAGAAATAATTGATAAGCCATGTCCAAAATGTGGAGGAAAGGTACAAATAAGAAAAACAAAGAAAAGAAGAAATTATTATATATGTGAAAATAACCCTGCTTCATGTGATTATATATCATGGAACAAACCAGGAGCAGAAAAAAAGGAAATAACAAAAAGAAAAACAGCAACAAAAAAGAAAACAACAACAAAGAAAAGTAAAAAAGATAATTAAATATATAGCTCCAACGAGACCAAAGCGAATTTATGAAATTAGTAAATCAATGGTGAATACTAATAACAATTTTAAATTGCTTTTGCCAAAGGAGACGGCAGGCTGCCTGAGCATTAATCGTCCCCATGGCAACGTTATTGCTAAAAATTGGAAAATAATTTTTTAAAAAAATAGCCATACTATTAAAAGAAAATTTAAAAAGGAGGCTATTTTTTATGGATAAACATCAAAGAATAAATTGTACAGTGCGTAGTTGTGCATTTAATAATATGCAAAATCAAGTATGCGAATTAGATAGAATAACAGTAGAACCTTGTAAAAACTGCCACAATGGTAACCCAGCAGATGAATCAATGTGTGGAAGTTATGAACAAACAAAGTAAAAAAGTAAAAAAGTTTCCAAAAAAGGAAACTTTTTTTACTTTTATATGGTATTATAGATATAGGTGATAAAAAATGGTATGTATTAATAAAAAACAATATCTAGAGGAAACAATTGAAAAATATTCAAATATGGTATATAGACTAGCAATGGCTAGAACTGGAAACAGTGTAGAAGCACAAGATGTCTACCAAGAAGTATTTCTGAGATTAGCAAAAAAAATGCCAGAATTTCAATCAGAGGAACACAAAAAAGCATGGCTTATTAGAGTCACAATTAATTGTAGCAAAACAATTCTAAACTCAAGTTTTATAAAATATAGGACAGAACTTGACGAAAATTTAAGTTTTGAAACTCCTGAAAGACATGACATATATTATGCTGTTTTAAAATTACCTATAAAATACAAAACAGTAGTACATTTATACTATTATGAAAATTATAGTATAAAAGAAATTAGCAATATTTTAAGAACTAATGAAAATACAATAAAATCAAGATTAGCACGAGCAAGAAAACAATTAGAAATAGCTATAAAAGGAGGTATTGAAGATGAGTAAAAAAGATTATATTGATGCGATTAATGAAATTGAAGTAAGTGAAAAACTAAAGAAGGACACTTTCAGTAAAACTAGTAAAATATCAACTTCAACGAAATATAACAAAATATATCCAATAGCAAGCTTAACCTTAATGTGTGCAATAATATTGGCAATTATTTTACCAAATAAAAATATTGCACCAATTAGTGAAATAAACTATCAAGATGTAGAAACATCACAAGAATTACCAAAAGTTGAGAATTTTAGAAATTTATATGCAATGTTAAAAACTAGAGCAAAAAATGATAATAACTCTATGGTTTACACGGATAAAGTATTTGAAAATGCGACAGAAGATAGTAGTAATATAATAACTGATTCTGCCCAGACAGGAGAGCAAGATTATTCTAAAACAAACATACAAGTAGAAGGTGTAGATGAAGCTGATATTGTAAAAACAGATGGCAAATATATATATTATCTAACAAAGAATAAATTAACAATAACAGATACTACAAAAATGATAAAAATAACAGATATTGAATTCAACAACCAAAACTTTTCTCCAAAAGAAATATTTTTAAGAGAAGACAGGATCATTGTAATAGGAATAAGAAGGGAATATACAAATAATTATAGGTATACTGATTATGAAACCTTCACATCAGCTAGAGTATATAACATAAAAAACAGAACTAAACCTATATTAGAGAGAACAGTTGAAATAGAAGGGAAATATTTGTCTTCAAGAATGATAAAAGATGATATATACTTAATATCAAACAAAAACATTTATTCATATTTATGCAAAGAATATAAGATAAATGAATTGGACGAAAATGACTTTAAGCCTCAATATAAAGACACAGTAACAGGAAAAGAAACAAAATATATAGACTTTGATAGAATATATTATATACCAGAATTTGAAGATACAAATTATTTAAACATTGCATCATTCAATGTAACAAATAAAGAAGAAGCTACAATAGAAAGTTACTTAGGTGCAGGTGATGAGATATATTCTTCAACAGACAATTTATATATAACAAAAGTAAAATATGATTATACAAAAGAAGGAAGAGACAGAGATATAAGAACAGAAATATATAAATTTCATCTAAATGAAGCTAAATGTATTTTTAGAAAAAGTGGAAAAGTACCCGGCTCAGTATTGAATCAATTTTCGATGGATGAAAGAGATGGATACTTTAGAATAGCAACAACAGATAGAAGTTGGAATAATGAAGATAATACAAATAATTTGTATGTACTAGATGAGAATCTAGAAATAGTAGGAAAGGTAGAAGGTTTAGCCCCAGGAGAACAAATTTATTCAGTAAGATTTATGGGTAATAGGGCATATATGGTAACTTTTGTACAAACAGATCCATTGTTTGTAATAGATTTATCAGAGCCAACCAATCCAACAGTTCTAGGAGAACTAAAAATACCAGGATATAGCAAGTATCTACATCCATATGACGAAACACATTTAATAGGATTTGGAGAAGATACAAAATTAGTAAATTATGGTTATGGAGATATTGTAATAACAGATGGTATTAAAATAGCACTATTTGATGTAACAGATCCAAATAATCCAAAAGAAATGTACAGTGAAAAAATAGGTAAAAGAGGCACATATTCAGAACTACTAAATAATCATAAAGCACTATTATTTTCAAAAGAAAAAAACATAATAACTTTTCCGGTAAGTATTACTGAAGAAAATTACAAGGTTACTTTTCAGGGGGCAATAGTATATAGCTTGACTCTAGAAAAAGGATTTGAACTAAAAGGAAAAATATCAAATACAACAAGTGAATATGAAAGATATTATAAAAGCAACAATGTACAAAGAATACTCTATATAAAAGATACATTATATACAATATCACAAAATACAATAAAAGCTGTAAACATGAATACAATGGAAATAAAAGGAACAATATCATTATAATAACAAATGCCAATGGGGGCAGAGATTTTTAGCAAAAAAAGATTGCCAAAAATCTCTGTCCCCTTAGCAAATTTTTGGAGTTGAAAAATTTTTCAATTTGCTGTATAATAGTATAGTGTAAAAGGGGGAAATATGAGCAAAGAAAAACAAAAAAAGAATGAAGTTCTAAAAAAAGTAAAAGAGATTTTCAAAGAAAAAGACATAAATGATGAAGATTTAGAAGTAATGCTAGATGTAAATGCAAAAAAGAAATTACATAAGTGCAATAAAATAACGAATTTAAAAGATATGATTAACCAATCAGCTAAACAATTTGGAGATAAGCCAGCATTTAAATACAAAACATCAGTACCTGGAGAATTTAATGTTATTACATATAATCAATTTTTAGACGATATAAATGCTTTAGGAACAAAACTTATAAACATGGGATTATCAGGAAAAAAGATAGCAATAATTTCAGACAATAGATATGAATGGAGCTTAGCATATATGGCTATATGCTGTGGAACTGGAGTAGTAGTACCACTAGACAAACAACTTCCAGATAATGAACTAGAATCTTTAATTATACGTTCTGGTGTTGAAGCAATATTCTATTCAAGCAAATATGATGAAATAATGCAAAATATAAGACAAAGACAAACAACAGACTTAAGATATTATATCTCAATGGACTTAAATAAAAGAGAAAATGGAGTATATTCACAAAAAAATTTAATAGAAAAAGGAAAGGAACTTATTTCAAAAGGAAATAGAAAATTTTTAGATGCAAAAATAAATAATGAGACAATGAGCTTTATGATATTCACCTCAGGAACAACAGCAATGTCAAAAGCTGTAATGTTATCACATAAAAATATAGCAACAAATTTAATGGATATTGCTACAGTATTGCACTTAGATGAAAAAGACACTCTATTATCTTTTTTACCGTTGCACCATACTTTTGAGTGTACAGTAGGTTTTCTATATCCGCTATATATGGGCTCAAGCATAGCATATTGTGAAGGAATAAGACATATTGCAAATAATATTAAAGATTACCAAATAACAGCAATGATTTCCGTACCAGCATTATATGAAAATATATATAAAAGATTAATGAAAAGTATAGAAAAAAAAGGAAAACTACAAGAAGTAGAAAAAATGATGAAACTTACAAATATGCTTTCAAAAGTAGGAATAGATGTTAGAAGAATAATTTTTAAAGAGGTATTAGATGGACTAGGAGGAAAACTAAGATTATTAGTAAATGGAGCAGCAGCATTATCTCCAGAGGTTGAAAAGGGATTTAATGATTTAGGAATAACAACAGTTCAAGGATATGGATTAACAGAAACATCACCAGTTATATCAGCAGGAACAGATTTTGAACAAGAAATAGGTTCTGTTGGTAAAGTGTTTCCAAGTGTAAAACTAAAGATTGTAAACAAAGATGAAAATGGAATAGGTGAAATTTATGTAAAAGGTCCAACGGTAATGCTTGGATATTATCAAAATGAAGAAGCTACAAAAGCAGTGATAGATAAAGGATGGTTTAACACAGGAGATCTAGGATATGTAGATAAAAAAGGTTTTCTATTCTTGTGTGGAAGAAAGAAAAGTGTAATAGTTTTAAAAAATGGAAAAAATATATTCCCAGAAGAAATAGAAACAGTTATAAATAAAATAGATGGTGTAAAAGAAACTTTTGTTTATGGAAAACCAGAAGAAAACGATGAAATAGATTTAAAAATTTGTGCAAAAATAGTATATGATAAAGACATAATTAAAGAAATATACAATGTTGAAACTGTAGATGAAATTAAAGAGATTATCTGGGAGAAGATAAAAGAAATTAATAAAACAATGCCAGCATATAAATACATAAAGGAAATAACAATAACAGAAGAAGAATTAATAAAAACAACAACACAAAAGATAAAAAGACACGAAGAAATGAAAAAAATACAAAAAAATACATAATTTTCAGGAAAACCTATAAAATTTGCAAAAAACTATTGATTTTTTATGAAAAATGTAGTATAAATATAAGTGATGGATTTAATAATATAAAGTATAAGGAGTAATGATAATGAATTTAAAGAAAAGAGAATTAATAATTACTGTGATTATGATGATAATATTTTTGGCAATAGGAATTAATATAAGCGTTTTAGCAGCAACTACACAGGATGGATCACAAAATATAATAATCAATTTTAATCAAAACTTGAATCAACCAGACCACAATATAAATATAATAAACACAACGCCTGAACCTATTCCAGAGCCACCAGTTAATAATAACATACCAGTAAATAATAATACAGTAGAAAATAATAATGTATCTAAAAACAATATTGCAAATACAGGTTTAGGAGATTGGGGCTGGCTAAATGGAGGAATAACACCATGGCTAATAATAGGTACATTTGCTGTAGTAGCAACATTTGCTTATGGAAAAATAAAAGAATACAATCAATTTTAATAAAAAAGAGAATAGATAGCGTTTGCTATCTATTTTCTTTTGCTTTTATTATTAATCTTTTTTTATTTTGATTATTACAAGTAATCAAAGTTATTTCCTTTTTTGTATTATCTTGGACAGTACAAGAAAGATCAGAAGGAAGTACTTCAAACTTATCATAAACCTTATATGACACACACCTACTGTTTAAATTATAAATTTTTATAATATCTTCAAGCTCTAATAATTTCAAATCACTAAAAAAATCACCATTATCAAAATTATGACCACAAATACAAAAATTCCCATATTCATTTAAAAAACCTCCAGCAAATTTACAAGGTGCAATTTGTAAAAATTCATCTGTAGTTTTTGAAAGAATTGGATATCTTAAATTAATTTTATCTATTTGCAAAACACCCAATATATCAGCAGTATCTCCGACTGTCAGAAACAATACTAGGAAATTTAGCAGAAGGAGTAGAAGAATACAAAAGTTGAATATCATATGCACTTAAAATGTTATCAGATATTTTTTGAACTTTTAAAAGTCCGTATATATAAATAAGTATAATAAATAATAAATATTAATAATAGGACTATAGAAAATGAAAATAAAAAAATATACTTTCGCCTAACTTTTAAAAGTTCTTTATCATATACAATGCGATTGTTATCTAATTTTTCAGGGAATATAATTTGATTCATATAATTAAGTATGTGTAAAAAGCTGCAAAAAATGCTTGCAATAATTTTCCAAATAAGTAGGGCTTTATAGATATTTTTGCTCTAGAAATAATACTTAATACTTGCAAAAATACGGAAAAACCACCTAAACCAAGAACAAATGAACATGCAATGATATTTGAATATATACTTGAAGATGTAGAACTACAAATAGAAGAAATTCCACTTGTAACTTCTAAAAATCCAGTTAACAATCCAGTAACCAAATTAGCAGGAACATTAAATATTGCTAATATGTTAGCAAATATATCAAAAAAATGAACAGTATTTAGCATAGATATGATTATGGAAAAAAGGACAATAAAACCTCCAATTATCAAAATTAAGTTAATTGAACTAATAATACTTTTAGATAAAATTTCACCTAAATTATAAAAAGATAGAGTATTATTACTTGAAAAATATTCAGAGCTTCTATCAGCATTCTCATGAGATTTTCCCCACCATCTAAATAAAAACCCAACGGTTAAACAACTCAGAACATGTGTAAATAGCAAAATTAACCCAAGAGAAGGACTATAAAACATTCCTACACCAACGGTACCAACAATAAATAAAGGTCCAGAATTGTTTGTAAAAGCAATCAAACGTTCAGCTTCTAATTTAGTACAAAGATTGTTTTCTTTTAAATTTGCGACAATTTTTGCACCTACTGGATAACCACTGATAATTCCCATAAGAAGAGCAAATGCTCCTTCACCAGGTACATTGAAAATAGGTCGCATAAATTTATTCAAAAGTTTCCCACAAAAAGAAACAACACCAGTATAATTTAAAAGTTCAGTTGCAATAAAAAAAGGAAGAAGAGATGGAAGCACGGAATTTGCCCACAAGGTAAGCCCAGATTTAGCAGCAGATAAATTACTTTTTGAGAATACTAGCAAACATAATATAAAAATACATATAAAAATAGGTAAAATTAGTGATTTTATTTTTACAAATATACACCTAAACATAAACAAGCTCCTTTTGTTAATGTATATTAAAATGTAATAAAAATATGAATATACAAAAAACACATTTTAGAAATTAAATTCCTAAAATGCGTTTCGCTCTTTCAATATCTTTATCAGTTGCCACTGGAACATTTTTTAATGGATATTCAAATCCTAAATTATCCCATTTAAAAACTCCCATATTATGATAAGGCTGTAATTCTATTTTTTGTACAGTCTTTAATGATTGAATAAAGCTTTTCAAAGAAAGCAAATCCTCTTCACTGTCTGTAATACCAGGTATAATTACTTGTCTAATCCAAATTGGAATATTATTATCACTTAAATATTTTGCAAATTCCAATTCTAGTTTATTAGAAAATCCAACTAGATTTTTACACTTTTCATCATTAATGTGTTTTATATCTAATAAAACTAAATCAGTTAAATTCAGTACTTGCTTAATTTCTGGAGTTATAGGAAACATTCCTGAGGTATCTAATGCTGTATGAAAACCAAGTTTTTTTAGTTCAGTAAATAATGCAATTAAAAATTTAGGCTGAAGGAGAGGCTCTCCACCTGTTACTGTAACTCCACCATTAGAAAGTTTTATATATTCTTCATATTTCTGTATTTTTTCAATTAATTCTGAAACGGACATATGTGTTCCTTCAGTAGTGTCCCAAGTATCTCGATTATGACAGTACTTGCACTTTAAATGGCAACCTTGCATAAATATTACAAATCTAACACCAGGACCATCAACTGTTCCAAAAGTTTCAATTGAATGAATTTTTCCTATTAAATCTTTCACATAAATACACCTCTTAAAACTATGTAATAGTTCCTCCAATCTAGTTGGAAGCATATATAACTTCAATTAGATTTGGAGGATACTATAGTTATAATAAACTTACATACTTTCTTGTATTGTACGATTTATAACATCTAATTGTTGTTCCCTTGTTAATTTTACAAAGTTAACAGCATATCCAGAAACTCTTATTGTAAGTTGAGGATATTTTTCAGGATGCTCCATAGCATCTACTAACAACGCCCTATCAAATACATTTACATTTATATGATGACCTCTTTTGGCAAAATATCCATCTAACAATGAAGTTAAATTATTTACACGAGATTCTTCGTCTTTACCTAGAGTTTTAGGAGTTATGGAGAAGGTGTAAGAAATACCATCTTCTGCATAAGTGTATGGTAATTTTGCAATTGTATTTAGTACTGCAAGAGCTCCATTTGTATCTCTACCATGTAATGGATTTGCACCTGGACCAAAAGGTTCACCAGAGCGTCTTCCATCAGGTGTATTACCAGTTTTTTTACCATAAACAACATTTGAAGTTATAGTAAGGATTGATAGAGTAGGCTTAGAATTTCTATATGTTTTTTGCTTTCTTAATTTGTAAATAAATCTTTTAACAACATTTATAGCGATATCATCAACTCTATTATCGTCATTTCCATATTTAGGGAAGTCTCCTTCTATTTTATAATCTATAGCAAGACCTGTTTCGTCTCTAATAACTTTAACTTTTGCATATTTAATTGCTGAAAGTGAATCTGCAACAACAGATAGACCAGCAATACCGCAAGCCATTGTTCTTAAAATATTTTGATCATGCAAAGCCATTTCTAATTTTTCATAAGCATATTTATCATGCATAAAATGAATGATATTTAATGCATTGACATAAACTCTAGCAACCCAATCCATCATATTATCGAATTTTTCCATCACTTCGTCAAAATCTAAATATTCTGAACGAATTGGTTCAAATCTTGAAGCAACTTGTTTACCTGTTATTTCGTCTCTACCACCATTAATTGCATAAAGTAAAGTCTTAGCTAAATTACATCTAGCACCAAAAAATTGCATTTGCTTACCAGTCCTCATAGCTGAAACACAGCAAGCGATTGAATAATCATCTCCCCAAAATTCTCTCATCAAGTCATCGTTTTCATATTGTATAGAAGATGTTTGCACAGATAGTTTAGCACAGAATTTTTTAAAACCATCTGGTAATCTTGTAGACCAAAGCACTGTCATATTTGGCTCTGGAGCGGGACCTAAATTTACTAAAGTGTGTAACATTCTAAAAGAGTTTTTAGTAACTAAAGTTCTACCATCAACTCCCATACCGCCAATTCCTTCTGTAACCCAAACAGGATCTCCACTAAATAATTCATTATATTCTGGTGTTCTTAAAAATCTTATTAATCTTAATTTCATTACAAAATGATCCATTAATTCTTGAGCTTCTTCTTCGGTTAAAATACCATTTTTAATATCTCTTTCAATATAAATATCTAAAAATGTAGAAGTTCTACCTAAACTCATAGCAGCACCATTTTGCTCTTTTGTAGAGCCTAAATATCCAAAATACAACCATTGGATAGCTTCTTTAGCATTTGCAGCAGGTCTAGAAATGTCAAAACCATATGCTTTTGCCATTTCTTTTAATTCATTTAAAGCATCAATTTGATCATGAACTTCTTCTCTATCCCTAACAGTATCAGTGAATATAGAAGGGACTTCTAAAGACTGCATAACTTCGTTTTTGTCTTCAATTAAAGCATCAATGCCATATAAAGCAATACGCCTATAATCACCTATAATTCTACCTCTTCCATAGCCATCTGGAAGTCCAGTAATAATATGTGAACTTCTTGCAGCTCTTATTTCTGGTGTATATGCTGCAAAAACGCCATCATTATGAGTTCTTCTATAATTTTTAAATATTTCTTCAACCTCAGGAGACAATTTCACATCTATAGCTTCACAAGATTTTTCAACAATTCTTATACCACCATTAGGCATAATAGCTCTTTTAAGAGGCTTATCAGTTTGAAGTCCTACTATTTGTTCAAGGTCTTTATCTATATAACCTGCCTTATGACTAGATATTGTAGAAACAGTCTCTGCATCAACATCAAGAACACCACCTTTTGATTTTTTCTCCTTTTCATATAAATCCAAAACCATATCCCATAGTTTTTTTGTCCTTTGCGTAGGATTAGCCAAAAATTCGTCATTACCTTCATAAGGTGTATAATTTCTTTGAATGAAATTTCTAACATTAATTTCATGTCTCCATTCTCCACCTTTAAAATCTTTCCATTCATTAAAATTCATAAAATATATCACTCCTTCTTTCCATAGTATTTATAATACCATAAAATAATATTCTTTACAATAAATTTAGTAACATATAATAAAAAAACGTATAAATTTATATTTTTATCATAACTATATTATAGAAAATAAAAAAGGAGAGTATTTTATGAAAAAGAAAACTTTAATTATAGTAGCAGTGATAATTATAGGCATTATAGTTGCATTATTAATAATTGGAAAGCAAGATTCAAACAAAACAATAAGAACAAACAGTGGAGAAGTAATAAGCAACAAAAAAATAGGTTGGGGAATCAGAAGGAATGACAATCATAATCAGCCAGATTTAGGTAGCAATAACAAAAAACTAATAGATGAGAATGAAGACATAGCAATGGGAAATACAACTGATAAATATGTATATTTAACCTTTGATGAAGGATATGAAGCTGGATATACTCCTCAAATTTTAGACATATTGAAGGAAAATAATGTAAAAGCAGCATTTTTTATAACAGGGCATTATTTAAATACGCAACCGGAACTAGTAGAAAGAATGATAGAAGAAGGACATATAGTAGGAAACCATACAGTAAACCATCCAAGTATGCCAGACTTGGATAATGATAAATTAAAAGAAGAAATAACAAAACTACACATAGCAGTATATGAAAAATTTGGATACGAAATGAAATACTTAAGACCACCAAAGGGAGAATTTAGTGAGAGAACACTAGCCTTAACAAAATCACTAGGATATACAACAGTAATGTGGAGTTTTGCATATGACGATTGGGATGAAAGTAAGCAAGGGAGAGAAAATTATGCAAAAGAGAAAATATTGTCAAACGTGCATAATGGTGCAGTAATGTTACTACATGCAAATTCGAAAGACAATACTAATATCTTAGCCGAAATAATAAAAAACATAAAAGAACAAGGCTATGAGTTTAAGACATTAGATGAATTTAAAAGATAAATTGCCAATAGACGGAGATTTTTGGTAAAAAGTAAACATTAAATATATAATTTTTTTAAAAAATGTATTGATTATTAATTTTATTTTGTGATAGAATGATATTGTTGTAAATTATTGTTTATAACAATATCATTTTACCCATTTTAGGAGGAAAAATGAAAGAGATAGTTGAAGAAAAGTTTAAAGAAATTTTTGGGACAGAAGGCAGATTCAAAACATACTTTGTGCCAGAAAGAACAGAAATAATAGGTGATGGAGATCAAAAAATACCAACAACAAGAAGAAAAAAAGGTGTATATGCAACTATCAGAAAAAGAGAAGATCAAATATTGAATTTTTATTCTGTGGATTTTAGTGAAGCAGGTATTATTTCTATTTCACTAGACAATGTATTTAACAATGAAAATAATAGTTGGGTCAAATATCCAAGAGAAATTGTAACTTCATTAAAAGAAAAAGGGTATGAATTAGAACATGGCTTTGATATTGTATATTACGAAAACATTAAAAAAGACATAGAAACAAAGTTACCACCTACATTAAAAGAACTAACAATTATCATTTTGGCAGACATGTTTGGTTTGAAACTAGACAATGAAGAAATAATATTACTAGGCACAAGTACAGATGAAGAAAGAAAAGAAGAAAAAACATATATTCCAACTGGAGAAAAACTTCAAATTCTTTAAAAATAAGGAGAAAAAATGAGTATTTTAGGCGTAGATTCAGGTAGCTCAATAGTAAAATTAGTAGTGATTGATAAAAAAGGAGAAATTCTGCACAAAGCAATGTTAAACAAAACTCCAATTTTGCAAGCAATAGAAACATTTACAAACAATAATAAAATAAATATAAATAGCATCGAAAAGATTGTATTAACAGGAGTAGGAAAAGACGAAGTAGAAGGAAATATATATAACATACCAACAATAAGAATTAACGAATTTGAAGCTATTGGTATAGGAGGACTATATTTATCAAATCAACAAAATGGTTTAGTAATAAGTATAGGAACAGGTACTGCTTTTGTAAAAGCAACACAAAAACACTGTGAACATATTGGTGGTACAGGTGTTGGCGGAGGAACTCTACTAAATTTATGTAAAAATTTTGGCAATGTTAATTCATTTAAAGAAATAAATAATATAATTCCAAAAGGAAGCTTAAAAAATGTAGATTTAACAGTACAAGATGTTGCAACACATGAAATTAAAACATTACCAAAAGATACTACTTCAGCCAACTTTGGAAAATTAAATGAAAATGCGAGCAAAGAAGATATAATACTTGGAATTACTAACATGGTATTTGAAACAATTGGAATGATGGCAGTATTTGCAACACAAAATACAAACACAAAGAATATAATTGTTGTAGGAAGCGTTGCAACAATGCCATATATAAAAACAGTTTTTGCAAAAATAGAAAAAATGTATAATTTAAAATTTATAATTCCAAAAGAAGCAGAATTTGCATGCACTTTAGGTGCAATCAAAGTAGCAAATTAAAAGCAACGTAAGAAATAAAAAAACTAAGGAGGTACTTATAAAATGTACATATTTAATAAAATAATGGTAAATCCACAATTACCAAAGACAATTGAAAAACTAGGAGAAATATCTGAAAATTTATGGTGGTCTTGGAACACAGAATTTCTAAAAATATTTAAAGAGATAGATATAGATTTATGGGAAAGATGTGGAAAAAATCCTGTAAAATTTCTAAAACAAGTTGAGCAAGAAAAACTAGAGAAAGCAACGGAGAATCAAGAAATTTTAAAAGACTATAAAATAAATGTGGAAAATTTTGAGAATTACATGAAAAGCAAAAATACATGGTTTAATAAACAATATCCAAGTAATAAAGAAGATATGATTGCATATTTTTCAGCAGAATATGGGCTAGATGAGACTATTCCAATATACTCAGGAGGATTAGGGATACTATCAGGAGATCACTTAAAATCAGCAAGTGACTTAGGTATTCCTTTAGTTGCAATAGGATTATTATACAAAAATGGATACTTTAACCAAACAATAAACAAAAACGGTGAACAACTAACAGCATATAATAATATAGAGTTAGAAAATTTGCCTATAAAACCAGTAGTAGACGAAAATGGAGAAGAATTAATAATAAATATAAAAATAGCAAAAGACAGATTATACTTAAAAGTATGGAAAATAAGTGTAGGAAGAGTAAATCTATATTTATTAGATACAGATATAGCAGAAAACAAAGCAGAAAATAGAGATATAACACTAAGACTATACGGTGGAGATCAAGAAATGAGAATAAAGCAAGAAATGGTACTTGGATTAGGTGGGGTAAAACTGCTAAAAGAACTTGGAATAAATCCAACAGTATATCACATGAATGAAGGACATTCAGCATTTCTTGTTTTAGAGGCGATAAAAAATGTAATGAAAGAAAAGCAGATAGCTTTTAATATTGCGAGAGATATTATCACATCAAAAACTGTATTTACAACACATACACCAGTACCTGCTGGAAATGATATTTTCCCAGTAGAACTTGTTGAGAAATATTTTGATGGATACTGGAAAGATTTAGGAATATCAAAAGAAGAATTCCTAAATCTAGGAATGAAACCAAAAGAGACTGCAAAAGCGACATTCAATATGGGTATACTTGCGTTAAAAATAGCTGGAAAGAAAAATGGAGTAAGCAAGTTACATGGCGAAGTTTCAAGAGAATTGTTTTCAGAGGTATGGTCAGAAATAGCACCACAAGAATCGCCAATAACACATATTACAAATGGGATTCATACATGCTCATGGTTGGCACCAAATATAAAAGAATTGTACAACAAATATTTAGAACCATTTTGGCAAGACAGAATCTATTCAGATGAAACATGGAAAAAAATTGAAAAAATTCCAGATGAAGAATTATGGGAAGTACATAAATCAAGAAAAATTAAACTATTAAAACTTGTAAAAGACAACGTTACAGCAAGATTCAAAAACAATGGCGTACACTACGAAAAAATAAAAGAAGTTGTATCAGGACTAAACCCTGATGCATTAACAATAGGCTTTGCAAGACGATTTGCAACATACAAAAGAGCAACATTAATATTTAAAGACTTAGAAAGAATGACACAAATATTAAATGATGAAACAAAACCAGTACAATTTATATTTGCTGGCAAGGCACATCCAGCAGATAAAGAAGGGCAAGATTTAATTAAAAGAATCCATGAGATATCATTGATGCCACAATTTAAAGGAAAAATATTCTTGCTAGAAAACTATAATATTAATATAGCTAGACATTTAGTATCAGGAGTTGATGTGTGGCTTAATAATCCAAGAAAACCAATGGAAGCATCAGGAACAAGTGGAGAAAAAGCATCAGTAAATGGAGTTGTAAATTTTAGTATATTAGATGGATGGTGGGCAGAGGGATACAACTTTAAAAATGGTTGGGCAATAGGAGCAAATGAAGAATATTACTCATTTGAAGAACAAGATTTAGCAGATAGTGAAAGTATGTATAAAATACTAGAAGACAAAATCATACCAGCATATTACAATAAAGATGAAAAAGGAATATCAAAGCAATGGATTAACCTTATGAAAAATTCAATAATATCAACAGGAGGCAAATACAGTACATCAAGAATGTTAGTAGACTATACAGAAAAATTATACATGCCATTATGTAACTTAAGCAATAAATACTATAATAGCTTAGAAAATGTTACAGAATATAACAAAGTAAAACAGAATTTATATGAAAAATGGAAAGATATAAAAATAACTCAAGAAAACAATTTAGACAATATAACAATAGATGCTGGAAATAAAATAAAAGTAAAGTGTAAAGTTGTTTTACCTAATATAGAAGAAGAATATATTCAAGCTGAATGTTACTATGGAAGAATACTAGAAAATGGAATAGTAGAAGAAGTAAATATAATGCCAATGCAACTTGTATCAGAAGATACAAAAAACAATACATATGAATATGAAACATATATAGAATTAAAAACAGGAGGAAACTTTGGGTATACATTTAGAGTAATGCCAAAACATGAAATGTTACTAGATCCGGCAAATTTGAATTTAGTAAAATGGATAACACAATGAAAGGAAATGAATTTTATGAGAAAAACTAAAATAGTTTGTACTTTGGGTCCATCTACAGATAATGAAGAAATATTAAAAGAACTTATGTTAGAAGGCATGAATGTTGCAAGAATAAACTTTTCACATGGTAACTATCAGGATCAAGCAGATAGAATAAATATGTTTAAAAAAGTAAGAGATGAACTAAAAATGCCAATCCCTTTATTATTAGATACACAAGGACCAGAAATAAGAATAGGAAAGTTTTTAGAAAACAAAACTTATTTAGAAAAAGGTCAAGAATTTACTTTATTAAATAATGATGAATTAGGTGATAAAACAAAGGTAACTATAACATATAAAACTCTATACAAAGAAATAGATATAGGTAGAACTATTTTAATAAATGATGGAACAATAGAACTAAAAGTGAAGGAAATAAAAGATAAGGACATAGTCTGTACTGTAATACAAGGAGGAAAACTCACAAATAGAAAAAGCATAAATATACCAGATTTTTCGGTAAATCTCCCAGGAATTACAGAAAAAGACATTGAAGATATAAAATATGGAATAAAAGTAGGATTTGACTACATTGCTGCATCCTTTGTAAGAAAGCCTCAAGATGTATTAGATATAAGGAAAGTATTAGAACAAAATGGAGGAGAACATATAAAAATAATATCAAAAATAGAAAACAGAGAGGGAATAAACAACTTTGATGAAATATTAAATGTATCAGATGGAATAATGGTAGCTAGAGGAGATTTAGGAGTTGAAATACCTATAGAAGAAGTTCCAGTATTTCAAAAAGAATTTATAAAGAAAACCTATAAACAGGGCAAACCAGTAATAACAGCAACGCAAATGTTAGAATCTATGATTTCAAACCCAAGACCAACAAGAGCAGAAGTAAGTGATGTAGCAAATGCAATATATGATGGTAGTAGTAGCATAATGCTATCAGGAGAAACAGCAACAGGGGAGTATCCCGTAGAATGTGTCAAAACAATGAATAAAATTGCCATAGAAATAGAAAATTCAATAAAATATTGGAAAAGATTTAACTCAAGAGAATATGATTTAAAAGATGCTAGCTGTGAATTTATCATGAACTATGGAGTATGTACAACAGCTATGCATATTCAAGCAAAAGCAATTATTGCATACACAAATACTGGAGATACAGCAAAAATGGTATCAAGCTTTGGACCAGAATGTCCAATATTTGCAATAACACAAAATGAAGTCATATATAGGCAGTTAGGTTTAGCTTGGGGAATAATTCCGAAATATTTTGAAGAGCAACCAAGTATAGATATATTACTGCATAAAGGATTAAATAAATTAAGAGAAGAAAATTTTCTAAACAAAGGGGATAAAGTAGTTATTGCAGGAGGTACAAAAGTTCTAACAGATGTACCAACAGGAGAAGTAGCTAAAAATAGTGTAATGGGAGGAGTTGTAGAAATATAAATGGAACCAATTGTTGTTATTGCATTTATACTTGCAAGCACAGTTTTACTAAAAATAGCATTTAGTATAGATACAAAAGAAGTAGAACCATTAAAAGAAAATAAAGATTTGGAAATATTAACAAATAAACTTCCAGAAAATACACAAATAGCAAAAGAAATGCTTGAAATTTTAGGAAATCAAACAGTAAAAGTAGAAGTATCAAAAAATTCTAAGACCAGTTTATACATAGCAATCACAAATAAAATATCAATTGCGGATATAAAAAATAATTATGCAAGAATACAAACAATAGCACATGAATGTTTACACTCAGTACAAGATAGAAGACTCTTATTGTTTAATTTTATATTTTCAAATATTATAATACTATATTGGTTAACAATAAGTATATTAACAGCGATCCATGTTATTACGAATATTGCAATACCAGTATTCGTGTTACTATTAATGGCAACAATAAAACTTGCAATACGAGGATTTTTGGAAACAGATGCAATAATAAAGTCAAAGTATTTATCAAAAGAATACATGGAAAGTAAAAATATATTAACAGAAAAAGAAATAATAAGCATAATAGAAAAATATGATGAAATAAATAAAATCGCTGTACCATTTACAATATTACGTATATTATCAGCTTCGCTAATAAGCATTTTCATATATGCAACAATTGCCTTAATTTTCCAATAACGTGACATATTAGCGAGCACTACTTACCCTATGAAATTTACTAAAGTAATTTTCGATATTAATCTTACATTACAAATATGCAATTCAAAATTTGAATTGCATATTTTTCTTCATCTAAAATACAATTTATAGAGGTGAAACATATGAAAAGAAAAAATAGAATAAATCAAATTTTAGAAATGCCTAGGGAAATTGATAATAAAGAACCTAAAATAACAATAATTTCATTTGATGAAATTTTAATAGAAAACTACAAAGGAATACTAGAATATGAAGAATTTTTTATAAAAGTAGATACTGAAATTGGCACAGTAAATATTAATGGATATAAGCTTACTTTAGAACAAATTACAGAAGAAGATATAGGAATAAAAGGTGCTATCAAAAGTATTGAATTAGAAAAAAACGAGGTGGGGTGAATTGATTGTTTGTAAGAAAAATATTAAACTACTTTACAGGGTATGTAAAAATTAAGGTAGAGGGTTTTTTCATAGAAAGATTTATAAATATGTGTATAAGTAAAAAAATTTTACTTATGAATATTGAACGTGAAAAATCAACTATAATGTATGCAAATGTTGGAGTGGATGATTACAAAAAATTAAAGCAAATAGCTAAAAAAACCAAGTCACAAATAAAAATTCAAAGTAAAAAGGGACTACCTTTTACAATGTACAAATATAGAAAAAGAAAAATTTTTTTATTACTATTTATTTTAGTCATTATTGGAACAATAATTTCATCAAATTATATATGGAATGTAGAAATAATAGGAAATGTAAAAATTTCTACAGAAGAAATAATGCGTAGCTTGGAAGAAAGTGGCTTGACAATAGGAACTTCAAAAAACGATATAAATACGAATTATATTATAAATAAAATAAGACTATCAAGAGAGGATATCGCATGGATAGGAATAAGTATAAAAGGTACAAATGCAGTTGTAAAAATTAAAGAAACTAATAAAGCCCCAAATATTATAGATGAAAATAAGTATTGTAATATTATTGCAGATAAAACAGGTATGATAACAAAAATAAACGTACAAAATGGTACAGCAGTAGTTAAGGTAGGAGATATTGTAAAGGAGGGAGATATACTAGTAAATGGATATCTAGAAGGTAAATACACAGGAATAAGATATGTGCATGGAACAGCTGATATAGAAGCAAAAATATGGTATACAAAAAAAGAAAAAGCTCCACTTACTCAACAAATTCCAATTCAAACAGGAAATGAAGAAAAAAAGTATAGTATAAAATTTAAAAAAAATCAAATAAATTTGTTCAAAACCCTTTCAAAATTTGAAAAATATGATACAATAAATGAGAATAAAAAAATAATGCTATTTTCGAATTTTTATTTACCCATTGAAATATTGAAAACAACAAATAAAGAATATAAACTACAAGAAATTACTTACACAGAAGACGAATTGATACAAATATTAGCAGAAAAACTCAAAACTGAACTTTTACAAGAAATAAAGGAAACAAACAATATAATAAATGTTAATATAAACACAAATTCGGAGAATGAATATGTAGAGGTGGAAGTAACATACGAGGTACTAGAAAAAATGGGGAAAGAGCAAGAGATAAATATTTAAAAGAAAGGTGATTATATGGAGCAAAGAAGTTTAAAAGTAATTGAAACTGACAAAACGTTTTTTGCAAAAATAAGCAATACCATTTCAAGAATACTTATACCTACAAGAGTAGGATTGAACAGCATGATGATTTCCATGAAAAGAAGCAGTTTGATAAAAGCATACAATAATTACTTAGAAAACAATACAGAAGAAAGTTCTAAAAAGTATGAGGATAGTTATGCACTATATTTAGAAGCAATAGATAAATACATAATGGATTCTCTGTATAAAAAAGTAAAAAATAACACAGCTACAAGTTTTGAAAAAGATGCTATCTCAAAATACTATTTTATAGTAAGGTTAAAGGATAAAAATTATTTAGAATATAAATATAAAAAGCAAGAATATTTACTAAGAATAGACTATGAAACGGCAAGTGTATTAAAAAATGAAAAATTTGTTAATAAATATAAAAAATTTTATATTGCAAAAATGGACACACTATACAAAGGACTACTAAAAAATTATTCTATAGAAATAACAGATAATGTACACAAAAACGAAGAAGCATATGATAAAATCTTTAAAACTCTAGAAACATATATATTAGAAATCTTACCAATTAAAATAGAACAAGGAGATGAAATTGCAAAAGAGGAATATGAAAAGTATCTGCATACAACAATTGGCAAACTAGATGAAAGAGATAAAATAATGCAGAAAGTAGTACTTCTAGGAGTAAGTAGAAAAATATTCATACATAGTTTACCTTTACTTGCCACTGAAAAATGCTATATAAAGCTCCTAAAACAAATAAGAGAGCTTATAGTAAGCAGTAAAACTGAAAACAAAAGGGAAAAGTTTTATGAAACTTTATTTGAGGTAATAGAAGATTATAACTCAAAAATACTCGAGACAAAAGTATACTGGGACAAGCCAAATGAAAGGCAAGAATATAAGAACTTTTTACAAAAGTATGAAAAAGTAAAAAACAAAACAGATAAAAAACAAATATTATTTTTAAAACAAGATATAAAAAAATTAAATGTAAACAGAAAAAAGTATTCAGAAATTATAAAGTTGCATAAACAAAAATTACAAAAAATGGGTGCCATAAAAACAATAGGCACAATAAAAACTTACAATAAAATGGTATATAATAAGAGGTCAGCATAATGGATATATTAGAAATAAACTATTTAGATGTAGAAGAAAACGAAGAAGACGAAAAAATAATAAAAAAAGTATTAAACAAATGCTTTGAAGAGGAAACACTAAAAGACAAAAATTTATATGTAAATGTAGTATTAACAGACTCTAAAAATATACAGGTAATCAATAAAGAGCATAGGGGTATAGATAGCAAAACAGATGTACTTTCTTTCCCAATGTATGAAAAGGGAGAATTAGATAATATAAAATTAGAAAAAGAAGATATATTGGGAGATATGGTAATTTCAATAGAAAAAGTAAAGGAACAAGCAAAAGAATATGACCATAGCTTTGAAAGAGAACTTGCATATATGGTAGTTCACTCATTTTATCATTTATTAGGATATGATCATATTAACGAAAATGAAAAGAAAGAAATGAGACAAAAAGAAGAAAACATACTGCAGAAATTAAACATAAACAAATAATACAAAAAATATTTAAAAATGTATATGGAATACTAGTTTATAATTCCATATATAAAGGGAAGGATGAATAAAATGAAAAAAAACAAAAGTGGAAAAAAAACAATAGCAGTTTTAATTTTAATAATATTAATAGTAGCAGGTATTCTAGCAGTAAAAATATCAAAAAATCAGGAGATACCACAAACTGTTGCAAAAGAAAAACAAGAGGAGACACCAGTTCCAGAAGTAAAAAAAGTTCAAATAGTAAATGAAGAATCTAAATCAAGACCATATGCAGTAATGATAAATAATAATCACTCAGCATGGCCACAATGTGGAGTGCAAGATGCATATTTAGTATATGAAATAATTGCAGAAGGCGGAATAACAAGAATGATGGCATTATTCAAAGATAAAGATACTGCTAAAGTGGGTTCAATAAGAAGTGCCAGACATTACTTTTTAGACTATGTACAAGAAAATGATGCAATCTTTGTACACTGGGGAGGAAGTCCACAAGCATATAGTAAATTAGGATCTTTTGATAATATAGATGGAATTGCATTAGAAGGAAGTGTATTTTTTAGAGATAAAACTTTAAAAAGAGATTATGAACATACTGGTTTTACAAGCATGGAAAATGTAAAAAAATATGCAGAAAAACAGGGATATACTAGAGATACAAACAAAGACTTATTATTAAACTATAGTGCAGAAGAAATTGAAATGGACAAACTAGATGGTGCAGAAAAAGCAACATCAATATATATAAAATATTCAAACTATCATTCAACAAGTTATGAATATGATGAAGGAAATAAAACATATAAAAGAAGCATGAGTGGAAAACCAAATGTAGATTTAGTAACTGGCGAACAATATACTGCAAAAAATATAATAATATACAAAGTAGGAAATCACACATTAAATGATGGAGAAGGAAAAGGAAGACAAGACTTAGAAAATATTGGAAATGGTACAGGATACTTAGTAACAGGTGGATATGTAGTTCCAATAACATGGGAAAAAACTTCACATAGTACTCAAACAGTATATAAATATACAAATGGACAAGAAATTACAGTTAATGATGGAAATACATTTATACAAATTTGTCCACTAAATGCTACAATTAAAATTGACGCACCACAGGAAACCACACCAGTAGCGCCAACAGAAGTTAATGAATAAGAAAAGTGGCTTCGCCACATGTCACTAAATAGAGGTCGCCATTTTCGGCGACCTAAAAGATAATATAGAACAGGAGAATATTAATGCCAAATTTCAAATCAGGTTTTGTATCAATAATAGGTAGAACAAATGTAGGGAAATCAACACTTATAAATAGTCTAACAGGGGAAAAAGTAGCAATAACAGCGAATAAATGTCAAACCACAAGAACAGCAATAAAAGCTATAATAAATCGAGAAAATTCACAAATAATATTTATAGATACACCTGGAATTCATAAACCAAAAACAAAGTTAGGAAATACAATGCTAGAAACAGTTTGGCTTAGTGTTCCAAATTCAGATATTACACTATTTATAATAGATGCTACATCAAATAAAATAGGTACAGGAGACAGAATAATATTAGATAAAATAAAAGAACTAAAAAGAAAAACTATATTAGTTATAAACAAAATAGATTTAATAGAAAAAGAAAAACTATTAAAAATAATAGAACTATATAAAAATGAATATCAATTTGAAGCAATTATACCAGTTAGTAGTTTAAACAATGACAATACTGAGGCTATATTACAGGAAATCGAAAAGTTACTTCCGGAAGGACCAGCATATTATGACATAGAACAATACACAGACCAAACAGAAAGACAAATTGTAGAAGAAACCATAAGAGAAAAAGCTTTAAAATTATTAGATGAAGAAATTCCACATGGAATATATGTAGAAACTCAAAAAATGAAATTAAGAAAAACTGTCAAAGGTGAAAATATATATGATATTGAAGCAGTTATATATACTATAAGAGAATCTCATAAAGGGATTATAATAGGCAAAAATGGGAGTATGCTAAAAAAAATAGGAATGTATGCAAGACAAGACATAGAAAAAATGTTGCAAACAAAAGTAAATTTAAAAATATGGGTAAAAGTAAAAGAAGATTGGCAAAACAATAATAATATAGTTAGCAAATTTAAATTAAAATAAGAGTATAAAATATCCTAAACTACAGAAAATATTTTTAAAAGAAAACGAAGGGGATGAAGCACATGATAAGACAAATTGCATGGAATACATTTAAAAATACCGGGAATATAGATACATTTCTAGAATTTAAACAGGTAGAAAATATAGAAAATATTATAAAGGTGAAGGAATATGAAAACCATCAAAACAAAAGGAATAATAATTGCTGAAAAGATAATGTCTGATTTTGATAAAATACTTACAATACTAACACCAAATATGGGAAAAATTGAGTGCGTGGCAAAAGGTAGCAGAAGACCAAAAAGCCTTTTAATGGCAGGCACTCAATTTTTGTGTTTTGGAGAATATGTATTATATAAAGGCTCTGACAATTACAGTATGAATTCATGTGATACAATAGAAGTATTCTACAACATAAGAACGGATTTAGATAAACTCAAATATGCATCATATATAACAAAAATAATAAATGATGTAACAACAGAAAATCAAAACAATTATAAAATATTACAATTATATTTAAACACACTATATGTAATATCAAATACAAATAAAAACTTAGAATTCGTAACTTCTATATTTCGTTTGCGATTATTATCAATAATAGGGTATAGACCAGAAATAGAAGAATGTAAAATTTGCAAACAAAAAGAAAATATAAATAAATTTAGCATAAAAGATAATGGCTTCAAATGTGCAACATGTGGAAAACAAGACAAAGGTGCAATAGATATATGCGAAACAACAAAAATCGCAATAAAATACATAATACTATCGGAAGCAAAAAAGATTTATTCATTTCAGATAACAGAGGAAGCATCAAAAGAATTAGAAATGATATCAAAAATATACTTAACAGAGAAATTAGAAAAAGAATATAAAATTTAAAAAACATCTTTGCCAATGGAGGCGAAGATGTTTGATTGTATTGACAAATTGAGAGGATACTGATAAAATACTAAAGAAGGGAAATATATGAAAGATATAGTAATTTTAGGAATAGAATCAAGTTGTGACGAAACTTCTGCAGCGGTAGTAGTAAATGGTAGGAAAGTTTTATCAAATATTATAAACTCACAAATAAGCATACATACAACATATGGAGGAGTAGTACCAGAAATAGCATCAAGATGCCATATTGAGGTTATAAATCAAGTAGTAAAAGAAGCAATAAAGCAAGCAGAACTTAAGTTAGAAGATATAGATGTCATAAGTTGTACATACGGCCCAGGATTAGTAGGTGCACTACTAGTAGGTGTATCTTATGCAAAAGGCTTATCATATGCTTTAAACAAACCATTAGTAGGAGTTAACCACATTGCTGGACACATAGCCGCAAATTATATAACATATCCAGACCTTGAGCCACCTTTTTTATGTTTAATAATATCAGGAGGACATACACATTTAGTCAAAATAACAGATTATACAAACTTTGAGATATTAGGCAGAACAAAAGATGATGCAATAGGAGAAAGCTATGACAAGGTTGCTAGAGTAATAGGATTAGGATACCCAGGAGGACCCAAAATAGATAAATTGGCATATGAAGGAATAGCTAATATAGAATTACCAAAAGCAAAAGTTGAAGGCTTAAACTTTAGCTTTAGCGGAATAAAAACAGCTGTAATGAATTTACATCATAAAAATCCAGAAATAGATAAAGCAAACTTATGTGCAAGCTTTGAAAAAGTAACAACAGATATGTTATTAGACAAAGTAATAAAAGCAGTAGAAGAAACAAAAATTGAAAAAATAGTATTAGCAGGAGGAGTATCAGCAAATACTTATATTAGGAAGCAATTTCAAGAGTTAGGGAACAAGGGAAATGTTAAAATATATTATCCAGAATTAAAACTATGTACAGATAATGCAGCAATGATAGCTGCGGCGGCATATTATGATTACAGAGAAGGACAAATATCTAAACTAAATTTAAATGCAGTACCAAATTTAAAATTAGGAGGTTGATATGTCAATCTATACAATTTCGGATTTGCACTTATCCTTAGGTATGGATAAACCAATGGATATTTTTGGAAACAATTGGAAAAACCATGAAAAAAAGATAAGAGATAATTGGATAAAGAAAGTTAAAAAAGAAGACTTGGTATTATTGCCAGGAGACTTTTCTTGGGCGATGTATATAGAGGATGCAAAAAAGGATTTTGAATATCTAAATGAATTACCAGGAACAAAATTATTGCTAAAAGGAAATCATGACTATTGGTGGGAATCCATAAAAAAAATGAGAGAATTTTTAAAAAACAATAATTTTAAAAATATAGATTTTATATATAACAATAGCTATATTTGGGAAAATAAAATAATAGTAGGAACAAGAGGATGGTCAGAACAAGAAGAAAACCCAGAAAAAATAATACGTAGAGAAAATTTGAGACTAGAGATGTCAATAAAAGACGGTTTGCAAAGGTTTGGAGAAGATAAAGAAATAATAGTATGTATGCATTATCCACCTTTTAATGGATACACAAAGGAAGAGCTAAATTTAGTAAAAACTATGAAAAAATATAATGCCAAAATTTGTATATATGGACATGTTCACGGAGAAGTCGGAAAAGACGCAAAACAAGGAATGATAGAGGGAATACGATTTATAATGGCAAGTTCAGATCAAACAAATTTTGATTTAATAGAAATATAAAGGGTCGCCGATAAACAGCGACCCAAAACTAAAAGAAAGGAATAAAAATATTATGAAAATTTTAATTATAGGAGATATCGTTGGAATTAATAGTGTAAAGAAGATAAAAGAAACAATCCCAAAATATAAAGAACAAAACAATATAGACTTTATTATCGCAAATGGAGAAAACTCGGCGGATGGGATGGGAATTACTTTTAAAATATATGAAGACTTAAAAAACTCTAAAATAGATATGATAACAATGGGAAATCATACATGGGGAAAAAAGGAAATATTTAACTTTATTAATGATGAAAAAATAATAAGACCAGCAAATTATCCAGCAAATGTTGCAGGAGTAGGATATAAAATCCAAGAATGTAATGGAAAAAAAATAGCTATTATCAACTTAATAGGCAGAGTAGAAATGCCAGTACTATCAGAAAATCCATTCTTAAAGGCAGACGAAATAGTAAATAAAATAAAAGATAATGCAGATATAATAATAGTAGACTTTCATGCAGAAGCAACAGCAGAAAAAATAGCCATGGGATATTATTTAGATGGAAGAGTAACATGTGTTTTTGGAACACATACCCACGTACAAACGGCAGATGAAACAATACTAGAGAAGGGAACAGGATACATAACAGATGTAGGAATGACTGGACCAAAAAAATCAGTTATAGGAATGGAAGTAGCAAATTCCATAAAGAGATTTGTAACAACTTTACCAGAAAGATATAAAGTAAGTGATGATAAAAAAATTGAATTATCAGGATGCCTTTTAGAAATAAATGACAAAAATTGTCGAATAGAAAAAATTAAAAGGATAAAATTGTAGAAAAAGCGAAAAATAAGGTATTTTATGCGATGAAAACTTCCAGAATTTTCCAGAAAAATATAGACAAATATTTAAAAATATAATATAAATATAATGTAACAAATGAAAGAAAAAACAACGTTACAAAAAATATTTATAGGAGGAAAAATATGGAGACTTTAAAAATTTCATCAAAATCAAATCCAAATTCAGTAGCAGGAGCAATTGCAGGACTAGTAAAGGAAAATAACAAAGCTGAAATGCAGGCAATTGGTGCAGGAGCACTAAATCAAGCTGTAAAGGCTGTAGCAATAGCAAGAGGATTTGTTGCACCAGCAGGAGTAGACTTAGTGTGTATACCAGCTTTTGCCGAAGTCGAGGTGGAGGGTGAAAACCGTACAGGTATGAAGCTCATAATAGAATCAAGAAAATAAAAAGCAAAAGAAAAATGGCTTCGCCACATACCACGAATGTTCTGCATTTGGGCAAATTAGTGAAACTTAACATTGCTATTCCGGAAAGAACTATCGAACTTTCCTACATAATAAACAGAATGGTAGGGCAAATGTCCTACCATTAATTGTATAAAAAATATTAAATAAAAATATTGTAAAAGCATCAAATCATAAAAGGAGGATTTAATGCAATACATCAAAAGAATTTTTGTATTTACAATAGTTTCTCTAACAATTTTAAGCTTTTATATTGTCTATATAAAAGACAATAATAAACAAAATAGTGTACAAGCAAAAAGCAAGGAAATAAAATTCACAAAAGAAATAAATATAGGAATAACAAAGCTTGATACTATAAATCCAATTTTAACAAAAAAATTAGAAATCCAACATATAACTAAATTGATATATGAGCCATTAATAAACATTTCTCAGGATTTTAATACAACACCATGCATAGCAGAAGAATGTTCAAAATTAGATAATTTAACATACATTATTAAATTAAATGAAAATAAAAAATGGAGTAATGGCAGAAATGTAACTGTAGAAGATGTAGAATTTACGATCAATACAATAAAAAACTCAGATTCAATATATAAAGAAAATACTGTAGCAATTAGTGGTATAGAAAAAATAGATCAATATACTTTCAAAATAAATTTAGTAGAACCTGTGGAATTTTTTGAATATTTACTCTGCTTTCCAATTATGGAGGCAAGTACATATAATTCAACAAAGCCAATGGGAACAGGAGAGTATAAAATCACAAATATAGAAAAAGACGAAATAAGCATTGAAGGAAGCGAAATAAAAATAAAACTAAAAATATATAAAAACACAACAGAGTTATACAATGAATTCACTCGAAAAAATATAGATTTGATAATAACAGAAAACACAGATTATGAAAAATATATAGGCAATATAGGAATAGAAGAAAACTTAATAACTGCTAGGGAATTCTATTATATATCATGTGAGAATATAAAGAATGAAGAAACAAGAAAATATTTAAATAAAAACATAAATAAAGAGAAAATAATATATGACCTATATAATAAAAAATATAGCATAGTAGATTTTCCACTAGAATATGGGAGTTACTTAAACAAACAAAACACACTACCAGAAGATGTAATTGATATTACAGGTGAAATATTTACTTTATCAACAATAGCAGAAAACAAAGAAATAGCAAAAAAAATAAAAGAACAGTTAGAAGAAAAAAATATAAAGATAGAAATACAAACATACCAAAATTCGAATGCAGACTTAATACTTAAGACAAGAACAGTGCCAATAACACCAGAAATAAGCCAATACTTTGATAATAAAGAAACAAGAGAAAAGATAGAAAAAATAATACAAATAGAAGATAAAGAAATATTAAAAAAGGAATATGAAAAAATAATAGAAAACTATTATAAAGAACTACCATTTATTAGCTTGTATTTTAATAACTATATAATATTGCATACAGATAAGCTAAAAGGAGACTTTTCAGGCAACTGGTACAATATGTTTTACAATATAAACACATGGTATAAAATATTATAGGGCTAATAAAGAACAAGACCATTAATTTGGAAAAATAATAAATATGAACGTCAAAATTTTTAATATTGACGTTCATATTTGTAATTTTATTACTCAACTATCATTGCATCTCTTCCTGCCCCTGTTCCAATAAATTTTACAGGGACACCAACAAATTCTTCAATTCTTGCTAAGTATTTCTGAGCATTTTCTGGTAAATCTTTTCTTGTTTTACAGTCACTAATATCACCAAAATTACCTTCAAATTCTTCATAAATTGGAGTACAACTATTTAAAAAATTTATGTTTGTAGAAAAATCAGTTGTAATTTTACCATTATGATTATATCCAACACAAACCTTTATTTTAGGAAGTTTTCCAACAGTATCAACATGGTTAATTGCTAAAGCTGTAATTCCATTTAACCTAACAGCATACTTTAGAGCTACTAAATCAAGCCATCCACACCTTCTAGGTCTTTTTGTAGTAGTTCCATATTCATGACCAAGTTCTCGTATTGTATCACCAATTTCATTATCTTGCTCTGTAACGTAAGGACCACTACCAACACGTGAAGAATATGCTTTTAAAACACCATAAACTTCGCCAATATCTTTAGCACCTAATCCACTACCTGTGCAAATACCACCAATTGAAGGGTTTGAAGAGGTAACAAAAGGATAACTTCCAAAATCTATATCTAAAAGAGAAGCTTGTGCACCTTCACATAAAACCTTTTTTTCATTTTCTAAAGCATTATGTATCAAAGTTATTGTATCTGTAATGTGTGGTCTTAAAATTTCAGCATATTTCTTATATTCTTCTAAGACTTGACTGACATCAAGTGTAGGATATCCATATACTTCAAAAATTTTATTCTTATTGTTTATATTAATAGTTAAAAGCTCTTCAAAATTATCACTAATCAAATCTTCTGCTCTAATACCACATCTTTCAAATTTATCACAATAAGCAGGACCAATTCCTCTTGCAGTAGTTCCAATTTTATTAGCACCACGATTTTCTTCTAGAAGCTTATCCATTTCAACATGATAAGGAAAAATTATGTGAGCTTTTTCACTAATATATAAATTATCAGTAGAAAATCCATTTGCCTCTAATTCCGTCATTTCATCAATTAAAACTTTAGGGTTTACAACAACGCCATTCCCTATAATTGCTAGAGTTCCTTTATTTAAAATACCAGAAGGAATTAAATGAAATGCGAATCTTTTACCACCAACTTCAATAGTGTGTCCAGCATTATTACCACCGGAGCATCTAATTGTGATATCAGCATCTTTTGATAGATAATCAATAATTTTACCTTTTCCCTCGTCCCCATAAAATGTACCTAAAACTACACCGTGCTTTTGACATAAAAATCACATCCTAAAAAACAAAATATGTCCTTAAAAGAATATTATCATTAAGAACATATTTCATTATCCAACATTTAAAAGAAAAAGTCAATATGAAAGTAAAAAATAAACCAATTTTTGGGGACGGTGCTAATCGGTACTACATTTTAAAAGAATATGGTAACAAATCTTCCATTTTATAAACCTTAGCTTTACCATTTGAATCAAGCAAAAAAATCTTAAAGTCTTCATTTACGAATTCATTCATGAATTGTCTGCAATATCCACAAGGAGAGCAATCTTCAAGACTATTTAAATCTGAACCACCACATATAACAATATAATCAAAATCACGTTCTCCTTCAGATATAGCTTTTGTAAAAGCAACTCTTTCAGCACAAATAGACATTATACCATTATTCTCAATATTGCAACCAGAATAAACATGTCCGTTTTTACAGACTAATGTGGCTCCAACATAGTAATGAGAATATGGCGAATAAGCTCTTTTACGAACTTCTTTGGCTACTTTTATAACATCATCTAAACTCATAATAATAACCTCACTTTCTACTTATATAATATACTATAAAACAAATTTAAATGCAATTTAAATTTAAGTTATTATTGACTTTTAAAACATGAAATTATATAATTGCAAATAAAGATAATAAAAAGAAGGAAGTAAAATGAGAATTAGGAACAAACCATGGGCAAAAGCAGAATTAGCTACAAGCAAATTTTATGTACAAAATCCAGAGGAATATAAAGGGAGATGGAAAGAGTTTTTTAACAATCACGATAACCCAATATATTTAGAATTAGGTTGTGGAAAAGGATATTTTGTAAAAAAAGCAGCAATTCAGAATCATGAAATAAACTATATAGCAATAGATTTAGTAGATGCAATCTTGGGAATAGCAAAAAGAAATATTGAAGAAGAATTTCAGAAAAATGAAGTCAAAAATATAGCATTAACAAGATATGACATAGAAGAGATAAATAATATATTGGATAAAAAAGATAATGTGGAAAGAATCTATATAAATTTTTGCAATCCTTGGCCAAAACCCAGACACAAAAAAAGGAGATTAACACATATCAGGCAATTAGAGAAATATAAAGAATTTTTGAAAACAGAAGGAGAAATATACTTTAAAACAGATGATGATGAATTATTTAAAGAAAGTATAGAGTACTTTAAAGAAGCAGGATTTAAAACAGTAAAGCTAACAAATGATTTGGAAAAAGAACAAGATTTTTGGTGCAATATAGAAACAGAACATGAGATAAAATTTAAAAAAGAAGGAATAAAAATAAAAGCAGGAATATTTAAATATAAATAGAGTATCCTATTTTAGGATACTCTAAATAGTAAAGAGAACCATTTGTCAAGGATAATTGTAAAGAAAGTGTATGCTTTAGGATTCCTTTTATTAATTATCTTAACAAAGTAAACCACTTTTCTACTACAAGAGCAACCATATTACCTATGTTTAACTTCTTAACAGTATTATTGGCAACTAAATTTACTGTGCCAAGTGTTTCATTATTTAAACTAAAAATTACTTCTCCTAGTTTTTCTCCTTTATTAATAGGTGCATTTATTGTTTCTGGAAGAGAAACAGTTGTTACAATATTAGCGGATTGACCTTTAGGAATTAAACTACCGGCATCGCTTTCAAAAGACACTTCAACACTATTTGTTGTACCTTTATGAACTAAAATGCTTTTTGCGATATCTCCTTGGTTAGCATATTTCAAATATTCAAAATTACTAAACCCAAAATCTAAAAGCTTTTTGGCTTCAGCGAATCTAATAGGAGAAGTTTCTCCACGCATTATAACAGCAATTAGTGATAAATCATTTTGAGTAGCAGTTGCAGAAAGATTAAATAGTGCAGTTGAAGTTGAACCAGTTTTAAGTCCTGTACATCCCTCATAATTTCTTATCAATTTATTTGTATTAACTAATTGAGATTCACCATCTCTTAAAGTATCCATCCATATAGTAGTGTAATTTGTGATGCTAGGATGATTCAACATAAGCTCTCTAGACATTAAAGCAATATCGTAACTAGAAGTTACATGACCATCTTCATCTAAACCATGACAATTTTTAAAACAAGTGTCATTCATTCCAAGCTCTTTTGCACGAGCATTCATTCTTTCAACAAATAATTCCTGACTACCCGCAATGTGCTCAGCCATTGCCACACAGCAGTCATTTGCAGACACAACACAAATGGCTTTTAACATTTCAT